>Ga0116152_10003281_pt1 | contig 13041 bp, 14 predicted proteins | sample AD_UKC119_MetaG_FD_89894 | JGI IMG/M metagenome (GOLD analysis project Ga0116152, IMG submission 89894) | Active sludge microbial communities of municipal wastewater-treating anaerobic digesters from Hong Kong - AD_UKC119_MetaG | ecosystem: Engineered > Bioreactor > Anaerobic > Digestate...
GCGATGTTTTGCAAAATAATAGAGAGCGCTTTTGATATGCTCACGCGCAATGCGATTTGTAATAATGTCTAATGGCGTACGCAAACGACTCTCGCGTTTATGATAATGAACGATTCTTGCATGCGGGTAATAGGTAACCTTGTGACCCGCCTCCCAAGCTCGGCGGCACAAGTCGGTGTCTTCAAAGTACATAAAGAATCTGTCATCAAAACCCTTTAGAGCCTCGAGAATCGGCCGACGGATGAGCATGGCGGAACCCATAATCCAATCAACATCTTGTATTTGCTCGCGATTCATCGTTTTTAAAAGATAACGATCAAGGGTTCGCTTTGCCCATGGTAATGCCCCTAAAATGGTACGACGATACACGGGCACCATAATAGAAGGAAATGCATAACAGTTATCCTGATCTGATCCGTCTGGGTTTGTTGTTCGTGGACCTGAGATGGCAACTTCTTCGGATTCATCCATCCACTGGACCCAACGCTCTAACTCCCCAGAGAAAAGAAGGACATCTGGATTTACTAAGGCAATATACTGACCCGTCGCTTGCTCTAATGCAAGGTTATTACCTCGACCAAAACCTACATTGCCACCAGCGGATAGATACGTCACCCATGGGTACTTTGTTTCGATCATCTCCTGAAGGCCATCGCCACCGTCACAATCAACGACAATATACTCATAATCAAAAGCAAGCGCTGCATCTTGAACGCTTTGCAATAAATGTCTAATGAGATGTGCCGAACGATAGTTTACCGTGACAAAACTCACCTTTGGTCGAGTGATCGACATGCCGCACATGTATCAGATTTTGTCCGCTCCGACAAGGGGCGTGAACCATGATCGACGTTTTGAAGCGCCGATACTTTGTGCGCGAAAACGGTAATGCCAGCGGTATGCGACGAAACGCTGTTTCCAATAATCCAACGTTTGAGGCCACTGCTTGGGGCTGACAATGAAGAGCAGCCACCCATAAAGCATACGGATAAACAACCAAGGAAAATGTCTTAACCGCCACCAACCATTATCCATAGCGGATTCTGCAATACGAAAACAGCGATACATCTCGAGAGAGGATTTGCCACGATCAAGTGATAAGCTAGCAGGCCACCAAATAGCCGCATCGTCTAAACGTTCTGAAAGTGTGCCGGTAGCTGTTAATACAGCTAATAGATGTTCGGGCGAACATGGCAAAATCGAACGCTCGTCTAGCCACTCTGCCATCTCTGGCGTTGAGAGCTCTGCGGCACGCACGATAAAAGCGTGAGGCGCTGGAGCAAACCACACCATCGGCGAAACAAGCTCCTTACGATCACGACCCTGAAGCAAATGAATAGGACGACGAAAACGATTGAGCGCTTGTCCTGCTGAAAGAATCGTCGGAGAAAAAGTATAAACGCGACGTTCGTCACTATCTTGCTCTTGCGAAGCAGCGCAGACCGTGGCACCAAGCATCCCAATCTCTGGCTCGCGATCAAGTTTTTCAAGAAAGCGTTTGAGCGCCTCTTGCCCAAATAAGACACCAGGACGAACAAAAACGAGATACCGCTTTGATAAGTCTTGACCTTCCCATCGGCTGAGCGCAAAACGAATAGCGCGTTTCCAACAAAGTGAGAGCTCTTGTCTTTTTGCTTGTCGCAAAACAACAGTTTTTACATCTTCTTCGAGCGCCTCAGATCTATCTGGGGTGTTTTGCACAACAAGTGACTGCCATTCTTCTGTTGTTTGACCTTCTAATGTTGATCTCGTTTCTTGCCAAAGCGTTTCATCTCCATCCAAAACGGCAACGGTCATTAGTCGTGTAGCTGACTGCATATCATGATCGTTGTTTTGTCTCTTTTCGTTTTAATGTGACATTAAAACCTAGAGGCTTATTAAGCATCATACGTGTTTGTGCATCGATTGCAGGGATGGATCCAAAGAGAATCAAGGTCACTGGAGCCAATAACCACTGTAAAACGATCGTAAGATAAGCAAATGGCCTTGGATAGCGGTGTGGTATAGGCGGTAATAATGTTAAGGCAAGACCCGCTGAAACAAACATACCGAGCAACGAAAGTCGCATCAGCCATTGCAAGGTAAAAGGCGTATTTTGAAAGATGGCATACGAACGAAATGCTTCTGGCGCCACGAAAAATGGTAAGAACCCTAAAACCGTAATAAGCAAAGGCGCCGTCGCCCAGGTTAAAGTTCCTTCAAATTGCTTAAAAATCCATACCGTCTTTTCCCATCGAGGCATTTCTTTATCTTTAGAAAATTTCTCGATCATATAAGGAAAATTTTCTACTCCCCAAGCCCAACGTCTCAGTTGTTTATAGAGAGCTGGTAAGGCCTGAAAGTATTTGCCTGTCATTACCGTGTCCATCGATACAGGGAGATGAATGGGAATAACGTGATAATCACCATGATAACGAACAAGACCCTGTAAGAAAATACGAGAGTCTTCTGAAACAATGTCTTTTTGCCAATACCCTACATCCATAAGCATGCGCAAAGACATTGAGTGAGATGAAAACGTCATCATTCCTTCTGGACGAGCGAGTTCCGTCATTAACCAAAACGTTGTACCAAACATTGCTACGCGTACAGCCGCTGGAGACTCCCAAAGATTATTATTATAAAGCGCTACCGGCTGATACGAGCAACGCGTTGGTACAGGGGCGTTTAAATACTCCCAAGAAACACTCGAAAAGTATTGAGGGTGAACAATAGTATCGATATCAAACGAAGAAACCACCGTCCAATCAGGATCAATACCCGCTGCCAATAATGTGGGCTCTATAACTTTTGCTGCAAAATTTAAATTTGAACCTTTACCAGGAATCTCATCAGGTAAGCCTGCGGGGTGTACCGTAGAATAAAGCCCAGCAAAAACCCCTTGAAACTCAGGAAAGACTGTATCTACGATTGTACGAAAATTTGCCTCATCTCTCCCCTCGCCAGCGATCACGATAAACATCCGTTCTGACGGATAAGTTGTTTTAGATAATGAGTGCAACGTTTCACGAATAACTTCTAAAGGCTCTTTGTACGTTGGTAAAAAAATCACGTGCCGCAACTTATCGTAATGCGGCAATAGTCGCGCTTCTGACTCCCAATCTCTTTTGATTGCCTTGCGATAGCGCCACCAAGAGAGAATAAGAAACGGCGCAAAGTAGGTAATACGTAATAACCAATACAAATCAAAAACAATGATAAAATACACCATCCAAAGTGGACGAATAAAGGAAAATAACGTTGCTAAAAGCAAAACGGTCCAGGTTGTCGCGCCGGGTAAAATTTCAAAAAAACGTTTTTGAGAAAATTTCATGCTTTTGGAAGCGTAATATTGGGCTCTGCGTCGTAAACCGGGGCTAGATATTCTGTAGCGCTATAGGAATTTGTATCAAGCTGATCTTGAGCAACTTTGACTGTTTCTTGATCACCAAGATAATGCAATCCTACTAACGGTATAGACTTTAGTCTAGCAATAAGATTTGCGTCGAGCACACCCGTGCGAATGGCCGAAAAAGATCCTGGACCCGATATACAAAAAATACCTTCTAAATCACCCATATTTTTTGCCACCGCAGGAAGCAGCTTTTGACCACGGCCCTCAATTATTTTTAACCGAGGTTCTCCGTTCTTTTTCAGCAACGCATAACGAATAACACCGGATTCATGCGTATCGATATAGAGCCATGACATAGCTACACTTCTGTTCGTTCGTGCAACTTACTCACAATAACCGTTTGAGGAGACTCTAAGATCGCGTATAAAAAACGATCGGTCATGTCTTTGCGATAGCGATATTCTTCATTCGTCATCACGGTAAAGTTAATCTCAAACCCTAGCTGCTTTTCTGCATCGACAACAAGAGCTTTAAGCTTTGTCATTGGTAGACGATCTGCTACCACAAAAAGATCCACAGGAGCTGACCCCTGCTTACCTAAAAAGGCACCGTGCAAAGACAGATGACGTATGTCACCTAACTCAAGGATAGACTTATCGAGTCTACCACCCATCATTACCTGTGCTCGCAAGATTAATGCTGTGAGCTCATCAAGAAGAGTAAAATTTGGATTCACACGATAATACTTCTTTTTTGTTGCGGATACTTTTTTGCCTTTTACGGGTTTTTCTTCATCAATAATCTCTTCGATAAGCCCAATATCCACAAGATTCTTGATTTCGCGACGTACGGCGTTAATTTGAGTACTGATGCGACGGGTTAATTCACGTACAAAAATAGCTTCGTCCGGGTTTCGCAAGAAGAGGCTGAGGAGCTTTACGCGGGTACGAGAACCAAAAAGGTGTTCAAGCATACAATAGGTATAAGATTGCCCTACTTGTTGCGCCTTGACAAGTTTGTGCAATTGTCCCTGTTTTCACTCGACGCATTGCCCAGTCCACCCTATACTCTATCTATTCTATGGAGCAGACTATCAGATTGGCAGAAATCGAAGTAAGCCGTGATATTGAGCAAGAACGCATTGTTGGGCTTTTTCGTTATCAAGATGAAAAACTTGGCACCAAGAGTCCTCAATTGTTGCTCATGGCGGACATCGCATCTTCGCTTTATGTCTATGAACAACTATTGGACACATTAAATGATGCCGCCGAACGTGTTTATCGCCAGCTCTCGTCTACAAACACTGAACCGATGTCACGATTTGAAAAAATCGTAAAAAGACTGAATGACGCCGTGAGTCAATTTGTGGCATCAGAACCATCAGAAATGAATTGGGGTCGAGTAAGTCTTTATGTCTTTGAAATTCATGACAAATCATTGTGCGTAAGTGGTATCGGTCACCTTAGTAACGCTTTCTTACAAAAGGCTGGAGACAGTTATCGTACCTTTGATCTTTTTGGTTCATTAGATGTTCCGGCCGTCCCTGATACGAATAAGTTATTTAGCGCATTAGTGTGTGGCGATATGAAGCCGGGTGATGTCTTTTTTGCTGGCACATCAAACTTTGAACGATTGCGTGGTGAGCTCGATCTCGTAAATAAACTAAAGTCTCTCCCACCTGTGAGCGCTGCACTTGAAATCACGCAAGAAATCGAGCGTTATTCTACGGATGAGGATTTTGCCGGTATTGTTATCTCTTGCAATGCCGTTCAACAACGTCCTACAACAATAGCGCCAAAATCTGAACCTCAACACAGCGGACAATCGATGCAGGATCTCTACAAACGTGAAAAAGCGACCGAACAAATGCTCTCACCCTCGGTGAGTAATAAACTCGTAGAAAAAGATACCGATGATCTTCCTCCTTCACCACGTCGATCACAAACAAGCTTTAGCTTTGTCGCACTCTTAGCAGAATTTAAAAATACCTTAAAACAACGCAAGCGCTCGCCACTAAGCAATCTCGGAAAGGATGCTACCACCTTAGCTGGTATGCGAAATATGGGTGCAGGACACGGCACCGCTCTCTCTAAGACGCGTAAACGTCAGTTGATCCTACTTGGAGCTACCCTGTTTCTTATTGCTATTGGTGGACTTTTTTGGAACTCGCATACAAAAAAACAAAAAGCCTTAGCTCTTTGGAATACACAATTTGAACAAGCTCAAGATCGACGTACACGCGCCGAAAGCTCACTCCTCTATGGCAATGAGCAAGGTGCGCGTAATCTTCTTCAAGAAGCTCGCACTCTCGCAAATGGACTTAGCGAAGACGAAAATGATCTAAAAGAGAAAAAGACCAACCTTCTTAACGAGCTTGATGCGGTCGCTGTAAAAATTCGTCGTAATGTGGTCGTCACACCTGTACAGCTTGCGAGCGCATCTTTAGGAGCTCAACCAGGAGCGCTTCGCACGCCATTTATCTTGGGTGGTAATATCTACGCGATTGATCAAAGCGCTCAAAGCATTATTCGGGTTGACCCTTCGCAAACAAATGTTCAACGCTATCCATTTACCGCTGACTCTGGCGAGATTGTCGCTGCAGCCGGAGGCGCTACAACTGGCCTCCTCGTAACCTCTGGTGGCAATGCGCTCTCAATGAACCCAACAACAGGCAATACAACCTCGTTAGGATCCATTAGCACCTCTACCTTGGCCGCAATGACGATCTATAACCGTCGTCTCTATAGTCTCAATCCACAAAATGGCACGCTGTTACGTCACGAAGCAAGTGGCTCCGGATTTGGTGCAGGCACAAGCTATATCAAACAAACATCTACCCCTCTTACAAATACGAGTGGTATCGCTATTGATTCGTCTGTCTATGTTTCTTGGAGTGATGGTCGCATCAAACGCTACCTTTCAGGAGCTGAAGAATCTTGGTCCGTCGCAACGGTTGATCCAGCGGTTACCTCTATCAGTTCTATTTGGACGGATTCAGCAAATCACGATCGCATTGTCGCTACAGATCCACAAGGCAAACGTATTCTTGTCTGGCGTAAATCTGACGGTGCTTTTATCGCGCAACTCACCTCTCCAAACTTTCAAGGCCCTACCTATGTAACAGGTGATGGCGAAAAGAAAAAACTCTACGTTACCGACAATAATATTCTTTGGGAACTAGATCTGCCTTAATGTTGTCCACGTGTGCTATTTCTTAAAAAGAAAAAATCCGTTATACTAAGAGCAAGTTGAATGACTTGCTCTTTATGACGACAAAAAAACCTTTGCGCAAAAAACGTGCGCCTGCAAAAAAATCTTCCACTCCTCGAGTGGTAAAGAACTCACCAAAAGCTGAGGCACAAGGACATCATCTCGCCTCTTGGCTTTTGATGTGGACCATGTTTGCCTGTGCACTTGTTGTATCGATCGCCGCGCTCACACAAGTTGATTGGAAGTGGCTCACTTCCTACGCTTACGAACAAACACATCAAGAAGAAATCGCTCAAGATTTACTGATTCAAGCACTCGATAAAGCAACTTGCGAAATGGCGGCAAGCGCATCAGCTGCGTCTGAGGCAACCTGTGCCGCTATTGGATTTACCGCACCTGTGCTCACAACAAGTACCGCAACAACAACACAATAATTTTTTTTCATAAAAACACCTCGACATAATATCGAGGTGTTTTTGGTACCGAGAGGATTATTTAAGCGTAGCTTGACCGCCAGCTTCTTCAATCTTCTTTTTGATTTCTTCAGCTTCTGCTTTAGGAGCGTTTTCTTTTACAGCTTTTGGAGCTGCGTCAACGATATCCTTCGCTTCTTTGAGGCCGAGACCGGTCAATTCGCGAACGACTTTGATAACAGCAATCTTGTTGCTGCCAGCATTTGTCAATTCAACCGTGAAGGAGGATTGCTCTTCAGCGGCAGACGCTGGACCAGCTGCCATCATGACAGGAGCCGCAGCGGATACGCCGAATTTATCTTCGAGGAGGCTAACGAGCTCAGCAAGCTCGATAACAGTAAGTTTTTCGATCGCAGCGACTAAGTCCGTGAACTTTGCTGGGATCTCAACGTTCTTCATTTCCGACATAGGAATGTAAGTAAGATCTAAAGGGATTATTCGGCTGCTGGAGCTTCTGGAGCTGGTTCAGCAGGTGCCTCAGGGGCGACTTCGACTGGAGCTTCGGCTGGAGCGGCTTCAGGTGCTGCTTCTGGAGCAGTTTCTGGAGCGACTTCAGCTGCAGGAGCTTCAGTAGCAGGTTCAGCAGGAGCTTCAGCAACCGGAGCGGCTGGAGCAGGAGCTGGGGAACCTTTTTCCTGTTCTTCCTTATAGGCGTTAAGCAAGCGCACGAAGGCACCAGCTGGACCATTGAGGACAGAAAGGAGTTGGCCGAGGAGTTGCGAACGGCTTGGGAGCTTGGAAAGCGTGGTGACGTATTCCTTGTCAACGATTTGGCCATCAAAGATACCACCTACCAATTTGATAGTCGTATCTTTACTAGCTTCACCGGTGAGCTTTGCTGGAGCCATTTCGTCCTCAGTGCCGATGGCGGCACCGATCATACCCGGAAAGGATTTGAAGTCGACGTCAAAACCAGCCTCTTTTGCTGCTACAGTGAGCAACGTTTTCTTAGCAACAACGTAACGAACACCTTCGGTAAACATCTTCTTACGAAGATCGGTGATGCTCGAAACAGTCATGCCTTGAAAATCAGAGAAGGCGACGGACTTTGCTTCCTTAAGGGCGGACGCAAGAGCGGCAACTTCCTCGTTCTTTTGAGAACGGGATTTTGGCATAGGTGTAAATACCTAATGTGTAAAATAAAACGACCGCAGAAACAACATGTCCTGCGGTCGATCGACCCCTCGTTCTCCACGTTATGAGGAGGTCTGAGAGGTATCACGATCCTCGGCGAGCGGTTTAAACCATTATCCCTTGCGGGGCTCAGCTGTCTTAGGACTGCGTTCGTTTGCGCTATTTATAGCGAAAACCCCGAGATTCGTCAAGAACTCGGGGTTTCAGAGCTAAAAAGTGCCAACGGTGACCCAAGAATCTCCTTTAGGGAGCTTACTCACCTGAATTCTCCCATCGTCTAAAACCTGAACGCGACCCTGAAAGCCAGGAGAAAAAGTGAAGTATCTCGTAGAGTGCCCTTCAATTTGAACAAACCACTGCTGTCCTTTTTCGGTAGAACACGATGCGCATACCCACCATCGACTATCCATTAAATACCCGCAGCTATAGAGCTCGATATCTATTTTGAAATCGTGTACTGGATTGGCGTGTAACTCATTCTCATAGAGCACCACGTATCGTTGTTCATTGAGGTAGGGTAGCAAGAAATTACGATCATGATGACAGAAAGCTACCATCGATAACCAATTCTGCGGGAAACGCGTTTCCACAATATCAGTTGCACTGGCAGAATAAACCACTTGCTTGTTGATAGGAAAACGAAGTAACCGTATATGATGATAGATCTTCTCTACCCCAAAAGGCCGTGTCGTAACATGGACTAATACCTCATCTCGCCATGGAGGAAGCAAGACGTCCTCGATGCGCATATGTGGCAAAAGTTTAATGTCACTTGAAGACTTGTTTTTTATGTCAGCGGCGCCATTTTTTACGTCAAAAACAAAACCATGACTTTTATAACGCACCACGAGTTTGAAGGTGCCATCTACTGAGCTCCAGGTGACGCATGCGCCATCATCCGTTTCACATTTGGTGAGTTGACGAGACACGAGAACCTCCTTGGTATGCCCTACAAACCTACTGAAACGCAACGATTAAATCAATCCCTAATCACGTGAAGGCAAAAGTAGCCCATTAATCACATAAGAAAGCACTGAGTACACAATCGCTCCCCAAAACGCTGGCCAAAAACCAAGTACACTGAAACCTGGCACGAGACCAGCAGCGAGACCAAACATCAAACCATTAATAACAAGCGCAAAAAGACCAAACGTAATGATGGTGATTGGTAGCGCCAAGAGGTGCATCAATGGGCGGATAAGCGCGTTAATAATACCAAGAACTAATGCAGCTAAAATTGCTGTGCTATATCCCGAGACAACGATACCGGATACGAGCTTTGCAACAAGCAAAATAGCGACAGCATTAAGAAGAAGACGTAAGATAAATTTAATCATAGAAGAGAGGTTATTCGTCAATTATAGTACCACGAATTTCTTGGATTCGGTTTTGTGCCTCAGTAAGCTTTTCTTTGAGAGATTTTGCCAACTCGGTTGCACGCTCAAATTTTGCCATCCCTTCGTCGATATCTGTTTTGTCAGATTCAAACCAGGTGGCAATGTGTTCTAGCTCTTCGAAGGCTTTTGATACATCAACAGACGCATCTGTTTTTTTCTTTTTTGTCGTCATAGGTAGTAATAGGATTTATTAAAGCAATGTAGCCTGTTCGCCATCTATCGTGGCATGGACGGTACCATCTCGCAAACGGATATTGATATGCTGACCTGCTTTTAGTTGTTTGGCTGACGTAATAATCTCATCTTTTGCGAGCTCGATAATGGCATATCCGCGTGCCATAACAGCGGTAGGATCAACCGATTTTAAGAAACGCTCATACCCATCGACTCTCTGCAGTAAATGTATTATCCAATGTTGCGCATAGGTACTCGTTGCTACCGCTAATTCTTGAGACCTATGCAATACGGTCACAAGCCATTTATCAACATTCGTAAAAATAGTGTGGATTACTTGTGTATACTCATCAATAATCCCTTGCATACGATCACCGATAGCTTGCTCAAGCATTGATAGCTCATACAAAACATCTTCTTTATCTGGCACAAGTCGTCTTGCGCAATCTGTTGGTGTAGATCCACGCACATCTGCGACCTCTTCGGCGAGCGTTGTATCGCGCTCGTGGCCGATAGCAACCATGGTTGGCACTTTTGAGGCGTAGAGCTCTCGAACAAGCTGTTCATCATTAAATGCCATAAGCTCATCAAATGAACCACCACCACGAGTAAGGACTAATGCGTCATAATACCCCGCGCCATTTTCTTGTTCGCGTTTTTGGATTTGTTTTAAGGCTTTGATAATACTCGCCGGCGCTCGATCCCCTTGAACAACAACGTGAAATAACTCAATTTCTAACCCTGCCCAACGTTCGTTTATGATACGAATGATGTCTCCATAGGCTGCAGACTCGCGCGAAGCGACGAGTGCAATACGTTTAGGAAAGCGTGGCAAAGTACGTTTGCGTGATGGGTCAAATAATCCTTCAGTATCCAATTTTGCACGCAGTTGCGCGAGGGCTTTTTTTATTGCCCCTTCACCTACAAGCTCTAACCGATCTACCGTAAAAGAAAACTTTCCGTATTTTGGATAGATGCGTGGCGTACCGTAAATACGTACCTTCATACCGTCTTCGAGCGGGACACGAAGCTTAGGTAAAACCATAAAAGCCGAGATCAGTCCCCCGTCATCTTTGATATCAAAGTTTACCCATTGACCTTGAGATACGCGAAAACCCGATACTTCGCCTTCGATAGCAACAGCATCTCCGTCCCAAATTGCTTTGAGCGTATCGTTTATATAGCTAACAAAATCGCTAACGGTAAAAAACTGTGGGGTCATTTGAGTATGATCCTGCCAGACCGTACACCGTCTGCCAACTCTAGGTCAGAACGCTTGGCGAGCTCTTCTAATCGTAAACGTTTTTGCTCACCTTCTAATAGATGTGGCTGACTGAGATCAATTCGTACTGGATACAGATCAATCCCTACGACTTTTTTCTCCACAACCACTAGTGAGGCGGCTAGACCGTATCGTGTTTCTTCTGACCAATCCTGATCGAAAATAAAGTTACCCAATGCCCACAGAATCGGCTTACCTTTATAGGTTGAGGCGCCTTGCGACCAATGAGGATGACCACCGATAACAACATCCACTCCTTGATCAATCAACCAATGCGCCAATTCTACTGAGGATGCGTCTGGTTGCGCACGATACTCTGTCCCCCAATGTAAGTACGCGATTACAAGATCGTTTTGCTCTTTTGCTTTTGCGATAACCGCTTCGGCATCTTTTCGAATCACGGGATTGTCGGTAGAGTTCCATCCCAAAAACGCAACCTTGGTATCACCGATGGTCGCTGTTCCGAGTGCGATATCTCCATCCTCGACTTGCTCACCAAAAGCCAAAATCCCTTCTGCGGTTAGACGTTTTCTTGAATCCTCAAAACCAATGCGACCTTGATCAAAGGCGTGATTATTCGCTTGTGATACTGCATCAATCCCCTCTGATACCAATACTTTTAACCATTCGGGACGAAAAAGGAAATCTATACTCTTGACCGGTGAACGACGCTGATCTGTCACTGGCCCCTCAAGATTCGCCACTGCATAATCAAAGTTCTCAAACCATCGTAATGGGAGTTTAGCAAAAGGGTATGAGGGATTTTTTGATGCATCCGTTCTTGCTTGTACATTACGATCAAGCATAATATCACCAACAAAAAGAATGGTCGTTGTCGTAGGTTGAATGCCCGTACTCGTTGGCGCCTGCTCAATAAAAATCGGCGAGGTGGGTTTTTGCTCAATAATAGCTACGTTTGTGACTTCATCAGCAGTAGCATTGGGCGTTATTTGTACCGTTTGGCGAAGAAAATACCCAACCACAAGTAATACGGTGATAGTAAAGACGATCGTAGAAGTAATCAAAAAGGTTTTTGTTTGACGATCATTCATACCGCTACGTTGCCAGAAAGCTATTTTCTACGCAATGGAATGCGTAATTCATGGATAGGCTCACCATCTTTTGCTGAAGACTCAAAGATAATGAGATGTACGACTTTTGACGATGCGCCAATGTCTGAAGCGGTAATGGTAAATGGCCCAGGCTGACCAATATCAGGTGCATCAGCTGTGGTAAAACCTCTTGCGATAATCTTACCCTCTTCTTCGATACGCCAGCTGATCGTATTTTCAAAGGCAACACCTGTGCCGGTTACGCTAAATGTTGATCCGATCTCTGAGTAGACAAGAGATGAGCTCGTACAGATGAAATTTTTTGTATCGCAAATTTCTCCGGCAGGACGTGGTCGGAGCGGTTCTTTGTCTTCGGCATAAACAACCGGATTACGTACATCCGAACCCGTTGGGTTATCAACAACTGTTGACGCTGAATTGGAGTCGATTGGTGTTGGAGCTGGGATACCTGTAGGCTTTTCTGTTACCACTTCGCTAGGAGCTTGTGGGGCTGGCGCTGTTGGAATCGTTACTTTTTTACTCGTACACCCAGCGCCAACCAACGAAAGGGTCATTACTGTAAGGAGAAGCGTTTTTTGCGTATTCATAGATTAGGGTTGAGTTTGAACGTTTTGCTCTTGAATGACAAGGTCGCTTACCGATGAGAAATCTTTTGTAATCGCCTCAGCAATCGCTCGGATTCTGGTGCCGGCACAATTTGCAGAATAGATCGCGGGATTTGGAACAACGATCGTCGCCTTACCTTGTACCACCGAGAGATCAATCAAGGTATCGCCTAAAGCAGCGCGCATCGTTGCCTCGTATGGGTAAATCGTTTTAGGGATCCTTACTTCTTCTTTTAGAATCGCCTCGCATTGATCTGACTCAAGATCACCTTTATAGATAGTGCGTGTCATCGCCACTAACGGTGCTGAAGTTATGCCAATCTCTATGCGGTCTTCGGGTGATCCTGCCGTAAAGAAAA
>Ga0116152_10003282_pt1 | contig 13039 bp, 3 predicted proteins | sample AD_UKC119_MetaG_FD_89894 | JGI IMG/M metagenome (GOLD analysis project Ga0116152, IMG submission 89894) | Active sludge microbial communities of municipal wastewater-treating anaerobic digesters from Hong Kong - AD_UKC119_MetaG | ecosystem: Engineered > Bioreactor > Anaerobic > Digestate...
GACAATCTTCGTACTATTCGACTTTTCGATTGGCAGGGCCTCCCCGGAATCGCAGTCGCAAAGAGGAAAAGCAGAACCCATTGTGCGCTTCGCACAATGGGCTCATGCTTTAGGAAAGACTAGTTTTGCAATCTTGGGCCGACTCCCGCAAGGGATGTCAGGATCTCATCAGCGACCGCCGCAAGGCGGCGTGCAGGTGAACACGCCGATATCGGAACCTCGCGTCGCTCGGCGACGAAAAGCGACTTCTTAGTTGAACCGGATGTAGTGATCCGGCATCACGAAGTCGAACCATTCCGAGCCGTTCGTCGTCTGCGGATAATTGTCGTACTGCCATTCGGCGGATCGCCACGTCGTCTTCCAGTAGATCGTCATGTTCTGGAAGTCGGAAGGTCGCGACATCGAGCCCTGCTTGAGGCAGTTCACAGTCGAGGCGTGACCATCGGCAAACGTGACGTTGAAGCGACCGAGCTTGCCGTGCGATCCCATGATGTTCATCGGCTGGGCGCCGGGGCGATTGCCACCCCACAGGTTGATGTTCGCCGTGCCGATTTCCATCGTGTTCGACAGCGCCTGCATGAAGCGCGATTCCCAGAACAGGAGGACCTTGCCGGAATCGCCGAACTGCGAGGCCGAGCGTCGGAAGGCGCCGAATCGGCGATACGTTTCGCCCGTCGAATCCCAGATGTGATCCTTGTAGCAGTAGAAGTCGCCCATGTAGCTGTTGCCCGTCGCTTCGAAGCTGGAGCGATAGTAGTCCAGTCGAGCGGCGCCGGCCCGTGTCGGGGCCTGGAGCGAGTAGGCGCTGGCTTCCCAGCCCTCGTTGCCACCACATCGGAAAACGCTGAAGTCGTTGCTGCGGGCGCCGGCCATCTGGTCGCCGTACATCAGCTTGTTCATGAACTTGCCTTCGGGTCCCTCGGACGACGGCGTGGCGCCGCTGTGCAGAGGATTGCCGGAGTCAAGCGGGTTGTACTGCTTGAATCGAACGTCGGTGCCGATGCCACCGCCCCAGTCGTGGTCACCACCACCCATCCACTTGCGAGTGACGCCCGGCGGAAGCGACGAGGAAGGAATTCCGTCATACGTGACGTCGTGCGGGACGTGCATCCGCTGCTTTGAATCCTGAACGGAATTCATCTGGGCGTACTGAGCGTGCTGCTTCAGATTCGTCAGACACTTGACACGCGCTCCCTCGCGTTGCGCCGAACTCAGGGCGGGCAACAGGATCGAGATCAGGACCGCGATGATCGCGATGACGACCAGCAATTCGATGAGTGTAAACCCGTACCTTCTACCTTCCCGTGACATTACGCAATCTCCTTCTCGGCGTTTGTGAGACGTGACGCGGATGAAAACTCCGCCTTATCGCACACTTGCAACCAAGCTCGCCCAGCAATCAAATTATCCGTCGTGTAGCCGCAGGATGTGCAAACCCAATGGTCGATGGCTCGGAATCGAACCACCGCACTTTACCTTCCCTGACTACGGAACCCCAGTTTAATGAACCCTGCGGACAAAACGCAATTCTTTTTTACCGGCGCTTCGGCGGATTTTTGGCCGCCTGCCGGCCCGTTCACCGCCAACGACCCATAACTGAATACAGCAAAACGAGTTAAGAAAAAAGGGCGTCGGCCGAAGCCGACGCCCTCAAGGGTTCACATTCTCAGGCTCGCGAGCCGGAGCTTACGGACACATGCCCTGCGAGGTCAGCAGGAGATCGACCATGTCGGCAAGCGTCATACCCGCCGTGCAGGGACAATCGCCACCGTTCAGCAGGCAGTCCATGTACGCGTCCAGGTCTCGGCTGTCGATGATCGAGTCACCGTTGGCGTCACCCTGGCATGTCGTACAGATGCTGGCGCCCGTGCAGGGCCCCGAGCTGTTCAGCAACGCGTTCACGAACAGCGGCACGTCCGCCGTCGTCACGCTGCCGGAGCCGTTGACGTCCGCACAATCACACGAGCCGGAGCCCGACATCAGACACGCCATGAACGGCTGAATGTCATCGCCATCCAGCGTTCCGTCGCCGTTCACGTCACCTGGACACTGGCAACCCGTCGTGTCACAGGCGCTCTGTCCGATGCCGTCGATCAACAGCGTCCACGAGTTGAGGACACCGATGTCGGAGGCCTGGTTGTCCATGACTGTCAGCGTCCAGTCGCCGGCGGCGTTCAGGCCGTCAAAGGCGTCCAGCCCCTCAGCCGGCGTGAAGCTCGGCGGCGAGGTCGGATAGGTCGTGAGCTCACCGAAGTCACCGACACACTGGCCGACATCGACACTGCCGCCCGTTCCCTCGTCGTCCAGTGTGACGTCGAGGTTGTTGTCCGGGCAGGAGCCGCCGCCGCCGGTCTCGGGACCGGCCACCAGCGCGATCGTCGTTCCCGAATTGACATGCGTCAGCGTGACCGACAGGTCACCGACCCACGTGTGCGTGATGTCGAGCTGGACATCCACGTCACCAATCGTGAACGAATCAGGCACCGTGATCGTGCTGACCGCGACGCCATCGCCGAAGTCAGGAATCGCCAGCGCCGGCGTCGCCGTGTAAGGCGTCGGGTTGCCTGCGGCCGAGCCACACGGCGTTCCGTCACCCTGGTAGGTGCCATTGGCGGCCTCGCAGCATCCCTGCGACGTGACAACGCAGGACGCCGGCAGACAGCAGGCGCCTGTGACGGTCGGGCAGGTCGAGTCAACGCCCTGCCACGCGCCGCCGTTGTCCACTTCGCACTCGGCCACGGTCAGATCCGCGACACAGGAGGCGTCGGGCAGACAGCACGCGCCGCGCTGGACCGGGCAGGTCACAGTCGCACAGTCCGTGTTGTCACCCTGATAGACTTCGCCGGCCTGGTTACAGTCCGAAGCGAGGTCGACCATTCGACACGTGCCGTCCATGACGTTGCAGCACGCGCCCTGAATCGCACAGTCCACATTGGCGCACATCGTGGCGGCGCCCTTGTACGTGCCACCCAGGTTGGCGCACTCGACGGGCGTCTGGTTGTCCACACACGACTCATCACTCAGGCAGCAGGCGCCCGGGTTGTTGTCGCAGGGGTTCTGGCCCACGCCGTCGATGGCGAGCTGCCAGCTGTCAAGCGTACCCGTGTCGAGGTTCGCCGTGTCGCCCACGCTCAGCGTCCACAGACCGTTGCGATCCATGTTGTCGAAGGCCGTCAGGGCGTTGAGCGGCGTGAAGACGCCGTTCGTCGGAGCGCCGGCCGCGGCACACACGATGGCGCCGGCGGCCTCGTCGTCCCACGTGATCATCAGGTTGTCACTGCTGACACACTGATTATCCATAACACGGACGGTCACGCCGTTGTGAATCAGGTCGATCTCGAGATCGCCGATGAACGTGTGCGTGATGTTCGTTGTCAGGTTCACGTCACCAATCGTGCCGGAATCCGGAACGCTCAGGTCCGACGTCGTCGTCGTCATGTCAACGATCGGCAGGCCGATGAAGCCACTGTCGTAGGTCGTCGGCGAACCCGCGGCCTCGCCGCAGTTCGATCCGTCACCCACGTAGCCACCGCCGGCCGCTTCGCAGCAATCCTGCGAGGTCACGATGCACAGCGCGCCGCCCGGCAGACAGCAGGCGCCGACAATCGTGCTGCACACGCTGCTCGGACCCTGCCACTCGCCACCGGCGTTCGTGCAGTTGTCGAAAGTGACACCCGCCGAACAGGTCGCGTCGGCGTTGCAGCAGGCGCCCAGGATGATCGGGCAGCTGACTGTCGAACAGTTGCTGAAGTCACCGTTGTACGTGCCGTGCGACACACAGGAGGCCTCCGACTCGACGGTACACGCGCCCGTGATGCTGTCGCAGCACGCGCCCATGATGTCGCAGTTGCCCGCGGCACACGTCGATCCAAGGCCGAGATAGGTTCCGCCCGCCGTCGAGCATTCCTGGACCGTCTGGTCGGGAACACAGGTCGTCGGGTTCAGACAGCAGGCGCCGGTACCACCGTCACACGGGCTTTCACCCGGGCCATCGATGATGACCGACCAGTTGTTCAGCGTTCCCTGGTCCGCGCCGGCGTCGTCGAACACGCTCAGTGTCCACACGCCCGAGCGATCGGAACCGTCGAACGGTGTCAGCGGGTTCAGCGGCTGGAACGTACCGACAGAAGGCTCGGCACAGACGATCGGTCCGACCGCCTCGTCGTCCCACGTGACGCTGAGGTCGTTGTTGCCACCGCACTGATCCTGCATGACGCGAACCGTGATGCCGTTGTGGATCAGGTCGATTTCAAGGTCGGCCTGGAACGTGTGCGTGATATCCATCTGCACGTTGACGTCCGCGACGGCGCCGACTTCAGGAACGCTGATGTCGGAGAGCGTCGCCGTGTTGTCGATGATCGGCAGACCAACGGCGCCGCTGGCGTAGGTGTCAGGGTTGCCCGACGCCTCGCCACAGTTCGTGCCGTCGCCGACGTAGGAGCCGTTGGCGTTCAGACAGCAGTCCTGGCTCGTGATGATGCAGATGCCGCCCGTCAGACAACAGGCGCCAACCACCGGATCACACGAGGTGCTCGGACCCTGCCAGGCGCCGCCGGCGCCCGTGCACTCGCTGAAGGTCAGGTTGTTCGAGCAGGTGCCCGTCGCATTGCAGCAGGCGCCCGGCACTTCGATACAGTTGGTCGTCGCACACAGCGAGAAGTTGCCGTTGAACAGACCGCCAAGCGTCTCGCACTCAATCTGCGAGATCTCGGAGCATCCACCCGTGATCGGGTTGCAGCACGCGCCGGTGATGGCGCACACGCCCGGAGTACAGGTCGAGCCGATGCCGAGGTACAGACCGTTCGCAGCCTCGCAGGCTTCGAACGTCTGGTTGTCCTGACATGTGGTCTCGTTCACACAACAGGCGCCCGTGCCGCCTTCACAGGGATTCACGTCCCCGTCGCTGCGGACGATGAGCTGCCAGTTGTTCAGCGAACCTTCGTCACCCCCTGTGTCGTCAAAGACGCTCAGGTTCCAGTTGCCCTGCTTGTTGAGGCCGTTGAAGCCGGCAAGCGGGTTCGTCGGAGCAACCACGCCGGTCGTCGGCATGGCGCACACGATGGCGCCGCCGTCGTCATCCAGCGTGACCTGGAGATTGTCGAAGTTGCCGCACGGATCCTCGAGGATCGCGATCGTGACACCGTTGTGCTCGAGCGAGATATCGAGGTCACCAATCCACGTGTGCGTGATGTCAATCGCGACATTGACGTCCATCAGGGTGCCGGGATCCGCCACAGTGATCGTCGACATCGTCGTCGCAAGGTCCGTGATCGGCAGGTTGATCGGACCGCTGTCGCTGGCGCCACCGCAGTCGAGCCCCACGCCCTGGAACAGACCGTTCGCCGCTTCGCAGCATTCCTGCGTCGCGATGCGACACTCGGCGCCCGGGAAGCAGCACGCGCCCGTGGCCGTCGAACAGATCGTGCTCGGGCCCTGCCAGTCGCCACCGGCGCCTGTGCAGGCGTCGAACGTGACGTTGTCGTCACACGTGGCGTCCGCGTTGCAGCAGGCGCCAAGAACGATCGGACACATCACTGTCGTGCAGTTGCTGAAGTCACCCTGGTAGGTTCCGTGCGTGCCACAGGCCGTCGCGGATTCGACAGTACAACCCCCCGTGATGTTGTCACAGCAGGCGCCCATGATGTCGCAGGCGCCGGCCGAACAGGTCGAGTTGACACCGAGGAACGTGCCACCGGCGGCGCTGCACTGAGCGACCGTCTGATTCGGCGTACACGTCGTCGTGTTGACACAACAGGCGCCGGTACCGGCGTCACAGGGGCTCTCGCCCACGCCGTCGATGATGACGGACCAGTTGTTCAGCGTTCCCTGGTCGGCGCCGGCGTCGTCGGCGACGTTCAGGGTCCAGAGGCCCGCGCGATCGACACCGTCGAACGCCGTCAGGGCGTTCAGCGGCTGGAACACGCCAACCGTCGGCTCGGCGCACACGATCGGTCCAGGCGCCTCGTCGTCGAACGTGAGGCTGAGATCGTTGTTGCCACCGCACTGGTCTTCCATCACGCGAACCGTGATGCCGTTGTGAACCAGGTCGATGTCCAGGTCCGCCTGGAACGTGTGCGTGATGTCCATCTGGAGATTGACGTCCGCAACGGTTCCCGAATCCGGAACGTTGATGTCAGACGTCGTTGTCGCATTGTCGTTGATGGGCAGGCCGACGGAACCGCTGGCGTACGTGTCGGGAGCGCCCGAAACGTCACCACAGGTCGTGCCATCGCCCACGTAGGCGCCACCGCCGGCAATACAGCATTCCTGGCTTGTCGAGATGCAGGTGTTCGGCAGACAGCACGCGCCGCGGAATCCGCAGTCCGTGTCCGCGCCACCGAACGTGCCGCCCAGCGCCTGGCAGTCGGCGTCCTGATTGACGACGCAGCGATTGTCCGGCAGACAGCAGGAGCCGACCTGACCGCAGAGAATCTCGACAGTCGCCGTGTCACCACCCGCGGCCACGCCCGTATCACCAATCTGAATGTGATACGTCATGCCCGCCGTCAGGATGATTTCGAGCTGCTCGATTTCGCCGAGGACCGTTTCATCCGAACAGGCGATTTCCGTTCCCGGCACGCAGCTGTCGCGGACCACGATGATCGGGTCGAAACCGGCCGCCGGTGTGACAGTCACGCGAAGCTGACAGTTCTGCGTCGGCGTGATTTCCCACCAGAGGTCGTTCTGCATCAGCGCCCCGGCGCCCGGACCGAAGCCGTCGCAGCTGCCGACGGGTCCGTCGGCCATGGCGAAGCCGAAGTCGAGCACCTCGGAGTAGGGAAGATCCGTCGCCGGATCGAGAATGATCTGGTTGTCGCAGGCCTCGTTCGTCGGCCGGATCGGGCAGATCGTGCTGGCGCAGAACGTGGCGACACCTTCGAAGAAGCCGCCCTGAAGGCCACAGTCGCCCGAGCTCAGATCCATGCACGTGCCGTCAGCGAAACAGCAGGCGCCGTCACAGACGTTGGCGCTGCACATGGTGTTGTCACCAAGGTACTCGCCGCCGGTCGCTTCACAGGTCTGAGGCGTGAGGATCGAACAACCCGCGTCCGAACAGCAGGCGCCGCTCGGGCAGGGGCAATCGACCTGAACCGTGATCGCGCCACGATCGGCCTCGCCGAACGACGACGCCTGGATGAAGTACGTGTTGCCGATGATCAGGTTTTCGGCGCACAGCTCGGAGAGCAGTCCGCAGTCGTCTTCGCTGCACGCAATTTCGGCGAGCGCGCCACATGTGCCGTCATAGACGGCGAGCAGCGTGTCATCGGCCGGAGCGACGCTCGAACACGTCTGGATGAACGCGGTCGTGTCTGTCGCCACAAATGAGAACCAGATGGTGCCGACGCCCGGAAGCGGTGTTCCGGCGCGGCAGGAGTAAATCGGATCGGCCGGGTTTTCCGTCGCCGTCGTGTTGTCGACCGTGACGTTCGTTCCGCAGAGGATTTCGATCGCCGAGCTGCACTCGTCGTTCGTCGGCGGAATCGGACAGGCGACCTGGCAGTTGATGCCCAGCGTGAACTGACCGCCGAAGGTGCCGATACAGGCGGCTTCCGTGACGATCGTGCATTCCGTTCCGAGGTTGAAGCAGCAGCGGCCCGTGCCGGGACACGCCGTCGTCGCACACTCGGTTCCGTTGCCGAAGAACTGGCCGCCACCGAGAGCACAGAGGTTTTCCGTCATTTCGGTACACGTGCCGTCGCCCAGACAACAGGCGCCTCGACACGGGCTCGGCGAACAATCGGTAAAGGCGCCCTGCCAGAAGCCACCGCCACCGAAGGCCAGCGAACAATCCGAGGCCGTCAGCACCTGGCAATCGCCCTCTTCAAAGGCGCCGCCGCCATCGGAGAATGTCGCACAGCAGGCGCCGGTCACCTGGCCGCAGGGAGGCGAGACCAGGGCGCACGCCGTATCCGCCGTGAAGCGATTGGACGTGTTGGTGCAGCTGAACATGAACTCGTTTTCGATACACGTGCCCTGATCGTCATCACAGCAGGCGCCCGTGGGAGAGTCCACGTTGCTCGTGGCCATACAGATCGAAAGGTCCCAGTTGACCTGGGCGCCGTTCAGGAGCGACGTGTTGCCGTCGAGGCTGAAGGGATTGTCACCGCTGACCCAGTTGAAGATGCAGGTTCCGCCGTCGGCGATCGCCTGGATTTCAATCCAGCCATCGACGCCGATCGCACACTGCGGAATCGTCGCCGTGAATTCCATCACGGGACGCGTGCCAACTGTCAGCGACGTCATCAACGGCGCGACTGTGACCATGCGCTCGCAGTTCACGCGAGGGCTCGGCGCCGTCGGGCCGCCACCAAATCCGGCGGCGTCATCGTAGAGTCGGATGCGGAAGTCCTGGGAATTCGGCGTACACGGGTTCGAGCCCTGGCTGTAAACACCCCACCAGCGAATTTCCGTGACGTAGGTGAAGCCGGTTCCGGCTCGGAAGTACTCCGTGGCAACGTTGCTGTTGTTTTCATCGCTGGGGCTGAGATCGATCTGCCCCTGGAGTTCGGGAAGGATTGTGACGAAGGATCCGTTGGGTGAGAGGTTGATGCAGTCCAGTGGCTGGACACACGGGTTCGGTGAACAGGGAACACCCGGGCCCTGCCATTCACCGAGGAAGTTCAGACACGTCTGCTCGTCCGGCACAATCGTGCAGGTTCCGGCAAACGGGTTGCAGCATGCGCCGCTGAGGCCGCGCGGCGCCGCGCCGGACGCAGGGTCCATCGCGTCGTTGTCCGACGGCGCGTTCGCGCTCGCTTTCAGCTCAGACGCGAGCGCCTTGGTGGCGGCCGCCGCCGTCATCGCCTTCTTCTCGCCACCGCTCTTGCTGTCGGCGTAACCGACCCGAGCCGACGCGGCGAGACAAATACACAAACACAGCGCGCTTGCACGCGAACCCCAAATTCTCATTCTTAAACCCTGCCTTCCCGTGGATGCGAACGGCGACCTGCCGACGCTCAGATGACTGACGGACTCCGATTTTCGATCGTGTGTTCCCACACCCCCCGATGCGGCCGTCGATGCTCAGCCTGCGGACACGAACACCAACAATGGCTTCGCAGCGGGCGCGACGCGTCGACGATCACTGATTTCAACTGAATCGTTGAGGAGGAGGCGCCGGGAAACGAAAGTGCGCTTTGGAATATCTCCCCATTCTTCCCTGGATGCCTGCGGCGGAAATCCACCGCAACACCTTCCCTAAGTTCCAAGTGCCCAATGATAACTCCGGAAACGGCGGGATTTCAAGACCTTTTGATCCTTTTGCGTCGGCCGGACCGCCCCGGAAGCGGTGGATTATCCCCCCAGATCCTTCAGGGCGCCTGAACACCCCGCTCAGCGCCGGGCCGCCCGCCCCACGCGTCTGATAAAAAAATCTGGCGTCCGCGACCTTTTTCATGGACATCGAGTCACGCTCCCAGATAAACTAAGGCTGGTAGGTGAGTGCAGATCTTCTGCACCAGGTGGCGGTCCAGACTCCTGAATCCCGTCACAACAGTGGGAAGGTATCCTTATTAATCCGCATGGCCCTGTCATTCTGGGACGGGGATCATCAAACAGGTTCAGTATCTCTTTTTCGAATACGGCAATGGGAGGAATAGGTATGCTGCTCGCGCGACGCGTAGCGTGGTGTTGTTCAATCATCGCTGCACTGGCGGTGTCCTCGATCACTAACGCGGACACCGCATGGACGATCATCTCTGGTCAGGCCACATGGGAAGTGAGCGGCCTGTCACTCGAAAACGCCGGTATCGGCGCCTCCACGGGCGCCCAGGCGATCGATGGCCCCCTGGAACAGCACCTGCATCTTGAGTTGTCGCCCGACAGCTCGATGACGTTCGTATCGAGCGACGCCGTTTTCAGCCACATCTCAGGTGGCGATCTTGACGCGGTCGGTTCGATGACGCTGACCACAGAGTCCAGGACCTTCGAGATCTCCAAGATCCGACTGCGCATTCAGTACGATGCCGACAAGGCCCCGACCTTTGTCGTCTCCGGCGTCATCGAGAATGCTGAGATCGACCTGTTCCGACACGAGTTCTTCAAGCCGGGCTTCAACCAGGAAGCCGGCGCGTTTTATCTTGAGGCGTCGGACGCCATCGTGACGGAGGACTTTGCCGTTGCGATCGATCGAACCGACCTGATCGGTAAGGCCTTCGGCTCCTTCAATTTCGCCGCAAACCTCGTGTGGAGCGGTGGCGACGAGCCGCAGTCTCCGGAAATCCTTCCGGTCGGCGGCGCCCCTCGCGCCCCGACGGTCTGCAGCAAGCCGATCGGTCAGGACCTGATCGTCGGCGAACTCTACGGCCCGCTCCAGAATCCCCCGAGTCAGCAGATTGGCGGCGTCTGGTACGACACGTTCTCGGTTGGAACCACGTCCTGCAACCTGGGCGATGAAATTCTCACCTGGGAAGGCAGCAGCGGTTTCGTCCATCCCGCCATTGGCCAGAACGTCTTCCGCCTCAAGGCCGGCCGCTTCGAACAGATCGGCCAGTCATGGCTGAAGCACGGCTTTACCGTCGCCGCCGGCAGCGCCTGCTGCTCCTGCACCGGCCCCGGTGGCCCGACGCTCTATCCCGGATGTTCCGACCCTTACGGCGGTGGCCTCAACAACAGCCAGGGGTCGATCAAGCCCAAGTGGCGCGTCAACCCGACGACGGGCGCCCACGTCCATGGCTCCAACCCCTCGTTTTCGGGTGACGTCGCGCGACGCCTGATGGTTCGCCATTCGGACATCGATCCGGCGCTGAATCCGAGCTCCATCTACTTCATCGAAGGACAGTACGTCCACGAGGAAGACGCCGGCCTCGGCAACGACAACAACAACGCCTCCTATCGACAGCTGTCGATTTCGGCCTCCGGCGCCAATGAGTACACCGCCTCTGTCACGGCAACGACACAGCGTGAAGAGTGTGGTATCCGCGCCTGGCAGGACACCGATCCCGGCGTGGCGGAAACGGACGCCGAAGTCCCCAACGACGGTCTCTACATCGTCGCCGCCAAGGCGACGGACCTGGGTGGCGGTATCTGGCACTACGAATACGCCGTCCAGAACCTCAACGGCAATCGCGGTATCAAGAGCTTCTCCATTCCGATCAGCCCCGCCGCCAACGTCACGAACATCGGCTTCCACGATGTGGACTACCATGACGGCGACGGCGACAACAGCGTCGACCGAGATGGCACGGACTGGCCCGGCGTGTTCGCCAACGGAACCGTCTCGTGGGAGATGGTGGATGTCGGCTCCAACTCCAACGCCCTGCTTTGGGGAACGCTTTACAACTTCCGATTCGACGCCGATGTCGAACCCTCCACGGAGTCCGGCGAGGCGACGATGAATCACTTCCGCGCTCTCGCGGGCAACCCGGATTCATTCACGGCCTTCACTGTCGTTCCGCAGCCCTACGCCGTTGCGATGGAAGTCGTTGGCGCCGCCCCCGACCTGCTGGCGACCTGCCAGTCGACGGACATCGTCCTCAAGATCCAGGATGGCGCCGAGACGTTCGACACGTCTTCGCCGCGACTCTGGCACAGCTATGACGGCGGCTCGTTCGCCTCGTCGGTCCTCACGCCGATGGGTGACGACCTCTACATGGCCACGCTGCCAGCCCCGAGCTGCGGCGATTCCGCCCGCTATTACTTCACGGCCCTCAGCATGTCGGGCACGCCCGTCTCGCTGCCCGTCGAAGCCACGACCACGAACACCTACTTCCTGGCCAACGTCGGCTTTGAGGAAATCAACACCTACCTCGAGACGGACTTCGAAAGCGGTCTGCCCGGTGGCTGGACCGCCGATGGCCTCTGGAATGTCGGCGCCTCGTGCAGCGGCGTTCCGAACGGCAACTGCTCCGGTTCGGATGGCTCCAGCGTCGCCTACTTCGGTCAGCCCGGAACCTGCAACTACGACACAGGTCTCCACGAGGACGCGTCGATCACGACACCGGCCATCGCGCTGCCGGCGCTCAGCGAGCAGATCCTCCTGACCTACTGCTCGGCGCTCGAGCGACACTCCCTGCCCGGTGGTGACTGGCCGGAAGTTCGCGTCACGCCCGAGGGGCAGGCGACGGATGTCGTCGATCAGCCCGCCGTTGGCGCCTTTGTGGGTGGCGCCGCTGTGTGGCAGGAGCGCGTCGTTGACCTGACGGCCTACGCAGGACAGACCGTCACGATCGCGTTCAACTTCGATAACCTCATCCCGTTCGATGACGCCTATCTCGGCTGGATGATCGATAACGTGTCCGTTCGAGCCCTCGAGATCGACTGTATCCCGGGTTGCTCCAGCCCCGACGGTGACATGAACACCGACGGCCAGGCGAACGGCGCCGACCTCCAGTCGTTCACCGCCGCCGTCATGGGCGGATCCACCAACGCTGTGGATCTCGAGCATGGTGACTTCAGCGGCAACGGCGTGATCGACATGGCCGACATCGACCTGATGGTTTCGACCATCCTCGGCAACTAACGTCCGCCGCTGACGCTCGCACGCAGCGCGCAACGCAACGGCCGTCCGGCTTTCCAGCCGGGCGGCCTTTTTTTTTTGCCACGCCAGAGAGCGCCGAGCACGCGTGACTCGATGTGAACGAACTTCACGCCGACGACATCGCCGCGCTGCGCGAGCTGGTGCGCCGACGCGCCACGCGCCATGCGGCGCGGGCGTGGCCGAGCTTTCGCCTGCTCGGAGGTCCCCTGCAGGGACTGTGGGTGAAACTCGAACCCGCGTGCGCAGCGTCCGCGTTCGTTGGCTTCTGCCACCTCACATCCGTCGGTCTCATCCAGGCGATCTACAGAAAAGTCAGCGCCCGGGAACTTCGATTTCACACGATTGTGTGGCCCCGAGGTCGCATGCCCGCGATGCCGAAGAATCCCTTTGAACCGCCGAAGCCGTCGCGATGCGATCCGCCGCCCATGCGAAGAAGGAGAAGAAGCTCCCGGAAATGAATGGCGGGCCATGCCGCCGATTGCGCGAGGTGGGAGTCGAACCCACACACCTTGCGGTACAGGAACCTAAATCCTGCGCGTCTGCCAATTCCGCCACTCGCGC
>Ga0116152_10003283_pt1 | contig 13033 bp, 9 predicted proteins | sample AD_UKC119_MetaG_FD_89894 | JGI IMG/M metagenome (GOLD analysis project Ga0116152, IMG submission 89894) | Active sludge microbial communities of municipal wastewater-treating anaerobic digesters from Hong Kong - AD_UKC119_MetaG | ecosystem: Engineered > Bioreactor > Anaerobic > Digestate...
GAGGAACCGTACTTCGTGGTTCGGTAGTAGTTGGCGATTTCAATCGTACATATAGCCTGAAAGCCGGCAGAGCTCCATATTTTCAAATGCATGCTTTGATCCAGCACAAGCAGCGCGCAAAAGCCGGTTCCGTCCGGCGCCGCTTTGATTGCGGCTACATGGCAAGCGTCCGTTCCGATGCGCTTGACAATTCTGTCGCTGTCGATGCACCATACGGCGATCTGATGTTTCCCCAGGCCGACAACGAAGTGCGTATCATTCAGGATTAGATTTACATCGGTACCCAGCGCAGAATCGGTTCGATATTCCCGTATGCTTGCGCCCATCGGTTGTCGAAAGCAGGGAAATTCCGGCTGCAGCCATGCATCGCCGCGGGCCGCTTTTGTTCTCTTTGCGTCTAATAGCAGTTTCTCGCAATGTGCGTCATCCAGGCCGGACAGGTGGCCGTACAGCCGGCCGGCAAGCTGGATGGGATCCTGCCGCAGCACAGACGCACAGATGCGCAGGAAGCCGATCATGATTCCGGTGCTTTCGCACGCGTAATAAGCGTAATCCTCCACCAGCCGCTCAACGTCAAACCGCGCCAGCTTGTTTTCCATATAGCGATACGAAAACAAATACGCCATCAGCGCTTCCGTCATTCCTGCATGGTAATACTGATACGCCTGCTCAAGCAGCCGATGCGGATCGGAGATCGGCTGTTCGCTGAAATACAGCGCAAGCTCCGCATGCCACTTCGCCTCCGGTTTCCGCAGCGTATAGCGCTGTTTACAGGCTGTTTTGAAGCTTTCAAAAAAGAAGCCGACGCGCCCGCCCCGTGCGGCAAGATAGGGTCTCAGCTGCCTGAACAACAAGTTAACCGCGTCGTTTGCGGCGTCGCGATCCGCCGCAACCCCAAACCGGACAAGAAGCTGTGCCAGCTCCTCAACGGAAAGGCCGGACGGCGTGCAGCACAGCCACCCGAACACATTTTCCGTCAACGCTTCCATCGATACCTGGCAATATGCGGGATCGTGCTCCAGCCTGGCCAGTACGGCCGAAAAGGCGGAAACCGGTGTATCGCCAAAATGATCGCGAATCACTTTCATCAGTCCTTCGTGCGAGCCAAACACACGCAATTCCCGCAAAAGGACTTTCAGATACAGCGGATTTTTAGTTTCTTCAGCCGACAGGAGAACCTCCATTTTATTATCATCAAGTTTTTTCAGATAGCTTCCCAAAAACGCGTGCACCAGCCGCCGCCTGTCCTCCATAGAATCAAACGGACGTATGTCCAGCACCTGCGCATAACCCGAAATGCGGGAGATATACGCTTGCGAGCCTTCCTGCTTGATACTGGCAATCAGCTTCACTCCTTGCGGAAGGCTGCCCAGCATAAAGTCCGCTGTTTCCGCGCCGCCGGATAGCTGGTCCAGCGCGTCAATCACGATCACAAACCCTCCGCTTTGCGCCGCTTGCGCAAGCAGCGAGGGATAAACGCGCAGCAACGTATCGGGATCCCGCGGCACGCTGCCTTGGATCCGGTGCTCGCACGCAAGCTCATCAAGCAGCGACAGCGCCAGCGTTTCCGACGCGTTCGCTTCGTCACTTTTGCCGATAAAACGATAATACACCTTGTAATCGCACGTTTTGATAAAGTGCGCTAGATAGCTCGTTTTGCCAATGCCGGCTTTTGCCGCAATCACGAAAGGCCTTGTATCATCGCTTTGGATATATCGGTTGATCGCCAGAAAGTCATCTTCTCTTTCGATAAAGCCTTCGCTGGCGGCTTTCAGAAACATAGCCTGCTCGTCCAGCTCTTTATGCAGCGGATGGTCGCCGGCAATTTCGCGCTCGCCAAAGCGGTCCGTAATGGCCTGCTTGAGGTCTTCGATCACTTGCTGTGCCAACACTTTTTTGCCACACCTGAAGTCGGACAGCCTGCCGGCTGTATCATCCGCCCCGTTCGTTAAGGCAAACGAAAGCTCTGGCGTGCGTAAGCGCTTATCCCAAAAAGCGCTGTATTCACGGCATTCCCGCACCGAGGTCTGGATGGTATCGCCAACAAAGCGTTTCCAGTCCGATATTTCCGTTACGTGTAAGTCGTCGGTGAAAATCTTTTTGATCGAGTCCGAAGTAATCTCCTGCAGAAAATCAGGCTTTCTGCAATATAGCAGCGCACACTTTTGCGGGACAGTATTCCGGTCGTTAGGTATCTCCCGGAAAGGCTCCATTAACGCATGTATGATTTCCAGCTCGGTCATCGAATGCCCGAGGTTGTCCGCAAGCCCGGGAAACGCATCCATGGTGTCGGCTGCGATTTCGCATCGCTGCGGCACCCATCCGCGCCTTTGCCCCAATAAGCAAAGAAAAAACGGGCGGCATTGATCGATGCTGTTGAGGCACACCTCCACCGTGCGCTTGTTCTGAACGGAATCCGCCTCTGTTACGCCCCACCGTAGATCGACATCCACCAGCTTGAGCTTTCTTTGTTCGCACCACAGCCTCAGTTCCGGAAACACCCTTTTTACAAGATAGTCACGCTCTGCATGCATATCGTTGAAGGTGGAGCTGATGAAAACATATACATTTTCCCACCGGAGCAAATCGTCCGGCGTATCATTTTTGCGCATACTGTTCGTTTGGCTGCGGTCATCCACTGCTTGTTTCTTTGTGATTTCCGGTTTCTTCTCATCATTTGCGGGTTTATCCGATGAAAGCGAAACATAGACCGGCAGCACGATCAATCCCGCCAGCCAGTTCCCAAACGTGATTTTTGTTTCATTATACGGGCGCATGCCGTCGCTGAGCCGTTGTGCATGCAGGTACCATCTGGCATCCTCATAAAGCTCTTCATCTGTCTTTTGGGAAAGGCTTTTGCCGGACTGCCATTCGCTGTGAAGCACCACAACCGTATTATCCCGGTTCAGCCTGCCGTCGGACACACCGAGGATTTTTTCACCATATACTATGAATCTGTTTTTTGTTTCTTGCAGGCCAATATCGTTGATATAATGGTTGATTTCTCCCTCCCTTGCTTCCCCGAAAAACAAGTACAGTTTCTCCATGTAACCTTTATCCTTTCTGAAACGATCCGCAAGGTTATGGCCGGCTGTTCTTTATATAGACTTTTTATGCTTCCTATTGTACCATATTTACATCGTTTTCGCCGGTTGCGGAATATACGGCGGGCTTGCCTCCGGATAATATCCTGCTCTGCGTGCCATTTACCGCCGGTATCTTGCATAACAACCCGCGTTTCTGTAAAATATCGGGTACAGTCATCGCATCAAATAACCCTGTAAAGGAGATATGCATTTGAAAACGCAATATCAGTTTCAATGGATGAACGAGAGCACGCTGCGGGAAGAGGCGGACGGCTGGACGCTGTATGCGCCGCCCGGGACCGACTTTTTCTGTAAGAACGGCACCCCAAACGAAGCGGGCGTCACACCCGGCTCGGTATACAACGCCCCGTTCTATTTCACAGAGATCACGGGGGATTTTGTGCTGCGCGTTAAGGTACGCCACGCCTTTCAGGACACCTACGATTCCGCGTCGGTCGTGGTGATGGCGGATATGGCCAACTGGGCAAAATCCTGCTTTGAGCTTACGGATTTCGGCACCCATGCCGTTGTAAGCGTTGTTACGCGCAACAGCGAAGCCGACGATGCAAACGGCTGCAACATCAGCGGCGACAGCGTATGGCTCCAGATTGCGCGCGTCGGCAACGCTATGGCCCTGCATTACTCCACGGACGGCGAAACGTACACGATGAGCCGCGTTTTCAATCTGCCCGACCAAAAGGCCATGAAAGTCGGGTTGCTCCCGCAAGCGCCCATCGGAACCGGCGGCGACAGAACCTATGAGCATATGACGATCGAAACGCGCACCATCAGCAACCTTCGCATCGGCCGGTGATCCGTGGCCGCACAGCGATCGGAAAGAAGCCGTCGACCAATATAGCTTCAGCCCATCACCCAGGAAAATTGGATTGCCGTTGCCGCTTATCGGTTAGCAAAGAGCAGCAGTTTATGATCGACAGCCGTTATCAAAATATAGGGTACGGAACCCAAGCGCTCCACCTGATCATCGCATTGCTGCGCAGGGAGCGCAAGTACGGCTGTATCGAGGTATGCGTAAACCAAAAAGCCTGCTGCGCACTGCACGTGTACGAAAAAGCAGGCTTTGTGGATGCCGGATGCAGTGATCCCACGGTGCCGGATTGTATGAACCTACGGTATACTTTTTGAAACGGTTATTTGGATAGCATGTCGTAATCCGTGCCGCATGCGCCGGATCGCTTAGCAGAAATCCTCCTATGCATCCCGCACAGGGAAGCTTTATTAAGCCGACACCGCAGATCGGACTTTTTCATCCGCCTGGCGCTGCCGCGCATCGTGGCAGGCGTTCAGCGTGCCGGATGGATGCCCGTCGCCCGCTAACAGTGCATCCCCGTCGGCCCGCAGATTGGAGTAAAACAGGCGCTTGATCAGCCCGTTGTTTTCAATCAGCGGCATGGGGCTTCCGGTTTGGTTATCGCAGGCAATATTTTGCAGTGAAAGGCTTTCCACCACGCTGTTTTGGCCGATAAGCAGCGTAGGTGCCGCGGTCGTTTTTTCCGTGCGGCATACATTGGCAACCGACAGGTTTTTGATTCGCAGATGAGGCGCAATGTATAGCAGCGGATACGTATCGTCCTTGTGATCGATCGACAAGTGCTCCGCTTTGGAAGCAAAAATGTTATCCCAAACCAACCCGTCGCAATATGCGCAGGCCGTTCGCGCGTTGGACGGCATGATGCCGATACAGCACTGATTATATGTCCCGAACACGTTGTGGACATGGATGTTTTCTGCATTACATGCGCCGCTGCACAGCCGCACGGCGCTGTGGCTGTTTTCCGTAAAAATGCCGTCGATATCAATATTGCTGATGGTCCCGCCCGTTCCCTCGTCCGCATTGAGTGTGACCATGTCGCCGCAGCAGGTTCCCTTCAGGTTGCGTATCGTGCCCAAGAGGCAGCCGCCGTTAAGGCGGATACCGCCATTGTTTACCGCTAAGGGATTGTGTTTATGAAAAGCAAAGGTGATATCCTCCGCCGAAAAGCAGCTTACGGCATCCAGCGTCAGCGCAAACGTTACCGGATTCGTGAGCTGTAAATGCGTTATATGCAGGTTTTTGACATTTGAAAATAATATCCCGTTGTCCTTAGCCTGCGGATGCGCAAATGACAGGGAATTGGACAGCTGGCCCTGATTGTTCTGGTCCCAGATGCCGCCGGTGATGCAGATATCGCTGTTGCCCTGCTCGTCGGATGCGTTTTTGAGCATCACACAGTTGCTGTTGTCCATCAGTTTGATGCGCCCCAGCAACGGCAGCTTCAGTTCCTGACTTTTATGGATTATAAGCGGTTTGGAAATCATATAGGTTTCCTGCGGCATGGGCAGCGCAACGATGCGGTCCCTCGTGTCCAGCAATGCCTGAATTCCGGCGGTATCATCATGAATTCCGTCCCCGAAAATTGTCATATCGCAATCTCCCTTTCTGTATCCCTTGCACAAAAATAAAGCCGCTCCAAGGCTACGCTTACGGCAGTATCCTGCCGCCGCGGGCATGGCCGCAATGTACGCCCATGTCCGGTGCCGTAATCCCTTGTCCGGCTTCATCACCACCGCAATATTATAAGCGGTTACGGTTTGAACACGCGAATTATAGTCCGCTTGTTACCGCATTGTCAATAGACGTACCCCAAGCAAAGGCAAAAGCGCGGCCTATTTGCCTGTTTTGGGCATAAGCCGTGCCATATCGGAGGCGCATAAAAATCCCGCGATGTTTGCGCACCATCACGGGATTTTGAGGAATGAACGGATCAAAGCGCGCTGTAGAACGTGTGGATTCCCCTGGAAACGGAATAGGCGGTTCCGCTGATGGTAATCGTTGCGTCCACCGGCGTTTCAATCTCATAGCGCCACATGCCGTCCGCCTTCTTCCATTCGGATCGCACCAGCCCGTGCCGTGTTTCCAGCGCGGCTTTCAGCCAGTCCAGACGCTTGTCGGGGTGGGGTGCTACGGTCACCTTTGCATATCCGGGGTGCGCCTCGTCGCGCACAATGCCGGCGGCGACGCCGTACACCCAGTCGGCAACCGCGCCATAGGCATAGTGGTTAAAGGAGTTCATGTCCTTTGACCAGAAATCGCCGTTTTCCTTGATACCGTCCCAGTGTTCCCAAATGGTGGTTGCGCCTTTGGTTACCGGATACAGCCACGAGGGGTATGCCTCCCGTACGAGCAGGGAATACGCCAGATCACAATAGCCGTAATCGCTTAGCACATGCAGCAGGTACGGCGTGCCCACAAAACCCGTCTGCAGCGCCGTGCCGGCCTTTTGCACCATATCCGCCAGCTGATCGGCCGCCTTTTGGCAGTCCTTCGCCAGCTTGAAATGCGCCGCCAGCACACACTCCGTTTGGGTTTCGTATTGGGGATACATCGTTTGAAACGCGTCCACAATCCGCGGATACAGCGCTTCAAATTCACTTACATCCTCGCCCAGCACCTTTCCGGCGCGGATGACCAGATCGGTAGAATGCGCATAAAAAGCGGATGCAATCAAATCATCACGGGTCAAGCCCTTATAGCTGCCGCTTGGCGCGTCCAGCCCCAGCCAATCGCCGAAATGGGTTCCGCCCGTCCACAGATACGGCTTCCTGGTATGCGTAGTGATATAGCGCACCCATTGTTTCATGCTGGCAAACTGGCGGGACAGGATGTCCGGATTGCCGTATGCCAGATATATTTCCCACGGACAGATGGCAGCGGCGTCGCCCCATGCGGCGCTGCTTTCATTTCCCAGCACATTGGGGATCACATGGCCCACGCTGCCGTCGGCCCCCTGATCCGCCGCCAGATCCGCCAGCCACTTTGTAAAAAACTTCTCCACGTCGAAATTCAGCGCCGCGGTTCTGATAAACACCTGCGCATCTCCCGTCCAGCCCAGCCGCTCGTCGCGCTGCGGGCAATCGGTCGGCACATCCAGGAAATTTCCCTTTTGCCCCCACAGAATGTTGGCAAACAGCTGGTTCAGCGCTTGATTGGAGCAGCACAGCGACCCGGTGCGCCTGATGTCGGAATATACGACGACCGCCGTGAAGTCTTCCAGCTTTGCATTGGCCGCGCCGCCCGGAAACGCATCGATGCGGATATAGCGGAATCCGAAATACGTAAACTTCGGCTGATAGGTTTGGGGCCCTTCCTTGCAGATATAGCAATACTTGGCTTTGGCGCTGCGGTAGTTTTCCGTGTAAAAGTTGCCCTGCCGGTCCATAACCTCGGCATGCGACAGCTCCACTATATCACCCTTATGGGCGTTGAGGCTGATTGCAACATATCCCGTCAGGTTCTGCCCGAAATCCACGACGGTTTCCCCTTTGGGCGTCGTAAAAATCCGTGCCGCCCGTACCTGTTCCTTTTCCCTGATTTCTTCGCCCTGCTGGGGAATCAGGCAATCGTACGGCCCATGAAAGCAAACGGCTGCGCTTCGGCTGGCTTTTTCAGGTACAAACGACGCGTCATACGTTTCGCCGTCGTAGAGCTCGGAAAATCGGACGCGGCTTTCCCCCGCCGTCCAGGTATCGTCGGTGGCAATATCCTCGCGCCGCCCGTCCCGATAACGAATCTCCAGCTGTGCCAGCATGCCGGCCGGAGCTTTGTGAAGCTCGTTATAGCATTCGTTCGCTTCCCAGCCGGGCAGCCGGCCGCGATACCATCCCTTGCCTATCGTAACACGCAGCGTATTTTCCGCCTGCAGGAGAGCCGTTACGTCATACGCCTGATACTGCAGCCGCTTTTGATAGCTTGTCCAGCCCGGCGCGAGCACATACGTGCCGACCCGTTGCCCGTTAAGCTCTGCTTCATATACGCCCAATGCCGTGATATACAGTGTAGCCGATTGCACCTGTTTCCCCAGCGGGAATTTTTTTTCAAACAGCGGCGAAACGTCACCCAGATTCTCCGCCGGTTGGATCCATTGCGCATGCCAATCCATGATCGCACCTCCATTATATAAACGACTTGTTGTTGACTTACAGGATAGCAGAAGCTATTATCAATATTAACACCTGATTATCGCTTGTATTGGGGGTTTATTTAACCACATGAGTCAAAATTTCACCATCGAGCGCCGGTTTGCGATCGACGGTATGTTTGTGCAGGATAAGATTTTTATCAAAACCTATGAGCAGGAGGACATTCCGTCCCATAATCACGATTTTTTTGAGCTCGCCTACATCACCGGCGGTACAGCCTGCCATACCCTGCGCGGCAGCAGCGCTCCGCTGCACCGGGGCAATTATTTCATCGTGGATTACGGCAGCAGCCACAGCTACTCGCAAAGCAAGGCCTGACGCTGATCAACTGCCTGTTTCTGCCGGAGATTATCGACGTTTCGCTGGCTGATTGCCGCTCCTTCGGCAGCCTGATCCATATCTGCCTGCTGCGTTACTACAAATTATACAGCGAACAAAATTCCGCCAACCGGATTTTTTACGACGGCAGCGGGCGCGTATATTCCATCCTGACCGTTATGCAGCGGGAGCTGGCGGATAAAAACGTCGGATATCAGGAGGTTTTGAAAAACCTTCTGCTGGAAATCATCATTATTACCATGCGTAACCTGATGGATCGCGGTTTGCAAGATGTAAATACAGACCTGACGCTGCGGATGATCGAATATATCCACAGCCACTATCCGCAGCATAAGCTGCTGACCGCCTACTGTGAAGCCTGCCACTACTCGCCCCAGTATGTCAGCCGGAGATTTAAGCAGGAAACCGGCTTCACCGTCAGTGAATATCTGCAGAAAACCCGCATCGAAAAAAGCTGTGAGCTTCTGGCCGGCAGCCGGCTGCCGGTATCGGCGGTCGCGGAAGCGGTCGGCTATCTTGATATCAAGTTCTTTAACGCCCTGTTTAAGAAAATGATCCGCCAAACCCCCCGCGAATATCGCAAATCCTCTGCGCTGTAACGATACGCTCCGCCGGTTCGGCAGCATCGTTTGCAGTCGGTCGGATGTTAGTATTTTATTATGATACATCTTATGATTTTCAATCTCTTGGATTGCACGTTAAATTTTTATGACATACTTCCTGGCGCAAACGACACGCCCAAACGCCGCTCCCCATAATCCGACCGCCGGCCGTTGCTAACGGTACGGTTTGCGGTGCGTTTACGCGACGGATCTTATGGCTTTTTTAGCGTTTTTCGCCTGATACATCTTTTGGTCCGCCTGCTTGTACAGCGCCTCGATATTCTCGTCAATCTCCGGCTGCCAAATGGCATACCCGATGCTCAGCCCGATGCTGACAATCTCGTTGCTCTTTTTATTCCATCGGGCCACATTGGCCTGAATGCTGCTGATCATGCTTTCCACCGCATCGGTATCCTTTGCCCGATATACAATGCAAAACTCGTCCCCGCCGTAGCGCGCCAGGAACGCTTCCGTGTTCTTACAGGCCTGCTTGAGTATCTCCGACACCGCAACCAGCACATTGTCCCCGTAAAAATGCCCCAGCGTATCGTTCACCTGCTTGAAATCATCCACATCCATCATAATCAGCGAAAGGACGCTTTCGCACATCGTATCCCTGGTCTCGCGGAAGAGATACTTGGATAATTCCCGCCGGTTGTTAAGCCCCGTCAGCGGATCGGCCGATATCTGCCGGTTGAGGGAATCCAGGTACAGCAGCAGCGTGGAGATCGCCACCGATATCCAAATCAGCGTAACCCCGTACAAAAACATCTGGATAATGCCGCCCACCGCCGGCAGCACAACAAACAGCGTCATAGGATAATATTTCCGCTTTTCTTCCACCCAGCTGGCATGATGCGCGGCTATCACCGCGCGCACCGTTGCATATGCCAAATAGGCGTACGCTAAAATCGCATAGGCAAGATAACCGGTGTTGCGGTGATATACGTTGTTTTCGTCAATAATAAACACAATGCTCGTATGCAGGTTTACCAGCAGCAGCACTGTCAGCGCCACCAGCGGGATAGACAGCAGCCGCAGCCTGCGGAATATGGTCTTTTGTTTGTCCTTTTGCGTAAATTCCACATATACAACCCATAAAAACGGGATCATGATATTCAGAAAAAAGTACACCGTTTGTCCGAGCAATATATAAATGCGGGCATGCGGAAACGTTGCGCCATCCAGCAGCCAGCACACAGCGTCAACCACCAGCATCGTGATCAACGAATAAATGAAAATATTGAACTGCCGCTGCAGCGTGGAAGAACCGATATCCTGCCGCTGGTTAATCAATATCGTCAGCAGCAGACATATGCCGATAAAACTAATCTCAATATAAAGTGCGTTTTGCATCTTCATCCCCCATGCTTATGAATTTTCATGTCGTGCCGAACTGTACTGTTAAGTTTATCATAGCATACTCTCCACTGTTGCGGCAATAACCTTGCAGAAGCAAATTGTAAATATGCATCCGCCGGATGCGGAAACACATCATCGTAGTATACCTCATGCTTTTCAGTTGCCGCAATAGGATAAACGTTTTCATCTTGTTTTCTTTACAATTTGCGCTGTATTTTGCTGGCTTTCCCCTGCTTTTTGCGGTATGATCAGTTGGACGGCAAGGCGAATATCGCCTGAAAATTATATGATTATTTTTAATAAGTGCCCGAAGGGTGAGGAGTATTATGTGTATATTGCCGGATCTCAATTGCCAGTCCCCCGCACAATGGAAACAGCAGCGTGCCCGCTGGATTGCCCTGGCGGAGGACCATCTCTACGGCCACGCGCCCGATACCGTAAGCTGCGCCGGTACCGTGACGGACGCCCAGCCGCTGTGGGACGGGCAGGCCGTGCGGGAAACCCTGCGCATTGCCTACGGGCCCAGCCTTCAGTTTGCCTTTACTGCGGTATTAACAAGGCCGGCGGACGATCAAAAGCACGCCGTGATTACATGGAACCAATTTGACGATGAGGGCGACTGCCCCGTTGCAAAGCATGCGGTGCTCACGCGCGGTTATGCGATTGCATCGTTTATCAAAACCCAGCTTGCCGGCGACGGCGACCAGGCCATCGGCCAGGGCGACGCTTACCGCGCGTATCCGGCATGCGATTGGGGCGCACTGCGCGTATGGGCATGGGGGCACCAGTTGCTGGCCGAATATCTGTCCACACGCCGCGAAATCGACAGCGGTAAAATGGCCTGCACGGGGCTGTCCCGCGGGGGTAAGGCCGCGCTGGCCGCCGGGATTTTTGAGGAACGTTTTCAGGTCTGTGTGCCCGTGTGCTCCGGTTGCGGCGGCTGCGGCTGCTTTCGCTATCTGGGCGATCTAAACGGCTTGAACCAGAACCCGGCGCTTGAGGAAAGCATCGAGCGGATCGCGGCAGTGTTTCCGCACTGGTGGGCCCATACCTTCCCGCAGGAAAGCCAGGCCGGTGCCGACCGCTTTCCATTAGATTCGCATGTTCTCCGCGCGCTGCTTGCGCCCCGTGCCCTGCTTAACTGCGAGGGCAAGCAGGACACCTGGTCTAATCCTTACGGCGCTTTTATCAGCTGGCGGGCGGCGCAGCCCGTGTTTGACATGCTCGGCGGCAAAAATGCCATTTCTTATCACGAAGGCGGCCATGCGTTTACGCCGGAAGACTGGCAGGCCCTGCTGGATTTCTGCGATGAAACCTTTTATGGCAAAGCCACCGGCCGCGATTGGAACACCGTGCCCTTTGCATAAGTTTCCCGAAGTATAGATCTGCCCTTGCAACAATCGTTTCAAGGGCATTTTTAATCTGTCGTTTTGCTGTTTTTAGAATATCGCTTCGTCCTTCACCGTTTCCGCCGCCGCACGCAGCAGCGCCCATTCATCAGCGGTCAGCGGCTCTTTGCAGGCGTCAATATGCTCCAGCATGAAGCGCTGGTGCGTGAAATTGCCGGGCGGGATGAGCATGGCAGCGCCTTTTTCCACGCCGTATTTCATCGCGGCTACGGACAGCGCCTCGTTATCTCCTATCGGCTTACACCAGCTTTTAGCAAATGTATGCGTTTCTTCCTCCCGCCATTTGCGCTCGATCAGGGTCTTAATGGCGATCAGGCCGATGCCTCTTTGCTTTACCGCATCGGCAATGCGGTTTCCCCAGCCGGTATTCAGCCCCATGGCCCAGTTCATGGGAAACATGACGGTATCAAAGTCAAAGCGTTCCAGGCATTGCAGTGCCGTATCCTCGTTGTGCGCCGAAAACCCGCAATGGCGGACCAGGCCTTCACTTTTTGCCCATTTCAGGGTTTTGATAGCGCCGTCTTTGGCAAAGGCGCGCTCCACATCGTCTGGCGTGGTCATCGCGTGCAGCTGGTACACGTCAAAATGATCGGTTTTCAGCCGTTTCAGCGAAGCCAGCAGCTCTTCGCGGGACCCTGCCGCATCGCGCTTCTGGGTTTTGCAGGCAAGATAGATATCCTTGCGAAACGGCGCCAGCGCGTCGGCCAGACGCTCTTCCGCGTTGCCGTAGGACGGCGCGACGTCAAAATAATTCACGCCCGCGCCCACGGCATACGCCGTGTAGCGGATGGCGTCTTCCCGTGTCTCGTCCATGTTCACAATGCCCGCAAACGCCACCGCACTGACGTTCAGGCCGGTTTTCCCCAGCTTGTTATAGTACATGAGGTTCCTCCTTTGCACCCGCCGGATTTAGGTAAACGCTGATTAAAGCGTCTGTGCGATGGCGCGCTAGATTTTTTCCAGGTTGTGTTTGCGCAAGCCGCAGTAGCAGCAGCGCTACGTCAAGGCTTTCGCGGGCACAAGATGGAAAAATATGGCGCGGCAGCGTGCGGGGGGATTTATTCAGTGTTTACCTAGGTAAACGATGATTAAAGCATTTGTGCGATAGTGGGGTAGATTTTCATCAGATTAGGTTTGCGGAACCTGAGGTAGTAGCAGCGCTACGTCGAAGGTTCTGCAGACCCAAGCTGGTGGAAATATGGCCTGCTAGCGTATAAAGGATTTAATCAGCGTTTACCTAGGTCTCGTTTTCATA
>Ga0116152_10003284_pt1 | contig 13029 bp, 10 predicted proteins | sample AD_UKC119_MetaG_FD_89894 | JGI IMG/M metagenome (GOLD analysis project Ga0116152, IMG submission 89894) | Active sludge microbial communities of municipal wastewater-treating anaerobic digesters from Hong Kong - AD_UKC119_MetaG | ecosystem: Engineered > Bioreactor > Anaerobic > Digestate...
CCTTTTCTGCAATAATGACCCGTTGCCACAAAGTCTGCACCCAAGCCAAGGGCAATTTTCATAAAAACATCAAATTTTATCTCGCGGTTGCAAAGCACATCTGGGTTTGGTGTTCTGCCCATTTGATATTCACGAAACATATAATCGACGATTCTTTCCTTATAAGCTTCACTTAAATCAACAGTTTGAAAAGGAATACCCAATTTTTCTGCCACGAGCATGGCGTCGTTACTGTCTTCCAACCAAGGACATTCGTCAGAAATTGTAACGGAATCGTCGTGCCAATTCTTCATAAAAAGCCCAATAACATCATAGCCCTGTTCTTTTAAAAGATAGGCTGCAACGCTGGAATCAACGCCTCCGCTAAGACCGACTACTACTCGTTTTTTCATGAAAATTTATGTGTACAAAGATAAAAGACTTTGTGAATATAATTGTCGGGAGATTGTATGATAACTTACCCGAAAAGGCTTATTTGTCGTTTTTAGGATATGTTTCCTCCAAAATTATCTTGCCATTTTTATAATATTTCCAAAGGCCGTGCTTTTTTCCTTCTTTATAAAAACCTTCAATTATTACATTGCCATAAGCATCATAATATGTGGCGGGACCTTGAAGTTGGTCGTTTGCGTAAAGTAGTTTTTTCAATAGAATTCCGTCGGGTGAATAATAATTATCCTCTCCTTCCTTAATCCCGTTTTTATAGGTAGTTTCTTGGGTAATTTTTCCGTTAGGATAATAGGTTATTATTTTACCATCCAATTTTCCATTGACGTAATTTTCACGTGTCATTACATTATTGGACTTTTCGTGGTAATAAACCCATTCGCCAATGCGCTCTTTATCCCTCATTTTTCCTTCGCTCACCAACTTTCCTTTTACGGTGAAGTATTTCACATCGGCAATATTGTCTTTTCCCGTGAAATTTTTAATGACCATTGGCTGGTTTTTGCAATCTTCACAGTAAAATTTGAATTCGCCCACTTCCTTTCCGTGCTCAAAAGTGCCTTCGTACCGAAGCTGGTGGGTGCCTTCAAAGGTTTTTTTCCAGACCCCGTGACGTTTCCCCTGTGCATCCATTTGATTGATTTCGCTTTGAGAAAAAGCATCGATGGAGCAGAAAAGGATACCGAATAAAAGGATAAAAGCAATTTTTTTCATTGGTTCATTTCATTTACTTAAAAAGTAAACGTTGAATTTTCAGATCTATTTTCAAGTTAATTTTCAAAAGTTGGCTAAAACTTATCGTTTTCCGGCTTTTTTCTGTTGTTCCGCCTGTTCCATCATTTCGGCCATTTTGCGCTGAAACTTGTTCTGTTTCTTTGGGGTGGCTTTTTTCACCTGAATCTTTGCGTGTACTTTATCTTCATCAATAATGAAATTTTTAATCACGAGCATAATACCAATGGTTATCAAGTTTGAAACAAAGTAATAAAGTGAAAGCCCACTTGCGTAATTATTGAAGAACACCAACATAAAAAGCGGCGAGAGGTACATCAGGAATTTCATGTTTGGCATTCCCGGCTGCTGCTGTTGCTGCATATTCGCGCCCATGGTCATCATCATGTAAACAAAGATAGCGATGGAAGCCAGGATAGGGAACAAGCTCACGTGGTCTCCATAGAATGGAATGTGGAACGGCAACTCCGCAATGGTGTCATAACTGGAAAGGTCATCTGCCCAAAGAAAACTTTTCTGCCTTAAGTCAAAAGCCGATGGAAAAAAAGTAAACAGCGCATAAAACACAGGAATTTGCAACAATGCGGGCAAGCATCCCTTCAGCGGGCTGGCTCCGGCAGAGTTTTGCAGTTTCATGGTTTCCTGTTGTATTTTAAGGTTATTGTCTTTGTATTTATTTTTTATCTCGTCAAGTTCCGGTTTTAGTACCTTCATCTTTGCCTGTGCCAAATATTGTCTATACTGTACCGGCGAAAGCAATAGTTTTATAAGAATTGTCAAAACAATAATGGCAATTCCCGCAGGAAGAAAATCAGTCAAAAGGCCGAACAACGGTATGATGATGTATTTGTTGATTATACCAAAAATACCCCAGCCCAATGGCATGGCTTCATCCAGATTACGACCGTATTTTTTGAAAATTTGATAGTCCGAAGGGCCATAATACATATTCATGTTATAAGCCAGGGCACCATTTTTTGGTTCCAAAAGCATTTTTGCACCATATTGTTTGGTAAAGGTGGTGTCCACTTCTTCGTCTTTCACCAAATCAACCGAAGTCAATTTCACTTCTTTAAAAGGAGTATCGGTAAGAAGCATGGAACTGAAGAAGTGCTGGCGAAAGTTCATCCAGGTAACGTCCTTTTCCAGTTCATCGTCTTCGCCCGTTGGCGAAAGCTTTGAATGCTTTTCGCCATCATATTCATACGTTAAACGCGAGTAACGATTTTCATACGAAATACTTTTAGCATGGCGATACCCTTTTAATTGCCAATCCAAATACATTGGCTGCGAAGTATTGATAATGCCGTCCAAGCCTTGGCTGTTGATGCTGAAATCCATCATATATTCGCCCGGGTGCAAGGTGTATCGGTATTCAATAAACCCGTTTTCTGAAGTTTTCAATTTCATTGAAAGCACTTGGTCTTCGCCATTTTTGCTCAAGGTAGGTTCAAAGTAAAGGTCCTGTGAGTTTAGCGTTCGGTTTTCCGAAGTAAATTGCAGGTTTAAGGATGCGGTTCCATCTTTTATCAGATAAATAGGTACGGAATCATACTTGGTGAAATTCTTAAGAAGTGCTTCGTTGATGTAGCCTCCTTTATTGCTCACTTCCAAATAAAGCACATCATTTTCCAAAACGGTTGTACCTTCAGTTGCAGAAGGAAGTGTTCCTGAATATGCAAAGGAGCCCAGCTTGTTTTTTAATTGCTCAAAAGCTAGGGAGTCGCCCTTAACAGTCATTGAGTCTGATGTGGCTTGCGCAAGGGTAACTTCTTCTGCAGTTTTTGCAGCTTCGGCTTCTTGTTTGGCAGCGGCTTCGGTTTTGGCTTTTTCTGCTTGAAGCTCTTCTTCGGTAGGTTTGTTTAGATACAGCATCCAGATTAGGATACCGCCAATTAATAGAAAGCCTATGAGTGAGTTAAAGTCGAATTTTTTTTGTTCCATCTTTTGTTTCTTCTTTTGAAATAAATCAAAAGCATATTATTGTTAATGTTGCTTGGCAGGGCAATAATCCCGCCTTTTATTTTATTGCGCCAAATTGTCTTATTTCTTTTTTGAGGAATGTTCGTGCACTGCTTTAACAAAAGCCACAAAAAGTGGATGTGGATTGGCGACCGTACTTTTATATTCTGGGTGATATTGTACACCAACAAACCATGGATGTTCCGGTATTTCTACAATCTCTACCAATCCAGTATCAGGATTTATTCCAGTGGGAACAAGGCCTGCAGCTTCAAACTTTTCACGGTACTTGTTATTGAACTCATATCTGTGGCGGTGGCGTTCCTCTATGGTTTTTGATTTGTAAACCTTGCTGACAATACTTCCTTTTTTCAGATCGCATTTCCAAGCTCCCAAACGCATGGTGCCGCCCATGTTGGTAATGTTTTTTTGGTCTTCCATAATGCTGATTACCGGGTTTTTGGTCTGCGGATTCATTTCGGTACTGTTGGCATCTTTCAGTTTTAGCACATTTCGGGCAAATTCAATAGCGGCCATTTGCATTCCCAAACAAATTCCCAAAAATGGCAGGTTGTTTTCACGGGCATATTTTACAGCAGCAACCTTACCTTCCACACCGCGTTCACCGAAGCCCGGTGCTACTAAAATGCCGTCGAGCTTGGAAAGTTTTTTTCCTATCGTTTTTGCATTTATATGTTCAGAATGGATGTATTCTACCTTTACTTTTACTTCGTTTTCAGCACCCGCATGGATGAAAGCTTCCAGAATTGATTTGTAGCTATCCTGTAATTCAACGTATTTTCCAATAAGGCCAATGTTAACTTCACCCTTTGGATTTTTGTGTCTTTGCAGAAATTTATTCCATTGTTTTAAATCTGGCTTTTGGGAATCTTTCAAATTTAATTTTTGAAGGGTAACCGTGTCCAAACCTTCATCAAGCATCATATTTGGAACATCGTAAATAGTAGAGGCATCAATGGATTGGATAACCGCTTCTTCTTTCACATTACAGAAAAGTGCAAGTTTTCTTCGTAAATCACTGGAAAGTTCGTGTTCGGTTCTGCATACCAAAATGTCTGCACGGATTCCACTTTCCATCAAAGTTTTTACGGAATGCTGCGTTGGTTTTGTTTTCAGTTCACCGGCTGCGGAAAGGTAGGGCACAAGTGTCAGATGGATAACGATAGCATTGTCATCGCCCATTTCCCACTTCATTTGGCGCACTGCTTCAATGTACGGCAACGATTCAATATCGCCCACGGTTCCGCCAATTTCAGTAATGATTATATCGTAATCGCCAGTGTTTCCGAGTAGCTGTACGCGTTCCTTAATTTCATTTGTGATGTGTGGGATAACCTGCACGGTTTTTCCCAAAAATTCGCCACGGCGTTCCTTTTCAATTACACTTTGGTAAATTCTGCCTGTGGTAACGTTGTTAGCTTGCGAAGTATTTACATTTAGAAAACGTTCGTAGTGGCCCAGATCAAGATCGGTTTCAGCACCGTCATCGGTCACGTAACATTCACCGTGTTCGTATGGATTCAACGTTCCCGGATCTACATTTATGTATGGGTCCAGTTTTTGGATGGTTACACGATACCCTCTGGCCTGCAATAATTTAGCCAGCGATGCCGCAATAATTCCTTTTCCTAATGAAGATGAAACCCCGCCCGTAACGAAGATGTATTTTGTAGTGCCCATAAATGCCTTTGCTGAAATATCTATACGGGATGCAAAGATACGTTTTTATTGTGGAAAGCAGGAAAGGATACTGGTTAATTGTTAACAGTTAATTGTAGTTTTCCAAATTTATTCATTGCACTAGTTTTTGTCCAATGATTAAAGTATTGGTTCCATTTACTTTTTGCAGTATTTGAAGATCAAAACCTTTTCCAAAATGGGAAGTTAATGTTTCAAGGGTTTTGGAATTCTTTTCGAGGTTAATACCAACGTTAAATATGAATGAGCCCTCATTTTGAAGTACGTTGGTTATATTTTTACAAAAATCTTTTTCATAAAAAACAGGAGGGACTGTAATGTCTATAAAAAGATCAATGATTATAAGTTGGAATTTTTCTGTGGAATTTTTTACGAATTGGAACGCATCGCCTTCTATGATTTGAAGTTTTTTTGAAGTTGTAATTCCAAATTCTTCCTTTGCGAGTTTTATGACTTCCGGGTCAATTTCAACGGCAACAATATTTTTTGTGTATTCAAAAGTATTCCGAAGGGAATAAATAACACTGCCGCCGCCCATTCCAAGCAATAAAAGATTTTCAACAGATTTTAGATCAACTTTCGTCAATCCAAACTCAAGTATTTTTTGAAGCGAACCATAGGAATAGTTTGCGTTTTCGGTATCCAAAACTTTTTTTCCGTTTACATAAGTAACCTCCAAAGTGCCGTTTATTTTTGAAGGAAATCGCCGAGTAGTTGGCCAAATGTAACTGAAAAACTTCTTCATTTTTTTATAAGCTTTTGAACCAATCCTTCCAGTCCGTTCAATTTAAGTTCATACATTTCGGCCATCATCCGTCCCAATTTTCCCTCGGGAAAGCCTTTCTGTTTGAACCATACAAAATAATATTCGGGAATGTTTGCCAAATAATAACCTTCGTATTTTCCGAAAGGCATTTTGTAGTTTGCCAGTTCCACCAAGTGGTTTGGGTCTGGGCTACTTCCAAGCATCGTATTCGGCAAGTTGATTGGCTATGTATTTCTGCCAGAAAGCCTCTTTTTCGGCATTGCGGGAATGGTCGGTCTCAGCATCGAATTTTGTTTGCATTGCGCGCCTTTTTTGTTCCACTTGCTGATAGATTCCTTCAATTTCAGATTTTACTTTTTTGGAAAATTTTCTTCCCTCAAGATTTTTCCGAAGAATGCGCGCGTGCAATTCTGAAATATCAAAATGCGCCTGTTCATGCTTTAAAATATAGACATTGACTTTTTCTGGAATAAACCAAGAACCTTCGGGGCTGAAGAAACTTTCCACAGAATATTCCACATCTACTGTTCCATTTTTTATAGAATAGGAGTATGAGAAACTGATTCCTGTATTTGTACTTGCCACGAAACTGGCACTAGCAATGGGTTTTCCTTTAAAATCCTCCCAAGTTAATTTTTGGTTTTCCTTCCAAAAAATTTTTTCAGAATTGTTCTGTGGGAATAGGAAAAAAGAAAATAGAAAAGCGAAAAGTAGTTTCATACTTACGAATTATCAAAAATAGTACCCTATTAAAGCCCCTCCTTTGGAGGGGTTTGGGGAGGCCCTACCAATTAAAAACAATCACCTTTTCAATATCTGGGTGAAGACTATAAAGCACAGGGCAAGTCCTTCCTGTGCGTTCAAGTATTTTTTGGGATTTAGTATCTATTCCGGAAGGAAAATTCAAGATCACCTCTATTTTTGAAATACGCCGTGGGTCTGTGGCCATAGTCTTGGTGACCATTGCCGTTGTGCCGTCCATGTTCACTTGCATATCACGGGCTTTAATGCCCATAACCGTAATCATACAATTGGCAAGGCCCGTGGCCACGGTATCTGTGGGTGAAAAAGCTTCGCCTTTTCCATTATTATCGGTAGGGGCATCGGTAATGAATTTATCTCCCGATTTAAGGTGTTCGTTTTCGGTACGAAGATTTCCTAGATAGGTTACTTTGGCAGTGCTCATTCTACTACTTCAAATTTAAGTTCGTCGTTGTATTTTAAAATATAGGCAGCTTTGTTGCAATAGCCTTTGGTGTTCGATTTCTCGTAACGGAATTTATTCTCAATATAAACGGTTTCGCTTTCGGGGAGGATGGCGTCATAAATATCTTTTTCTGAAGCCAAACGCAACAGTACATCATAGGTTACGTCAAAACCACGAATGGCATATCTGTTGGGAAGCACGCCGTATTTGTTTTTGTAACTTATTAGGAAGGGATTGCGGTCGTCTTCGTTAATATTTTTGTTTACGGAAGGAAAAGTGAAGTTCAGCTTTGCCAATCGCATACTGGAAACCTCGTGCCATTCATAAGCATCATTTTTGTGCAAAGTGAATAAACGCATCTTGTGATTATTGGGCATTGCGGAAAGCACATTTACGGCACTACTTACCAATACCGGGTTTTCAGATTCAAGAATCACCCAGTTTTCCATCCCCTCGGAAGCTGCCGCTGTTATGTCGCTCGCTTGGATGTAGCCGCCACCTCGGGGTGATACTATTTTTGCTGTTGGAATCGCTGCTTGGATCATTTCCTTTTGCTTCACTTTTTTGCTGTCAGAAATAATGATTATATTTTTCCCTGCACTGTGCTCTTTTAGATAAAGAATCATTGTTTTTTGAAGCACGGCATCTGTAGGAAGCGTCTGAAAAAGATTTTCATTCATTGCCATATCTCTATTGCTCAAAGGTGAAAAAACAGGAATTTTTTCGTTTTTAAGCAAATCGGAAGCCTTTTCCACATTTTTTTGAAGGAGCGGGCCAATTACGGCATCTACATTTTTGAACTCATTTCTTGAAATAATGGAAGCTACTTTGCTATCGCTCTTTTCAGTGTCATAAACATTTAGGGTTACAGAAATTCCTTTATCCTTTGCAAATTCAGCAGCCATCAGCGCACCGCTATAAAAATCGAGAGCCACACGCAGAGTTGGGTCTCTTTTCAGAAGATCCTGGTCAGTTTGGGTAGAATCATTTGCGCTGCGAGTTAATCGGAAAGGGAGCATCAATGCTACCGTTTTCATTTTTTTGTTGTCGATTCTATTTTCTAGATTGACTGTTGTAATATCTTCTTGTGAAATAGTAGTTTTTTCCTTTGGCAATTTTAAAATCATCCCCTCTTTTAAACCTTCTTTTGCATAAGGATTGAGGGCGATAATTTCTTCTTCGGAAAGGCCAAACTTCTGTTTCAACCTAAAGAACCCCTCTTTGGCTTTTACTTCGTAATACTGAAAATTCTCGTCGTCAATTTCATCATTTTGAACAACAGCCTTATCTGGGACAATTATTGTGGTCCCAACTTTCAATTCGCCCAAATCAGGATTTAAATCTTCCAATTCAGTTATGGAAATTCCAAATTTTCTGGCGATACCAAACTTGGTTTCCTTTGCACTTACAGTATATTTCTGGGTTCCGGGTAAACTATTGTTGGTATTTGTATTCGTGGTTTCGACCGTATTAGCCTTGGCAGGAATCAATAATCTTTCCCCTTTTTTTAAGCCGCGGGAATACAATTCCTTGTTCAGCTTTTTAATATCATCTACGCCAACGTTATATAATTGTGCAATTCCGTATAAGGTCTCTTTCCTTTTTACTTTATGCTCCCGATAATTGTTATTATTGGTTCCAGAGCTAATGACGCTACTGGAGGGTAGAATTAGCACACTATTTACCTTTAGGCCATTTCTGGAATCTGGGTTGAGGTTGTATATGGTCTCTTCGGATATATTATATTCCTTTGCAATGCTGTAAACGGTTTCGCCTTTTTGAACCGCGTGGCTTTTGTATTGTTGCTGGGCAACAGAACCACAACTAACCATAAAAAGGAAGGTCACCGAAATGTAGATCAAACACTTCAACATAGAAATAATCTGGTTTTTAAGTTTGTAAAACATTGTTTCTTACTAAAATTTTATCTCTAATTCGCGCAAGTTATTTGCGTAATAGTCCCCCCTCTGGGGGAGTAGGGGGCTTTATTCCCACTCAATTGTTGCGGGCGGTTTTGAGCTAATGTCATAGACTACTCTATTAACGCCTTTAACGCGGTTTATTATATGGTTGCTCACTTCCTGCAAAAATTCATAAGGAAGATTTACCCAATCGGCTGTCATTCCATCGGTCGATTCCACGGCGCGTAAAGCAACTACTTTTTCGTAGGTTCTTTCGTCTCCCATTACGCCCACGCTGTTTACAGGCAACAGAATAGCTCCGGCCTGCCAAACTTTATCATAAAGATCCCACTTCTTTAAACCATTTATAAAGATTGCGTCAACCTCTTGTAAGATACGAACTTTTTCCGCTGTAATATCTCCCAGAATACGTATCGCCAGACCAGGCCCTGGGAAAGGGTGCCTGCCCAATAATTCTGGATCTATGCCCATTTCTTTCCCCACACGTCGCACTTCATCCTTAAAAAGCATTCGCAAGGGTTCTACAATTTTCAGTTTCATAAAATCGGGCAAACCGCCCACGTTGTGGTGGCTTTTTATGGTAACCGAAGGCCCGTTTACCGAAACACTTTCAATAACGTCGGGATAAATAGTTCCCTGTGCCAGCCAGTCAACGCCCGTTAATTTGTGCGCTTCATCATCAAAAACCTCAATGAATGCGTTGCCGATAGCTTTACGTTTTCTTTCCGGGTCGCTTTCATTTCGCAATGCATCCAAAAAGCGTTCCGAAGCATCCACACCTTTTACGTTCAGCCCCATATCCTTATATTGGTGGAGCACGTTTTCAAATTCGTCTTTACGGAGCAAACCATTGTTTACGAAAATACAGAATAGATTTTTGCCAATGGCCTTATTAAGAAGAATTGCAGCAACCGTAGAATCTACGCCACCACTCAAACCAAGTACTACTTTTCCGTCGCCAATCTGTTCTTTTAGAGTTTCAACAGTTGTTTCCACAAAAGCGGCGGGCGTCCAAGTTTGAGGCACTTCCGCAATATTTACCAAAAAGTTTTCCAGTAATTGCTTGCCGTGGGTGGTGTGATACACTTCTGGGTGAAATTGGATTGCATAGGTTTCTTCGCCTTCAATTCGGTAAGCCGCGTTCAATACATCTGCGGTACTAGCCAAACGCACTCCGTTTTCAGGGAGTTGCGCAATGGTATCGCTATGGCTCATCCACACGTTTGTGTTTTCTGGAATATCCTTAAAGAAATCTTCGCCCGATTTTATCATAGATAGCTTTGCCCTTCCGTATTCGCGAATGTTTGAAGGTTCCACACTTCCGCCGTTAAAATGTGCCAAATACTGCGCTCCGTAACACACAGCCAAAAGTGGTTTATGACCGCGAATCTTTGAAAGATCGGGGTGGGGCGCATCTTCCGCGCGAACGGAAAACGGACTTCCCGAAAGTATTACGGCCTTAAAAGGCTCAAGATTTTCCGGAATGTGATGGTATGGGTGAATTTCGCAGTAAATGTTCAGTTCCCGCACGCGTCTCGCGATAAGTTGGGTGTACTGCGAACCAAAATCTAAAATGAGGACGTTGTTTTGCATAGGCAAAAATACTTTAAATATATAAGTTGGTTAAAGGGTTGTATGGAATTTTTTTAAGGGTTTTCAACAGAATAATTATAACTCCAAAATAGTGAAATTAGAACCCAAGGGTTTCAGGTTTTCTTTCAGAACATCCATCAATTCTTCGCCATATTCCAAATAGAATTCCGAGAAATTGAGTTGCCGTTCCTGTAAACTTTGATTTGGGAAGAGTTGGTTTTGAATAATTTTTAGTCGTTCAAGTTCATCGGAAAGATTACGTTTTTGAGCTTTCAGCAAACGTTTTTCAAGATTGTCCAAACCGTTTAACTGTTTCTTTTCCTGTGCGCCAACGGCTCCCAAAAATGAAACATCGGTTTGTTTTGCCAATTCGTATAAATCGGCAAACTGTTGTTTCAAAAATTCCTTTTGTTGTGAAAAATCAATATCTATTTTTGAAATTTCCTTGGTATGTTTCGTCATCAATTCGTGCTGCGGAAGAAACAAATCTTCAATAGAAACATGCAGTTTTTTCAATTTTTCTGAAAGCATTTTCGGCACCAAAAGCACTGAATTCCGCAAGAGCAAAATAGGAAATGGCACTTCCACTTTGTTGAAATACTCCTTCAACTGAAACCAATATGCCAACTCGCCACCACCGCCAATATAACACAGATTTGGTAAAATTTCTTCTTGATACAAAGGACGAAGCAACGCATTGGGTGAAAACCGTTCTGGATTTTCGTGGAGCTCATTAATGATTTCTTCTTTGGAAAAAGAGATGTCTGTTTCGTTTACATAAAATCGTCCTTCCCTTTGAATAATACGTTCCCGAAGGTTTTCCCTTAAATAAAACAGATTTATTTCCCGTGGATGTACTTGTTCCGAATAACCCAAAGCGGTCAATTTTTCCGTGGTTTCCGAAACTTTTTTAAAGCTGATGTTTTCGGTCAGTTCCTTTTCGGCGTAGGGAATAAAACATTTTTTCAGCTCTGCGTCATTGCCGTCCACAATCACCAAACCGTGATGGTAGAACAGCGTGTTGGCCAAAAAACGCGTGGCGTCAGCCAAATTATCGTGTTTTGTATATGCATCGGAGAAGAAGGAAATCAACTTTTTAGCGTTTTCGCTTTCGCCAAATTCCTTTTTCAGCAAATCCTTCATTTCTTTCAAACCTCCTGCCTTGCCGGCAGGCTGGTCTGTGGAAAGTTCGCCAACCGCTCCGGAAGCATCGCGTTCCCATTTCACTTTTTTGCCGAAAAGGTTGAAATAATTTATTTCTTCAAAATCATGGTCTTCAGTTGCCATCCAATAAACAGGAACAAAATGGTAATTATGATATTCTTTATTCAGTTTTTCACAGAGGTTTATTGCAGAAAATATTTTATATAAAAAGTATAAAGGACCCGTAAAAAGATTAAGCTGGTGGCCTGTGGTTACTGTAAAAGTAGTGTGTTCTTTCAGTAAATCTATATTGCTAAGTGTGGATTGCGAAAGAGAATTGTCGCCATATTGAAGCATGATTCGTTTGGCCAATAAATGCCTTTTCTTATCCGTGAAATTTTTCTGCTTTTCCACTAACTGATGTTTGAAATTCTCCAAGTTTGGGAAACGGTTGTAAAAGAGTTTTAAGCTTTTGTCTTCAGCGAGATAATCACAAATCAATTTTGAAAAATATCCAGTGTTTTTATACGGAATGGAGTGGTTTGGCATAGGTTTTTTAGAAAGATTAAAACAAAAATACAGTATAATTCATAATTCAGAATTACCAATCGGGAATTTGGTAAAACTTTAGTAGTTTTAGCCCACTTTTTAAAATCGGTAAAATGACGCGTTACTTCACTTTTTTATTACTTGTTTTTCCTCTTTTTATTTTCGCCCAATTAAAATCCCCTTCGGAGTTTTTGGGCTATGGAATCGGTGCCCAATTTTCCCGCCACGCAGATGTTGTTGCCTATTTTGAGCACGTTGCGGCAAACAGCGAAATGGTGAAATATGCTGACTACGGAAAGACCAACGAACGCAGAAGGCTTACCTATGCGGTAATTTCTTCGGAAGAAAATATTGCAAATCTGGAACAGATACGTACCGATAATTTAAAGAATATCGGAGTTTTAAAAGGCGCTTCTTCCCCTGAAAAGGCTATTGTTTGGCTCAGCTACAATGTTCACGGCAACGAAGCCAGCAGCAGTGAGGCCGCGATGAATACTGTTTACAAACTTATAACGGAACACGCTGATTGGCTTGATAATGTTGTTGTAATTATGGACCCAAACGTAAATCCTGACGGGCGCGATAGGTATGTTAATTGGTACAACCAGGTAAAAGCTTCGCCCTACAATTCCTCACGCGATGCTGTGGAACACAACGAACCTTGGCCCGGCGGTCGTCCAAACCATTATCTTTTCGACCTTAACCGTGACTGGATGTGGGCGAGCCAAGTGGAAACACAACAGCGCTTAAAAGTCTATAATCAATGGATGCCGCAGATACATGTAGATTTTCACGAACAGTTTATTAATAACCCTTATTATTTTGCGCCAGCAGCGGAACCTTTTCATGAAATTATCACGCCTTGGCAGCGTGATTTTCAAACGATAATAGGAAAGAACAACGCTAAATATTTTGATGAAAACGGCTGGCTTTTCTTTACCCGTGAGAGTTTCGATTTGCTTTATCCCAGCTATGGAGACACCTATCCG
>Ga0116152_10003285_pt1 | contig 13028 bp, 14 predicted proteins | sample AD_UKC119_MetaG_FD_89894 | JGI IMG/M metagenome (GOLD analysis project Ga0116152, IMG submission 89894) | Active sludge microbial communities of municipal wastewater-treating anaerobic digesters from Hong Kong - AD_UKC119_MetaG | ecosystem: Engineered > Bioreactor > Anaerobic > Digestate...
AACCACCATTTCGAGCAGCAAGAGGGCTAGCAACGGACTGAGCGTCCGAACCGGATGACGCAACAACGCCATGGCAGCCAAACCGCCGGCCAACAACACGCTCCGACTTCCGGCGATCGCCAAACGCGCCCGGGTGTACACCCCCCAGGCCATCACCAAGAGGAACAGGCCGGCCATCAAGCCGTCGCGCACCCAAAGGATCCGGTCCCGGGTGGCCTCCGAGTGCAACGATTCCATGCGCTGAGGCCCCAAAAGGTCGGAGTCAGGCAATCCAAAAACTCCCTGCAGCACAAAGTGATCGAAGGGACCCCCGTACAGCAGCCAGCGGAGTCCACCGAGCACGAGCAGGATCAAGAGCGCCAAGCGTAGGAAACGCAGGAAGTGCCTTGCCCCCCCCATGCAGAAGCGGCGCATGACTTGGCCGTGGGACCGTTCCAAGATGACTTGCAGCCAGCCGCCCGCCATGAACACGCCCAGCAACCAGGCTAAGAGAACCAGCACCCCCGCCGCGTTGGCCGTATGACGATCCAACTGCGCCAAGGCTTGCCGCTGGTCGAACCGAAAGGTGTCACTGAGGGTTCCGACTAGCTCGCTGGCTAGCCAACGGTGCCCGTCCAAGCCGGCAAACAGCCCGTGCCAAGGCAAGGCCACCACCAAAGCCGCTAGGCTCAGAGCCAATACACCGGAAACCCAAAGGGGTACCCAGCCAAACGCCACGCGCAGCGAGAGCAGGAAGAGGCGCCCTTTGCGCATCCTGGATCGAGAAGAGGTCGAATTCATGGCTCAACCCCCCAGGGTGGAAACGAAGTGGAGCAAGTGGGTGTACTGGGTGAACACGCGCTCTCCCCAGCGCAGCGCCCGATCCGATTGGGTCGCGCGGTACCATTGGTTGTCGGTCATGTTCTCATCGAGGTAATAGGCCCGAGCCGGGTCCAAGATCACCGCTTCGATTTCGCTCGATTTCGACTCTAGGGGCAATCGCCACCACATGTGCCCCGCTTGAGCCTCGCGCGTCCACACCAACGTGGTCTCGGTTTGGTCGGCGTACCGCACCAGGATCGTCAGAGGCAACCGCAAGGTCCCCTTGCGCGAAACCACCACCCCATGCAAACGCAAGGGATCGGGCTTCGCGGTGGCCGAGTCCTTGGCCTCCGCGGGTTCCGCTGCGGTGTCCGCGTCGGACGACACTTCCTCGGTGTTCTTGGCCGTCAAGGCCTCCGAAACCTCGTGCCAATCGCCATCTTCGCCAAGGAACCAACCCTGGCCCTCGGGGATCGCCCGGTCAGAAACCGTCACGCCCCAATCGACGGTGCCCGTGCCCTCAAACAGTTCTTCGAAGTACCAGGGGATTTGGACCTGGGCTCCTGCTTGGAAAGCGGTGAAGAAGTCCTGGGGATAGGGATGGCGATAACGCCACTGGTCCGCGTAGTAGCGCATCCCCCGCAGGAATGCGTCTTGGCCCACAACGCCGGCCAACGAGCGCAGGGCCACCGCCGGCCGGTAGTAACTGTTCGTACGGTAGCTGTTGCGGTCGCGGTAGCGGAACGCAGCCGTGTCGATGGGGTCCACATCCGGGTCGCGCAGGTACGAAGACCGATCCTCCCAGCGCGGATCGGTGAATCGATCCACGAAGGTCAAGAAGGGCTGGTCGCGGTACCACGCCACGAAGGGCGAAAGATCCGCAGGGTGCAGGCTGGCCTTGGGCAACCAGCCCAACCCCGGCAAACTGCTCGGCTTCCAGGCCTGACCGCTGAGGATTCCCGACAGGCCCTGCGAGCTCGGCAAGGCCGCTGCACGCACCCCCCAAACCGGAAGCGAGCTGTAGCGCGTGTCGCTGCGCTGGGGACCATAGTGCCGCCAGAGCACTTCGGAGTCCGTGTACGAATTGAAGCCCTCGTCCATCCAAGCGGCCTCGTACTCGTTGTTCCCCACCAAGCCGTACCAGAACTGGTGTCCGGCTTCATGGACCGTGACCGACTCAGGGCGGTACATGGCTGGGCTGGTGAAGCGCGACGTTCCCGCGGTGAACAGCGTGGGGTACTCCATGCCTCCCGCTCCACTGGCCCCCCAGGCGGGGTCGACGACGGTGACGGCTTCGTAGGGGTACTCGCCAAACCAAAGCCCATAGAAGAACAACGCTGCGGCCGTGGCCTCGTAGTGCCGTTCCCATTGATCCTCGTGTTCGGGTTGCACCAAAACCCGCACCTCCACATCGCGCAGGCGGATCTCCTCGAGCGGTTTGCGGAAGGCGATCGCCGCCGCTTGCACCTCGGTGTGGTAATGCTCCGCCCACTCCGCAAACACGAAGCGCTTTTGATGGATGCGAAAATCGGGGTCGGCGGTCCAGGCGAAGCCGTGCACCAGCGGGGGTGAGCCGGTCACCGGATCCATCCGATCGCGATCCGCTTGGGTGGGCGCGAGGTAGTGCAGGATGAGCCGACCGCCTTCCACCTGCGGCGGCGCTGCCAAGCCACCCGAAGCACCGACTTTAGCGATCCACTGGCCGGCCTTGTCGGGCCCTTGCGCGTACTCCTCGGGCAAGTTCAGGGTGACGTCGTAGGTCCCGTAGTCCGCGTAGAACTCGCTCGTAGCGTGGAAGCGATGGCAATTCCAGCCACGCTCACCCTCGAACACGCCCAGCTTGGGAAACCAGTGGGCCATCAACAAGAAGTCGTCCTTGATCCCCGTCCGGCGGCGCACGCGCGGAATGAGCGACTCCCAAGTCAGGTTCACGGTCACTTCCTCGCCAGGCGCGACTTCGCGCGGCAGGGCCACATGGAAGATGGTCCGATCCCCCGAATCTTCGGCGTTCGGATCTTCGTCAGGATCGGGATCCGCCTGCCACTGGATCTTGGGGGTCAGGTCCTGACCCTCAAACTCCAGGTGGGTCACCTTCTGCCACCCCCAGCCGGAGCGGATCGTCACATTCCGGAGTTTTCCCTCGGCTTCTTGTAGGTGGATCGTGCGATTGTTGGCGTAGGCGTTGTGATGCAGGTGGAACCACAACTCTGCGGTGGGGCGATCGGTCCCGTTGCGCCAGCGCAACGCGAGCTGGCCCTCCAGGCGACGGCTGGCCGGTTCCACCCGGGCTTCGATCTGGTAGTGGGCGCGCGAAGCTTCCGTGGGACGGGTTTGGAGTCCGAAGCTAGGAGCGCTGGTGGCTAGCCAGGCCAAGAGGAGGCTGGAAACAACTCGCATGGGCCTATCCTCCCCTCGATTGGGTTGGGGCTCAAGCGGCCGTCTCCCATTCGTGCGATCTCATCCTGAGAGTCCGTAAAAACCCGTCCTGCCCCCCCTAAGGTTTCCCGGGGAACCGCCGACAACCCAAGTGGAATGCTTTGAGCAGGGAGCCCCCCATGGACATACGCAAAACCAACCAACCGAAGCGGATCCAAGGCAGTGATGAACGGCCTTCGATCTTGAACCCCGTTCCCAAGCCGCAATCCGGGCCTGTTGGTCCCAGCGGCGAGGTTGCGGGTGGGCCGCAATCGACCCAGGAGGCCGCTCGCGGCTCCTACCGCGACGAAATCCAGCTCTCGGCCACGGCCCAGACCCACGCGGCGGACAACCTCCAAAGCGACGAACTGCGTGCCAACCTCGTCGAGGAGTTGCGCTTGGCCTACCAGGGCGGCTCGCTCAACACCCCCGAGCGCCTCGAAAGCGCCGCACGCGCCCTGCTGGGCGCCAACCGCTAGATTCCAACACCGAACTCGGTTCCCACAACCAAGCGGCCCAGGCTACGCGAATAGCCTGGGCCGCTTGGTTGTGGGCTCCCCGAAAGGCGTCCACGGCTTGGGTTTGGGTGGGTTACGACGCCCGCTCGGCCTTGGCGAACTGGCGGAACACCTGGTTGCAGGCAAAGCGGAAGAATCGCTTGGGAGAAATCAAGACGACCTGCCAGTTCGAGTCGCTGGTCGAGTTGGCCTCGGTAACCCAGCCTTCCACCGCGCGTTGGGTCTCCCCCTGGCTCGCATCGGCCTGGACTTGTCCAAACCACAAGCTCATGCCCGTTTCGGTGGAAACCAGGTCCACTTGCAAGGCGAGTCGTTGGGGCGGGTAGGCCTTGTGCTCGACGACCGAGGCCACCAACAGCCCATCCAGGCGGTGGCGCTTGCCCAAACCAATGACGGTCCGCATGTCGAAACGGCCCTGGCGATGGGGTTCGAGAGCGGGAACTTCGCTGATTTCCGAAGCGGACAACACGTACACCTCGAGCCCGGTTCGCGCAGCGAATTCGGCGGCCAAGGTGGTCGCCATGTCACGGGATTCGGCCAGCGCCGGATCCACGCCCTCCAGGGGCAAGAGCCCAATGCGGCGCAGGGTGTACGAATCAAAGTCCGCCACGACCCGCGCCGAACCCAGCACGGGGGCGGGTTTGGGCTGGCTTTGGCAACCGGCCATGATCGCCAATCCAGCGATCCACCATGTCTTGCGGAAGAAGCCGTTCATTGGGCGTTCTCCGCCATCTTGCGGCGTTCCCCGAGGGTTTTCTCGAGCAAGAGCTTCTCGGCTTCCAGACGGCGCATCTGCGCTACCGCCAACCGACGGCCCATTTCGAAGGCTTGGTTTTCGCTTTCGAGGCGTGCCTGATCCGCGGCAGCGCGGCTGCGGATCTCTTCCTCGAGTCGTTTCTCAAGGTCCACCATGCGATCTTCGGTCGCATTCAAGGCCTGCTGGGTTGCCTGCAACTCGGATTCCAGGCCTTCCTTTTGCGAAACGACCTCCTGGTACATCTCCAAAAGCACGGGCCGGCTCCCGGCGGTTTCGTCGGGGCGGTGCGGCATTTCGGTGGTGCTGCTCACGATCGGGTCGACCGTCGGGGGCATCGCCGCCTGGGTCGTGTTTTGCGGGATGGCGGCCCCTACGGGACTGCCGTCACGGCCGTAGAGCACGGCACCCGGGCGCCCAATGCCGGTTTCCCAGCCTGCGGGAGTCATCGGAGCCGCGTCGTGGGCGGGTGCGGTTGCACATCCGGTGACGAGCAAGAGGCTCGCCAACCAAAGGGTGGAACACAGGTTCTTCATGGGATCAGGGGGAAAGGGGGTTAGGCCTGTGGGTAGGTGAGTTCGATGACGGTGACTTCGCCGCATGAGCAGTGGACCTCGATGCCGCGCACGTCTTGGCCTTGGCGCAAGACTTCGATGCGCGTTTCGCAGCTTTCTTGGCCTTTGACCGACTTGGACTTGGAACGGGGCCGGCCCGATAGGTCTTGGACGTCGAGGGTCTGCACGCGACTGTCGTCGCCTTTGAGGATGATCGATTGCATGGTTAAGCGGTGTAGTCGATGCGTTGGCCGGCCTCATCGAAGCGGGCATGCCCCACGGGCAGGTCGGTGTTGTGGGTAGGAAGGGGGGCTTGGGGTTCGTCCGACTCGGAGGCTTCGGGGTCCAACGAGAACTCCTGACCTTGTTTCTTGGGATCCGGCCGTTTGCCAATGGGCGGGATGCTCATGGCCGGATGGATGGGTCCGATGAAAGCGTCCATGCTCACACCTCCCCTTTCGATTCGGGGGTGGAGTCCGCAGCGGAACCGGTGCGTTTGGCCAATTCGCCGTTGAGTCGGAACAGGGCACGACTATGGATCTGCGAAACCCGCGATTCGGTCACATCGAGGATGGTGGCGATCTCGCGCAGGAGCAGTTCTTCCGCGTAGTACAGCGTGATGACCGTCTTTTCCTGTTCGGGCAGGTCTTCGATGACCGTGACCAGCAGGCTCTTGAGTTCGTTCCACTCGGCGCTCTCGACCGGGTCCGGAGATTGCGGGTCCCGCAGCATCGAAGCCAGGGATTCTCCCGGTCCGTCGTCGAGGGTGGCTTCCAGCGCATTGGACGCTGACGCCATGATGGCATCGACTTCGTCCAAATCGACGCCCAGAGCCTCGGCCAGCTCCTCCGGAGTGGGCGGCGCACCATGGACCTGTTCCAATCGGGCGAGCTCCGCATCCAAGGCGCGCACTTTTTCGCGACGACCGCGCGGCAAGAAGTCCGACCGACGCAACTCATCGAGAATCGCGCCACGGATGCGCGGGTACGCAAAGGTCGAAAACTTGAGCCCACGGCTGGCATCCCACGAATCCGCGGCTCCAATCAAGCCCAGCATTCCAAAGCCGTACAGATCATCGCGATCCATGCCGCCGGGCAAATCGAAGGTCATACGACCGGCGATGTGCTTGAGCAGGGGAATGTGCTCGAGGATCAAACGGTCTCGGTCGGGGTGCGACGTGACGGTGTGGACGTAGGCATCAACCATCCGAGCCCCCTAGACGTTGGGTGTTCGGGCGCATCAGAGCTCACCCCTCCTGGCTTCAGCGACCGCACGCTGGTGGCTTTGCCTGCGATCCAAAGCATCGGCCCGTTCGAGGAACCAACCCACGGACTTGCCCACCAACACGACTCCCAACCAGGCCACACCGCCGTGTAGGCAGGCAACCTGGACAGGCGCGTGCCACAAGAGCGATAGGATGGCCGTGGCGGATCCGGCAAAGACCGCCATCTGGGCACTCCAGGTGTTCCAAGTGGGTAGTAGGGACATGGTTCCGTTTCCGCTATCGACGGGGTTGGGAAGGCCCTTGAGGCGCGCGGGTGGTGGAAGGTCCCACGGCTGCGCCTACAGGGCTCAGGGGCATGCCAGAGGCGCCTTGATCGCGATCAGGGTCCGGAAACGGCCCGCAATTTGGCGCAGGCAGAGCTGTTCGAGTCCCCTTTTGGAAACTCCTACAAAGGGCGCGGCGACCTGGGCGGCCTGGGAAACCGAGCGCGAACGGGGAATCCACCCGGCCTGGCGTGGGGTCCGCGCCAAGAAGCGTTCGCACACTTGGCGGAGTTTGCGGGCGATGTCCTGCCCCTCCTCCACACCACTACATTGGTTCACCACCAATTCGGGGGTCGGAATGTCGGCTCCGGTGCGGATCCCGAATTGGTCCAGCGCTTTGATCACGCCGTAGGCATCGGTGAGTGCAGCGACTTCGGGGGTGGTCACGACGAGCACTCGGTCGGCCATCGCAGCGAAGTGCAGCACATCGGGGCCGACTCCAGCCGCGCTGTCCCCCAGCACCACGTCGAACTCGCGCGAGAGTTCCGCCAAGCCCTCGATCAGGCGCTGCCGCTGGTCGTGCGATAGGTTGCCCATGGCTTCCGAACCATTCGCGGCGGTCAAGAGGCGGACCCCGTCCGGGCCTTCCTGCAGGCACTCGCGGAACGTGCACTTGCCGCTCAGGGCGTCTTCCAGGGTCGGTCCATGGTGGACCCCAAGGAACAAGCCCAGGTTCGAGAGACCCAGGTCCAAGTCCACCAGCAACACGCTGTGACCCTCCTGGGCCATTTGCACGCCGAGGTTGGCACAGACCGTGGTCTTGCCCACTCCACCTTTGCCTCCGGTTACGAGTACAAAGGGTGCCGCGAGCTTGCGGCTGCGATCGAAGTCGTTCATGGGGTGCGTTTGCATGGGACTAGTGAACCTTTCCTTTGAGCATCAAATTGGCGAACACATCGCCGCTGGCGCGGTAGAAGTCTTGCTCCAAGTCGCGACCATTGCAGAGGAAGGCGATGCCGAGCCCCTTCTTAGTCAGGTATTCCAATACCGGCGCGGGTCGGCGTGTTTCGTCGGTTTTGGTGACGATGCAGCCTTCGAAAGGGAGATCGCCCAAGCGGTCCATCTCCTCTTCCAAAGCGACAGGCCGCATGGTGGCCTCGGCAACCAGGTACACGCACAGCTTGGCTGGAGCTCCCGAAGCCCGTAGCGCGTCCTGCAGTTTGCGCAGCGCGATTCCGTCTTGGTCGGGGCGACCCGTGCTGTCGAGCAAAATCACATCCGGGCGGTCGGGTCCACTAAGCAGCGATTGCAACTGCAGTACGTCGCGGGCTGCATGGGTCGGGCAGGCCACATGGCGGCCGAGGGCCCGTACTTGTTCCACCGCTCCCACCCGGTACACGTCCAGGGTCACAAGTGCGACGCTGCGGCCGCTGCGGACGAGTCGCCCCGCGAGCTTGGCCAGCGAGGTGGTTTTGCCCGCCCCAGCCGCTCCGACAAAGGCCATGATCGAGGTGGTTCCCCGTTCGTGGCTCGATTTGGCGACCGGAAAGACCTGGGCCAACTCCGCGCCCGCTAGGTCGAGCGGATGGTCGCCTTGGCTTTGGCGCCCCTCGACTTTCTTGCAGATGCGCCGAATCAGCGCGGCGGAAGCACCGCGGCTCTTCAAACAGCGTTCGATAGCGATCGTGCCCGGGCGCAGCAGGTCCGTCTTGGGCGTCAGCAGGCTACGGGCCGCCTGGCGCATGCCAAGCAAGGCCACGGGGGTTCTGGGGGGTTCCTGGGAAACCGCCAACACCACCCCGCCTCGAACCCGGCGCCGGGAAATCACGACCGCCTTGTCGCCCAACTCCTGTTGGGCCCGCTCCAAGGCTTCGCGTAGGTTGCGTCCTTCGATTTTCACTACCGTCATATCAATCCTCCATCGTCACGATGGACGTGGTTTCGATGGCCTTTGCGGGCACCACTTCGTTGTAGGAGAGCACCGACACTTTGGGCATGGCCGTGCGCACGAGCTCTCCGAGGAATCGGCGAATGTTGGAACGGACCAAGATCACAGCGTCGCGCCCGTTTTGGCTGGCGGAAGCCACGGCCTGGGCCATGCGATCGATCACCGCTTGCAGCCATGCGGGGTTCACGGGTTGGTCACCACCCCCGACGGCCTGGGCGAGGCGCGCCTCCAGGCTCGGGTCGAGCGTGACCGCGTACAGCGTCCCACCATGGTCGGAGTGTTGGTCGCAGATGGCGCGGCCAAGCCGTTGGCGCACCAGCTCGGTCAGCGCCTCCGGATCCCGGGACTTGTCCGAGTGGTCCGCCAAAACTTCGAGGATGGCCGGGATGTTGCGAATGCCCACGCCTTCTTTGAGCAGGTTGCGCAGCACCCGTTGGATGTCGCCGTAGCCCATCTTCTGCGGGACCAATTCCTCGACGACGGCGGGCGAATGGCGCTTGGCGTTCTCCACCAGCTCCTTGACGTCGTCGCGCGACAGAAGGTCCGAAAGATGCGAGCGCAGGGTCTCGGCTAGGTGGGTCACCAGCACACTGGTGGCGTCGATCACAGTGAAACCCATGATCTCGGCTTCGTCCCGAACGCTTTCACGGATCCACTGGGCGGGCAATCCGAAGGCCGGATCGACCGTAGGCGTGCCGGTCAGCTTGCCGCTGGCGGTACCAGGATCCATGGCCATGAATTGGCCGGGTTCCACGCTCGCGCGGGCCACTTCCTGGCCTCCAATCATGAGCGAGTAGGTGTTGGGCGGCAGCTTGATGTTGTCCTTGATGCGAATCGGGGGCAGGATCACGCCTTCGCGCATGGCAAAGCGCCGACGGAGTTGCGCCACGTGATCCAAGAGGCTCGAACCCGACGACTCTTGCACCAAAGGGATCAAGCGATAACCGATCTCGAGGCTCACGCGGTCGACCTGGAGCAGTTCGCCCACGCCCTCTTCTTCCTTGGGTTCTCCTTCGGCGTGCGCGCCTTGGGCTCCTCCCGCAAGGGCCTTGGCTGCGGGCTCCTCGCTGGCATCGGCATTCACGTTGCGCGTGGACTGCCACATGATCAAAAGCAAGCTAGCCAAGATCCAAAACGGAAGCCGCGGCATGCCGGGCAAAAAACCGATGGCGAACATCGAACACGCGGCGATGGCGGTCGCGCGCGGGCGGGCGGATACTTGGTTGAACAGGCTGGGGCCCAGGCTCGATTCGCTGTTTTCCCGGGTGACCAACACGCCAGCGGCCACCGAGATGAAGAGCGCGGGGATCTGGCTGACCAGTCCGTCGCCAATCGTGAGCATCGAGTAGGTACGCCCAGCTTCTGCCAGCGACATACCGCCCACGGTGGCAATGGCCACACCACCCAACAGGTTGAGCGCGGTGATGATCAAGCCCGCGATCGCATCGCCGCGCACGAACTTGGAAGCACCGTCCATGGCCCCGTAGAACTCCGCCTCGGTGCTGACCCGCGCCCGGCGCCTTTTGGCCTCATCCGAGTCGATCAGGCCCGCGTTGAGGTCCGCGTCGATGGCCATTTGCTTGCCAGGCATGGCATCCAGCACGAATCGAGCAGCGACCTCGGAGATGCGCCCCGAACCTTTGGTGATCACCACAAACTGGATGATGATCAAGACCAAGAACACCACCATGCCGACGGCTAGGTTGTCGCCGCCCACGTAGCTGCCGAAGGCCTCGATGACGCTTCCCGCCTTGCCCTCGCTCAGGATCATGCGGGTGGACGCCACGTTCAGACCCAAGCGGAAGAGGGTGGCGAACAGCAAAATGCTCGGGAACGTAGACAGCTCGACCGCGCTCTTGGCGTTCATGGTCACCATGAGCAACAGCACCGCACCCGTGATGTTGAGCGCCAGCAGCAAGTCCAAGACCGCGCCAGGCATGGGCGTGACCATGGTCACCAACAAACCCAAGACCAACACACCCAAGAACCAATCGCCGTAGCGCTTGATCAAAGCTCCAAACCCGCCTTGCCCGGGGATCGTTTGTTGGCTCATACCGCGCTACCTCCGCTGTAGGCCCGGTTTCCCTGCGGGTTCAGGACGAAGGCCAGCACGCGCGCGACGGCTTCGAACAGGTCCTCGGGGATTTCATCCCCGATTTCGACCATGCGATGCAAGCCACGCGCCAAGGGCGGGTCTTCGATGATGGGGACGCCCGCCTCTTTCGCGATGCGCTTGATGTTCTGAGCCACCAGATCCATGCCCTTGGCCACCACCCAGGGGGCCCGGTTGGGATCGTTTTCGTCGTAGCGCAAGGCCACGGCAAAGTGCGTGGGGTTGGTGATGACCAGGGTGGCCGTGGGAACGTCGGTCATCATGCGTCGGCGCGCCGACTCGCGCTGGATGGCGCGGATCCGCGCTTTGACCTGGGGATCGCCGTCAGAGCTCTTGAGCTCATCGCGCAGCTCCTTCTTGCTCATGCGCATGTCCTTGGCGTGTTGGAAGCGTTGGTACGCATAGTCCAAGACGCCGATCAGGATGGCCACAGCGATGCCCGCCAGGGCCACCCGACCCAACATGCGTACGACTTCGGACAGCACCACGGTCAAATCGAGGCCGACCAACGAAGTCAACTTCTCGCGCTGGACGTAGAGCGCCACAACCATGGCCACAGAAATCGCCGAGATCTTGAGGGTCGCCATGCCCGTCCGCACCCAGCCGCGCAGCCCGATGATCTTTTTGATGCCCTTGGCGGGGCTCAGTTTGCCCCAATCGAGTTCGACCGCCTTGGGGGTCAACCGAAAGCCAATCTGCCCGTAGCCCATGGCCAAACTGAGCACGTACACCGGCAGGATGACCCCCAATGCGGGCAAAATGAAGCGGCGGCCGGCCGATTGCATCATCTGCACGAAAGTCAGCTCATCGGCTGTACGCCACTCGGCTCTGGCCAAGCCGTCCAAGGTCTCCTTGACCAGCCCCTGGCTGGTCGTGAGCAATGTCGGCCCGACCCAAGCCAGTGCCAGCAAAGCGGCCAACAGGCCCATGGCCACCACCATCTCGTTCGACATGGCGACTTGGCCTTTCTCGCGGGCATCTTCGATGCGCCGTGGGGTGGCTTCTTCGGTCTTTTCGCTTTGTTCGGTGCTATCAGCCATGGTGCACCTCCAGGGCATCGAGGCCTTGTCCCAAACTCGTCATCAGCGCATCCAAGAGCTGCTGCGAAGCGGGCGCGATCCAAGGGGCGAAGAGCAAGAGCGCGATGAGTCCTCCCAGCACGCGCATGTTGAAGCCAAACTCGATCACGTTGATTTGGGGCACCGTGCGGATCAGCACGCCCATCAGCACCGAAACCAGTGACAGGAGCACCATGACCGGGGCGGCAAAGGTCAAACCAGCCTTGAACAGCTGCGAGAACATCACCGTCAAGGTGTCCGGAATGCTGCCCGACCAATCGAGCGAACCGACCGGCGCGCGGTCATAGGAGGCCAACAACGCGCGCACCAACCACAAGTGGCCGTTGGCCGCGAGCAGCCCCAGCAAGAACAGGGTCTCGTACATGAACGCGATCATCGGGCTCGATTCGTTCGTACCGGGATCGACTAGGCTCGCCATGTTGAAGGACATCTCGTGCCCGATCATGACCCCCGCGACGCGCACGGCGAGCAGGACCAAGTGCAGGATCATGGCCAAGAACAGGCCAATCGCGACTTCCCGACCGGCGAGCAGGGCAAACTCAAAGGTTCCCGGCGAGTAGCCCAAAGGCGAGCCGCCGGCCATATACAGGACGATGGCTAGGATCGCGATCAAACCCACCTTGGCGCCCGAGGAACTGATCGAAAGGCCCAACAACGGCGCCGCCAACACCAGCGCGCTGGTGCGGGTCATGTAGAGGCCAAAGGCCTCCAAGGTTCCGGGCGGCAGCAACATCAGGCGAGTCCAAACTCCACGAGTTGCGAGAAAATGCGCTCCGTGAACGAACGCAAGAGTTCCAAAGCGGGGGCGAGCAGCAGCAGCGTCACGACCATCACCGCGAGCATCTTGGGCACCAGGCTCATGGTCTGTTCTTGGATCGAGGTCAAAGCCTGGAAGAGGCTCACCAAAACACCCACAAACAAGCCAATCACCAGGGCCGGTGTGGCCACCACCAGGGTGGTCCACAAAAGGTCACGGGCCAAGTCGATGATGCGTAGGTCGAAGCCGTCCATGGGGATGCCTACAGGAACGAGGTGACGACCGATTCGCAGATCAGGTGCCAGCCGTCGACCAGCACGAAGACCAGGATCTTGATCGGGGTGGAAATCATGACCGGCGGCAGCATGAACATGCCCATCGAGAGCAGCACGCTGGAGACCACCAGGTCGATGACGAGGAAGGGCAGGAACAGAAGGAAGCCCATTTGGAAGGCCGTCTTGAGTTCGCTGAGCACAAAGGCCGGGATCACGACCCGGGCCGGGAGCGACTTGGCGTCGGTTTCAGCCACCATGCCGTCCGCATCGAGGGCGACCGGCAACGAGCTCGCCGCATGCACAATGCCCGAATGGGTGCCGTTGGC
>Ga0116152_10003288_pt1 | contig 13025 bp, 14 predicted proteins | sample AD_UKC119_MetaG_FD_89894 | JGI IMG/M metagenome (GOLD analysis project Ga0116152, IMG submission 89894) | Active sludge microbial communities of municipal wastewater-treating anaerobic digesters from Hong Kong - AD_UKC119_MetaG | ecosystem: Engineered > Bioreactor > Anaerobic > Digestate...
GCTTCTCCCTTCCGGTCGCCCCCAATGGCGGGTCCTTTTTGCCCTTTCCCGGGCAGAAGCCTGACACAGAAGAATTTTTCCAAAAGAATCCTCCCCCAAACAGGGAATTTCAGTTTATTATACTCCCCGGAGACATGACGAACAGGAGGGGTTTGTATGGATTCGCTCGTTCGATTCGGCGTCGCCGTTCCGGCATCGCTTCTTTCGGAATTCGACCTCTACATCAGGGGCAAGGGCCTGCAGAACAGATCCGAGGCCCTGCGGCAGCTCATTCGGGAACGGCTATCCAGGGAAAGGTGGTCCAGGGGAGACGGCATCGTTTTCGGCACCGTAACCATCATGTACGACCACCACATCAAGGACGCCACGGGTTCCCTTACTTCCCTGCAGCACGATTTCGGCGATGCGATCATCTGTACTACCCACGTACATGTTGATCATGACAACTGCCTGGAATGCATTGTCCTGAAGGGAGACGCGCGAACCATCAAAAAATTCGAGGATGCCCTCTCTTCGGTCCGGGGAATAAAAACCATCGATATTTCCATTTCAGCCATCTTGTAAAAAAAGGGCAGCCGCCGGCTGCCCTTATTCATCCCCCTCAGGTGGAACAGGAACCGCCCGAGCATCCTCCGCACTTTCTCCTCGACAGGCTTTCGCCCTCGAGAAGAATCAGCACTTTGCTTCCGCAGGAAGGGCACCGGAGCGTACGCTCTCCCTCTCCCAGGCGAAACTCCTCACCGCAGGAGGCGCAGCGGAAAAGCCGCGAGTTTTCCATTCCTCTCACCTCCATGCCTGAAAAATCACTGGTTGCCGATGGTGGCGACCATAACCGCCTTAATGGTGTGCATCCTGTTCTCCGCCTCATCGAATACCTTCGAGAAAGGAGCTTCGAACACGTCTTCCGTTACCTCCTGTCCTTTAACCGCAGGAAGGCAGTGAAGGAATATGGTTCCGTCCTTTCCCGAAGCCTTCATGAGATTCATGGAAACCTGGAAGGGCCTCAGAAGGGATTCCCGCTCCTTCTTCTTTTCCTCTTCGCCCATGGAAACCCATACGTCGGTGTACACCGCATCGGCTCCCTTCACGGCCTCGAAGGGGTCTTCAAAAACCGTGACCGAGCCGCCGGAAACCGCGGCAAGTGCCCTGCACTGTTCCAGAAGGCCCGCATCCGGGAAGAGAGACGCCGGGGAGGCCACCACGTAATGCATTCCCAGTTTGGCGCACCCGATCATCAGAGCGTTGGACATGTTGTTTCTTCCGTCGCCGCAGTACACGAGACGCACTCCCTTCAGAATCCTGCCGAAATTCTCCTGAAGGGTGAGGAAGTCGGCGAGAATCTGGGTCGGGTGGTCCACGTCGGTCAGTCCGTTCCAGACGGGAACTCCGGCGTATTCCGCAAGTTCTTCCACCATGGACTGTTTGAAGCCCCGGTATTCGATGCCGTCAAACATCCTTCCCAGGACTCTGGCGGTGTCCTTTACATCTTCCTTGCCACCGAGGTGGATGTCGTTTTTGCCGAGGAATTCCGGGTGGGCCCCCTCGTCGATGCAGGCGACAGTAAAAGCGCAGCGGGTTCGGGTGGACGCTTTTTCAAACAGCAGCGCGATATTCTTTCCCTGGAGTGCATTGCCCCGTATCCCCGCCCTCTTTTTCGCCTTCAGGTCCGCAGCAAGGTCAAGCAGGTAATAGATTTCATCCTTCGAGAAATCCATAAGCGTAAGAAAGCTTCTTCCTTTCAGATTCACCGGCATTGTGCTCTTTCCCCTTTCCATTTACCCAGTTTATTAATTGTCCTCTTCATTTCCTTTTTGCCGTCGGGTTTCCTCGGCCATCTGTTCCAGAAGTTCCGGTACCATCTCCAGGGGAACCTCCTTCAAAACGGTCCCCTTCGAAAAGACCACCGCACCCCGGGGAGATCCGGCAATCCCGAAATCGGCGTCCATGGCTTCCCGAGGTCCGTTTACTTCACAGCCCATCACGGCCACGGTCACACCGTCCGGCAGACTCTCAAGGAAGGGCGTCACCAGGTCGACGATCGTCCTGACCTCAATCCTTTTCCGCCCGCAGGTCGGGCATGAAATAAGGCTTCCGCCCCTCTGTCTCAGGTCCAGGGCCCTGAGCAGGGAATATCCTGCCCGGACCTCCTCGAGAGGAGATTCCGTAAGGCTGATGCGGATGGTATTCCCTATACCCTGACCGAGAAGCAGGGCCAACCCCGCAGCGCTTTTCACCAAACCGTCCCGTCCACATCCCGATTCCGTGATCCCTATGTGAAACGGATAGCCGGGATATTTCAGGGCGAGAAGAGAGTTCGCCCGGACCGTTTCATGTACGGATGTGGACTTGGCGGACAATATTATATCCTGAAAGCCTTCATCAAGGAGAATCAGGAGCTGTTCTTCCACCGCTGCCGCAAGGGCGTCGGAACGGACTCCTCCTGCCTTCTCCAGCTGGGCGGAATTGAGAGATCCGCCGTTGGCACCTATCCGTATGACCGCCTTTTTCTCCCGTGCCGAAGCAACAACCTCCCGGAGGCGGGCCCGGGCCATATTCCCCGGGTTGATCCGGATGGACGGCGTTCCCGCTTCCAGGGCCGCCAGGGCGAGGGCCGGATCAAAATGAATGTCCGCCATGAGGGGAACGGGTGATTTATCGTTCAGCCATGCAAGATCCCCGGCGAGTTCAGGGGAAGGAAAGGCTGCCCGGACCAGCTCACATCCGCAGGAGGCAAGGGAGCGGCACTGTTCGAGACACTCTTCCCTTGAGGAGAGGGGTATTTTGAGCATGCTCTCAACCCGCACGGGATGGCCGTTTCCGATGGAAAGGCCGCCAATGATGACCGTTTCTGCCAAAATCCTACCCCCTGAACAGGCGGACGACATCCTGCCACGTGATATAGAGTATGAGCGAGATCAGGAGGAAAAAGCCTGTCATGTGGATGTAATTCTCGATCTTCGGCGGAAGTCTCCTCCTGAGGAGCATTTCCCCTGCGGTGAAGAAGAGCCGCCCCCCATCCAGGGCAGGGAAAGGAAGAAGGTTGATCAGTCCCAGGTTGAGGTTGATGAGCGCCAGGAAGGAAAGAAACGTCCACAGCCCCTTCCTGGCCGCTTCACCCGCCATGGAGGCAATGCCCACCGGCCCGGTGACGTCCACTTTCTCTGTACCCGAAATCCACCGCACTATGCCCCTGATCATCTCTACGCTCATATTCACCGTGTACGAAAGGGCAGATGAAAAAGCCTCCCCTAGGGGGAACCGTTTCATGCCGGGGCGGATTCCGAAAAGGGGAATCCCCTGTTCCCTGTCAGGAAGTATAACCGCCGATATGGAAAGGATCTCCTCTCCCCTGCGGACGGAAAAAAGAACTGGTCCTTTCGGGGCTTCCTGACGGATTTCCGCTGACATGGCCCGCCAGGTTTCCACAGAGGTGCCGTTCACGGAAAGAACCCTGTCTCCCGGCACGATACCCGCCGCCTGAGCCGGGTACCCTTCCATGACTTCCCCGATGACGGTTTCCTCCAGGTTGACAACGCCGTGTCCCGAAAGAAAGAACGCCGTCAGGAGAAGGGCAAGCAGGACATTGGCGACGGAGCCGTTCACCAGGATAAGAAAACGCTTCCAGGCAGCCTTGTCGTAGAAGGCCCTGCCCGGTTCGACAGTCTCATCCTCGTTCTCTTCCTCCATTCCTGCCAGGCGGACAAAGCCGCCCACGGGGAAAGCCCTGACAGACCACAGGGTATGTTTCCCCTTTCGCTGGAAAACTACCGGCCCCATGCCGAAGGCGAACTCGTGCACCTGGACATCAAAAAACCGTGCCGTGATGTAGTGTCCGTATTCATGAACCATGACGCAAATACCTATGACTAAAAGAAACGACAGCAGACTCGCCATTCAGATCGATCTCCTTGCGGGACGGAAAGATTTCAGCCGCCGGCACACCGCCGCGGCCAGCCTTCTTCCTTCGTCCAGAATGTCCAGGGCATCGGCGAGAGAAGCAGGTACCGGTCCATTCCATTGTTCAAGAACCGATTCCACCACCGACGGAATCCCGGTAAACCCGATTTCACCGGCCAGAAAACGGTCCACGGCCACCTCGTCAGCCCCCACCAGCAGAGCGGGGAAAGCCCCTCCCTTGCGGGCGGCTTCCTTCGCGAGGCGAAGGGACGGAAAGCGCTGTTCGTCCGGTTGAAGGAAGGAAACTGTCCTCCCCTGCAAAGAGGGGACCGGCACGGGGGGAAAGGGGCTTTTTTCGGGAAAAAACAGGGCCGAGGCACAGGGGAGGCGCATGTCGGGAGAAGAGGCGGAGAGAAGAAAAGATCCGTCTCTGAACTCCACGATGCCGTGGACGAAAGAATCAGGGCATATGACTGCATCGACCCTCTCGGCGGGAAGGGAGAAGAGCGCCATGGCCTCGAGGATCTCGATCCCCTTGTTCATCAGCGTGGCGCTGTCCACGCTGATTTTGGCACCCATGCTCCATACCGGGTGGCGTACCGCCATGGAGGGAGTCACTGTCTCCAGATCTTCCCTGGAAAAAGTGCGGAAAGGTCCCCCCGATGCCGTAAGGATGATCCGGGAAACCGAAGCCGGATCCCTGCCGGCCAGGCATTGCCACACGGCGTTATGTTCGCTGTCAAGGGGCCTGAGCTGCCCTTTCCGGCCGATCAGCGGGAGAATCCACTGCCCTGCGGCCACGATGCTCTCCTTGTTGGCAAGTGAAACATCCTTGCCGCTCCTCAGGGCTGCCATAAGGGCGCCGATGGCTCCTGTCCCCGAGGACGCCACGACCACGTGGTCGATGTCGGGACTCGAGGCGGTCTCCTCAAGAGCTTCTGCGCCTTCGAGGACCTTCAGCCCGCCGGGACAGGATCTTCTGAGATCCGCTGCCGCTGCGGGATCGGAAAGCACCACCCGGTCAGCCTGGAATTCCCCCGCAAGCTTTGCGGTTTCCGCGGAGGAAGAATGAGCCGCCAGGGCACGAACTTCAAAATAATCAGGGAAAGTGCGGCATACGGAAAGGACGGAGCCGCCGACGCTCCCGGTACATCCGATGACAAAAAGCCGGGTTCTCTTCATCTGAGAATGACTCCGAAAAGAACGTATACAAGGAGGCCGCTGACAAGAACGCTGTCGAAACGGTCCAGTATTCCGCCGTGGCCGGGGATGACGCTTCCGCTGTCCTTTACCCCTGTTTCCCGCTTGATGACTGATTCCGCAAGATCGCCTATCTGGCCGGCCACGCCGCAGATGAGGCCGACGAAAAGAAAGGGAAGAGGAGGCGTCTCCAGAACGAATGCCACGGACACACCCGCGAGAAGAGCCGCGGAAAGCCCCCCGAGAAATCCTTCCCAGGTTTTTTTCGGGCTGACGTTTTCACAGAGCCGGATCCTCCCCCACTTCGAACCGATAAGGTATGCCGACACATCACAGCACCATGTGCAGAGAAACATGGAGAAAAGGAGGATGGCTCCGGAGGGAAGCCGCCGGAGCAGGATCATGAAGGTCCATGGGATGATGATGTACAGGATGCCCCCCAGGGTGCCTCCCATATTCCAGATGGCAAAGCTCTCCCCCTTGATCTGCCTCCGCAGTATTTCCACGAAAAGGATGACGAAGGCCGTAATGCTCAGGGTGAGCACCAGGGAAATGGGGTGGATGCCGTCGGAAGCCGTGAAGAGAATGAGCCCTCCGGCAAGAAAGCCGACTCCCCGGGAAATCTTGAATTTCCTTGAAAGCATGCTGTAGAACTCTCCGAGGGAAACAAGGGCAAGAACGGAGACCAGGACCGTCCAGGTCATTCCCCCCACATAGAGACTCCCCAGCACGACAGCCACGACGGCGGCCCCGGCACCTCCCCTGACCATAAGTTCTTTCAATGCTTCATTTGACTGCGCCATATCGTCTCTCCCTGCCGGTGAATTGTCCTATGGCCTTTTCGAGATCGCCCGGTCCGAAGTCGGGCCAAAGGACATCGGTAAAATACAGTTCGCTGTAGACGCACTGCCAAAGCCAGAAATTGCTCAACCGCTGCTCTCCGCTCGTCCGGATGATAAGATCCGGCGGAGGAAGGTCGGGAAGATACATCTTCCTGTCCAGGTCTTCCTCCGTGAGCGACCTGCTCCTGCCTTCCGCAATCAGCTCATTCACTCCGTCAAGGATTTCCTGCCGCCCTCCGTAATTCAGGCAGGCAACGAGAGTGAGCCCTGTATTCATGCCGGTCTCCTTCTCTGCCCAGTCCATGAGATCCGCCACATCGGGAGGCAGGTTGTCCCGCTTTCCTGCAAACCTGAGCCGGACGTTCTCCCGCTTGATTTCATCAACCTTCCGGCGGAGTGAAAAGCGGAAGAGGCTCATGAGTCCCTTGATCTCCATTTCCGGCCGCTTCCAGTTTTCCGTGGAAAAGGCATACACCGAAAGGTGGGTCACTCCCATGTTTCCTGCGGCCCGCACGGTTCTTTCGAGGGCCTTTACTCCGGCCCTGTGCCCCAGAAGGCGGGGAAGAAACCGTTTCTTCGCCCACCGCCCGTTGCCGTCCATGATGAGGGCCACATGAAAAGGGGAAGGGACAGGGAAAGCCTTCACGGATTCCCCTCCTCTTCAGGCAGCCGGGTCTGGAGTTCAGAGAGCTTCTCCCGGACGGCATTGATGTCCCTCCACGTCAGCTCCTTCGGACTTCCCTTTTTCCGTGATTCGTTTCTCAGCAGAAAACTCGGATGGAACATGGGAAGCAGAAGGGCTCCCCTCCAGGGGAACCATCTCCCCCGAAGAGCCGTGATCCCTTCTGAAGTCCTCAGGAGCCACTTCGTCGGAGTATTCCCGAGACAAACAACGATTCGCGGACGAAGAAGAGCCAGCTGGGCTTCCAGGTATGGACTGCAGGCCATCATTTCATCAGGGGCAGGCAACCGGTTGTCCGGCGGTCTGCATTTCACCACGTTCGAAATAAAGACCTGCTCTCTCCGTATGCCCACCGAGGCAAGAATCTGGGTAAGCAGACGTCCCGCCCTTCCGACGAAAGCGACCCCCTGTTCATCTTCCTCCGCCCCCGGCCCTTCACCGATGAATACGAGGGGAGTGTTCCGATGCCCCTGTCCGAAAACGGTTTTTTTTCTTGAGGAGCACAGGCCGCACCTGGTGCAGCCTTCCACTTTTTTCTGCAGCTCCGCCCAGGCTTCCTCCCTGTCCGCGCTGCTCTGAAAAAGGGTCACGGCAACACCACCTCCGCTATGCTGATATCAACGCTTCCGATATCCATACCCGTGAAATACCGGACAGCGGAAGCAACCCGCTTTTGCTGCACTTTTCCCAGCTGCCGGAAATTGAACTTTCCCGGTGTCACGTTCACAGTAATTTCCAAAGAAATTTCATCCTCCGACGAGCGCACGCGAATGTCTTTCACGGCATCAACCTGGGCACTCAGCGATACCACATGGCGCACCAGATCCTCTATAGCGGTCGAGTCGATGGTAAGCGCCCCGAAAAAGCTGAAGGGAGGCCTCACGATGGTCCGCTCCCCCTCTTCCCTGTCCACGCTTTTGAAAAGACCTCTCAGGTGCCCCACCAGCTTGCCTGCGAAATTTTTCCTCAACTGGGTCCTTGAGACGGGAATTACGTGCTGCCCCTTTTCATGTCGCTCTCTCCTGGCATTGATTATTTCTTCCGGAGAGGCCACTTCGGTTATGTCGATAATGAGCTCGGGGGAAGGCAGTTCCAGGGCCCTGGTTATCTTTTCCGCCATGGAGATGGAGGTGGCTATGATCATGATCTTGCAGGGAGCAGACTTCTGCAGAAAGGAACGGACTGTTTTCCTGTGGTCAGGGAACTGGAAAAGAGCTCTGCGTATGGCCCTGACAAGGTTCCGTTCAGATTTGGCGCTCTTTCCGGCCATTATCCTTCCCTTGGAGATCACCAGCCCGTCGTCGATCAGGAAATCCATTTCGTTTTCCTGGGCCACCATCTGGGCTCTCTGGCTCTTCCCCGTGCCGGCAGGCCCGACAAAAGCGATAACGCGGAAACCTCCCGGTGCAGCAGACTTCATCATATCAGGCGCCAAGAAAATATCCCTTCGGGAGAGCCTGAGAAACCGGCATATCAGTTTCCGGAAGCGGGAGAACTCCCCCGGACGTTTTTCTCGGTTCCATCGCCGTCACCTGAATCATCTGCCAGCACTCTCACACGGGCGCCGAGGTCCCGAAGTTTTCTGTCCATTTCCTCGTATCCGCGGAAAATATGCCCGAGGTGATACACATAGGTGGAATCACCGGCAGCCAGTCCCGCAATGACAAGGGCTGCTCCCGCCCGCAGGTCGGTGGCTACCACATCGGCTCCTGTAAGCCTGTCGACGCCTGTGACGATGGCCGAGTTGCTCTGGATGTCAATTTTCGCTCCCATTTTGTTCAGTTCACTGACATGAAGGAACCGGGACTGAAAAACACTCTCCTGGACCACGCTGGTCCCCTGGGCCAGGCACAGGGCAGCCATGATCTGGGGCTGAAGATCGGTGGGGAATCCCGGATATGGGAGAGTTTTTAGGGTTACTCCCTTCAGCCTGGAAGAAGGGTGGATGGTAACCTCGCTTTCGTTCACCGTGAGAGAGGCGCCCGCTTCCTCCAGCTTCGCGAGGAGAGAATCAATGTGGTTGGGTATGACGCCGGTCACCGTCACCTCACCGTTGGTGGCGGCTCCGGCGAGTATGTAAGTGCAGGCCTCGATGCGGTCTGGAATGATCCTTGATTCGGCGCTTCCGAGTACGTCCACTCCCTGGATGCGGATGACACCCGTGCCGTCCGCTTCCACCTGGGCTCCCATTGATTTCAGGGCATCCACAAGGTTGTAGATTTCCGGCTCCCGGGCTGTATTTTCAAGCACAGTCTCCCCTCGGGCAAAAACTGCGGCCATCATAAGATTCTCCGTGGCTCCTACCGAGGGAAAATCCAGGTAAATGCGGCATCCGGTCAACCCGGTGGTGTGAGCGTGTACTGCTCCGTGCACCAGTTCGATGGTCGCCCCCATCTTCGTGAGCCCTTTCAGGTGAAGGTCAATGGGCCTGCTCCCGATGGAGCATCCCCCCGGCAGAGGCATGACGGCCTTGCCGCATCGGGCGAGAAGAGGCCCCAGAACAAGGGACGAGGCTCGCATTTTTCTCACGAGATCCGGGGGGGTTTCCCAGGATATTTCTGCAGGGGTGTAGATCTTCATGTTGTGGCTGCTGAATGCGACTTCCGCTCCGAGGCTTCTGAGCAGGTCCGCCATGGTGTTCACGTCGAGAAGATCAGGCACGCGGGAAATATGGAGAGTACTGTCCTTTAGAAGAAGAGCGGCGGCCATTACCGGAAGGGACGCGTTCTTCGCTCCCTGGGCTTCGACAACTCCCCTGAGGGCTGTACCGCCGATTATTTCCATCTTGGATTCCACTGGTCAATTCCTCCCGAAATTTTGGTGGGAAATCATATTAAGCTACTATACCACGATTTTATTTGCCTTCGTAATAACCGAGAACGCTGTCGGCTATCCTCAGCGATGCCGATCCGTCACCGAAAGGGTTTATTCCCCTGTTCAGCAGTTTCTCCCGAAAAGCTCCGTCGGAAAGGATTTTCAATGTGGTTTCTTTTATCCTTTCGCGGTCCGTTCCCACAAGGAGAGCCGTCCCGGTCTCGAGAGCCTCCGGGCGTTCGGAAAGATCCCGCATGACAAGCACCGGCTTCTTCAATCCCGCCGCTTCTTCCTGAACTCCTCCGCTGTCGCTGAGGATAAGAATGCTCCTGTTCATCGCCCAGACAAAATCCGGATAATTGAGAGGTTCACAGAGGATGATTCTCCGTTCGCCTGCGAGAATGCGTTGAATCACATCCCGTACCGACGGGTTCTTGTGAAGGGGAATAAGGACTCGGACGCGGTCGTCAGCCTCCAGAATGTCCTTTATGGCACGGCAGATGGATTCGAGGGGACTTCCCCATGATTCCCTCCTGTGGGCGGTCATCAGGATGACCGGAAAGTTTTCCTGGGCCAGCGGTGCAAGTTCCGGTGACGGCGTGTGGTTTTTCCTGAGGGTGCCGAACAGGGCATCGATGACGGTATTGCCTGTTACGAACAGGGTTTTGGAAGAAACCGGAAGTTTTTCCCTGCGCAGGTTCTCCGCCGCTCCCTCCGTCGGGGCGAACCAGAGCGTAGAGAGCCTGTCCGTTATGATCCTGTTTGCCTCCTCGGGGAAAGGGCGCCCCATGTCGCCGCTCCGAAGCCCCGCTTCAACGTGGCCTACGGGGATATGCCTGTAAAACGCGGCCATCGCGGCAGCCATGGTGGTCGTCGTGTCTCCGTGAACAAGCAGGAGATCCTGGGGAGAATTGTCCAGAAAGCTGCCCACGCCGAGAAGTACCCGTGATGTGAGAAGATCCAGAGGCTGTCGTTCCTCCATGACGGAAAGGTTCACGTCAGCCCTGATTTCAAAAAATGCAAGGGCCTGGTCGAGCATCCAGGAATGCTGGCCCGTGGCCAGGACAGTGACGTCCAGATTTTTTTTCCTCAAGGCGGAAATCACCGGCGCCATTTTGATGGCCTCCGGGCGTGTTCCTATTACGCATGCTATTTTTTTCTTCATGAATGAAACAACTCCGTCTTTCATGGTGTCCGCTGCGATCTTTTCCTGTTCAGGGAAAAAGAACATTTAGGAGAGCCTGGCAGTAAAAAGGAAAATCCCTGAACCAACGATAAGGCACTGTATGAAAGCAAGAATAAGAACCGTCCAGAATGGTGTGATTCCCCTGTCGAGAAGACGGTGATGTATGTGCCCCCTGTCAGGCAGGAAGGGAGACCTTCCTTTCCACACCCTGCGCAGGATGGCAAAAAGGGTATCCGCTACGGGAACGCCGCCGGCAAGAAGCAGCAGGAAGGGAAGTTCGATCACCCCTACGGATCCAAGTCCCGGTGCCACAGTATAAATGAAAAAGCACGAAAAAAGGTAGCCGAGAAGCGTTGTCCCGCCATCTCCGAGAAAGGTTCTGGCCTTCGGAAAATTCCAGTACAGTACTCCTCCCGCAAGGCAGGCGAGAGAGAGGAAAACCGTGGTGTTCCCGAGGGGTGAGGAGAGAAGGCACGCCGATATGAACATGAGAAGGCAGAGCCCGTTGGCGCCGTCGATAAGATTGTAGGCATTGGTCATTCCCGTTATCCAGAAAAGACAGACAGCAAGGTGCGCCGCAGGCAGCCGTACCGGCACAAGAAAGAAAACGGCGGCAAAAAGGTGCACACCAAGCCGCACAAGGGGAGCAAGGCTCTTCATATCGTCCCTGTATCCGCTGAGGAAAACCATGGTGCTCCCCGTACCGATAAACCTGACAACCGGGTGTTCTCCGGCGGCGAAAAGGCACCAGAGAAGAAAACCAAGCCAGAGAACAATTCCCGCTCCTCGAGGGGTAACCGACGTATGAATCTTTCGCTCCCCGGGATGATCAACGATGCGGTAGCGGTTCGCCAGGCTTATGGAAAGGGGCGTGACACAGAGCCCCCAAAGCAGAAGCAGCGGGGCCGCAACAAAGAAATTCTTCAGCGCGAATTCCACGGGAATGGCCTATTTTGTGCCGAAAAGCCTGTCTCCCGCGTCGCCGAGGCCGGGCACGATGTAACCGTGGTCGTTCAGATGGCTGTCCAGGGCTGCCGCGAAGATGTCCACATCCGGATGATCTCCGTGAACTTTCGATACGCCTTCAGGGGCAGCGATGATGCACACAAGGGAGACTTTCTTTCCGCCCCGAGCCTTCACCAGGCTTATGGCGGCCGAAGCCGAGCCGCCGGTGGCCAGCATGGGGTCGAGAATGAGAATATCCCGCTCGCTGATGTCGCCCGGAAGCTTGCAGTAGTATTCCACAGGCATCAGCGTTTCGGGGTCGCGGTACAGACCGATGTGCCCTACCTTGGCATTCGGAACGAGCTGGAGGATTCCGTCAACCATTCCGAGGCCTGCCCGTAGAACGGGGACAATGGCCAGCTTTTTGCCCTCCAGAGCATAGGCGTCAGTGAGGGCGAGGGGGGTCTCCACCTGTATCTTGACAAGGGGAAGATTTCGTGTGATCTCATACACCATGAGTCCCGCAATTTCCTGGACCAGTTCCCGGAATTCCTTTACCGATGTGTTCTTGTCCCTGATGATGCTGACCTTGTGCTGTACGAGGGGGTGATCAAATACGACAGTTTTGCCCTTGTCAGAGATGCAGCAGCTCGGGCAGATCTTCTGTTCGTAGTCGGCAATTTTACTCAGCCGCCTTGAGTGCCGGTCACCTTCAAATTCAGTTGAAAGCCAAACGTCAAGAATTTCGGCCGCTTTTTCGGGGGAAAGAATCCGGGCGCCCATGGTGAGCACATTGGAATTATTGTGCTTACGGCTCATTTTCGCAGTTTCAGCATCATGACAGTGGGCCGCATACACGCCGGGCATTTTGTTGGCCGCGATCGACATTCCCACCCCGGTCCCGCACAGCAGCACCCCCCTGTCGGCTTTTCTCTGGGCCACCATTTCGCCGACCTTCAGCGCTATATCCGGATAATCGCAGGGCAGGGAATCCGTATCCGTTCCCATGTCGATTATTTCTTCGAATCCCTCGTCCCTGAGATGGGACACCAGGATGCTTTTCAGCGGAAACGCTGCATGGTCTGAACCTATGGCGATTTTCACGTAAAATCTCCTCCCCCGTTGAAGATCACTGCATCTTTACGCCGGTCATCAGGACCGGCGATATATTTTCCATCCGATATAATAACACTTGCCCATTGAAAGGCATATAGAAAAGTCCCCCGGCAGGTGAACAAAAAGCCCCTTTCCCGAATAAGGAAAGGGGCCCTGTTTTTACGGTTCTTATATTCTCAGCTCAGGAGAGTGAGCATGACACCGGCGGCCACGGCTGTGCCGATGACGCCCGCCACGTTGGGGCCCATGGCGTGCATGAGCAGGAAGTTCCCGGGGCTCTCCTTCTGGGCCACACGCTGCACTACACGCGCCGCCATGGGCACCGCCGACACTCCCGCCGCAC
>Ga0116152_10003289_pt1 | contig 13024 bp, 11 predicted proteins | sample AD_UKC119_MetaG_FD_89894 | JGI IMG/M metagenome (GOLD analysis project Ga0116152, IMG submission 89894) | Active sludge microbial communities of municipal wastewater-treating anaerobic digesters from Hong Kong - AD_UKC119_MetaG | ecosystem: Engineered > Bioreactor > Anaerobic > Digestate...
GATGGCGTCACCATGATGATACACCGTGGACGCGGGGCGTGTCAGCCCGCCGCTAGAAGCGCCACTGCAGACCGGTGGCCAGGGTCAGGCCCTCCCAGGTGTAGCCGGGCAGGGTCGAGACCTGGTCGCGCCAGGTCACGGTGGCCTGCAGCACAGCGCCCTTCCCGTGCGTCAGGAACGGGCGTTCGAGGGACAGGAACAGGTCGGTGATGGTGTCGGTGCGGGTCGCCCCGGCGGCGCCGTCGTCGAAGAGGATCGCGCCGTAGTCGTCGCGGCGCCAGGCGGCCCCGCCCTCGAGCCAGAGCTGCGCCGCGGTCAGCACCTTCAGCGCGCCGCGCACCGCGGGGCCACTGCGGGCGTAGCGGTCCAGCAGCGGGCTGTCGAACACGTCGGCCTCGACGTAGTAGGGGAAGCCCGCCAGGTCGAAGCGCTGCTGGGCCGAGGCGCTCAGGCCCAGGCGGTCGGACAGGCCCTTGGCCAGGTCGAGCGAGGCCGAGGCCTGCGCCGCATAGGGCGTGCCGTCGGTGCCCCACACGTTCGGCGCCACCTCGTCGTGGAACCACTTGCCGCCCGCGCGCAGGGTGGCGCCCAGGGTGGTGCGGTTGTTCCAGAAGCGCTTGAGCTCGAGCACGGCGTGGGGCTCGAGGTAGCTCTCCTCGGGCAGCAGGTCGTAGCGGCGCACGCGCAGGCCGGCGTAGCCGCGCACCATCAGCTGCGGGTGAGGATAGGTCTTCAGCGCCGAGTACCAGAACAGCTCGTCGTAGTCATAGACGCTGTAGGCGGTCTCGTTGCGCCGCAGCGAGACCTGCAGGCCGGTGCTGAAGGTCAGCGCCTCGCGGGCGGCGGGCTTCAGCCACTCGACCCCCACGGCATGCCGCGCGAAATCCAGCGCCGTCTCCGGATCGAACAGGTACGTGCCGCCCGAGTAGGAGAACTTCCACACCGAGGCGCCCGTCGGCGCGGCCAGGTTCAGGTCGAGGTTGCCGTTCAGGTAGGGCGAGGACGGCTCGACGGCGATGCCCAAGGGGTGGTCGAGGCCGCCCGCCTCGACGCCCAGCTGGCCGTGCAGGTCGGCGGCGGGCGCGGGCGCGGCGGCAAGAGCCAGGATGGCGGCGGCCAGGGCGGCGGTGAAGGTGCGTGCGGTGCAGGTCACGCTGGTCTCCTCGTGTTGCGGGGAGGGCCGGAGCCACCGACCCTCCCCTTCTTCCCGCGGAAGCGGCGGCGGACTCTCCTAGCGCCGCCCACCCCGACGGGTCGTGATCGACGCGGCGGACGAGCCCGTGCCGTCACAGTCGCCGGTGCCGTCGCCAGGGCCGAAGCCGGTGCCGTCGCCGGGGCCGACGCCCGTGCCGGTGCCGTCGCCGGGGCCGTAGGCGAAGCCCGCACCCTCGCCGGCGTAGGCGTTGGCGTACTTGGCCTGGTTCATCAGCAGCGCGCCGCGGGCCGCGCCCATGGCGGCGCCGAAGCTCTTGGCCAGCTCATCGGAAGCCTTGCCGTACTGGTGCTTCATCTGGCTGCCGGTGCCGTCCTCGGGCTTCACGTAGTCCGGGTCCAGGCCGTTGGGGATGCCGTCGCCGTCGGCGTCCGGCGCGAGGTCGTTGTAGCCGTCGCCGTCCTCGTCGATGAAGTTGCAGGTGCCGTCGCCGGGGCCGAAGCCCTGGGCCGCCGCGAAGCCGGCGCTCAGCATGAGGATGGCGAAGATGATGAAGAAGGTGCGCATGACGGGGTCTCCTTACGGTTGCGGTTGCAGTTCAGGGGTTTCGCAACCCTACGGAGGCACGACGCGGGCCAGCCGCCACGAAATCATCAAGCTGTTTAAAATCAACAGATTATTGCTTCTGAAAATCCCAGCAAACCGGTCGAGGTGCTTCTGGCGGGGGTGTGCGCTGAACCTGGGAGTACACCCGGAACGCGTCGGGGCTAGACGGCGCCCCTCGGAAGCCGCGGCCGGATCAGCGCCCGGTAGCAGACACGGTTCAGCAGCGTGTTGACGCGGTTGATGCGATGGCGCCGCGCGCGGAAGGCCTCGAGGTCGGCCGCGAGGGTCGGCCCGTAGGCGCGGACGTAGCGCGGGTAGAGCTCGTTGGCGACCCACTCGTACAGCGGGCGCTCGTCGCCGTACATGCGCTCGAGGTCGGCGCGGCTGGCGGGATCGGCCAGCAGTCCGCGGGCCGTGTCCCTGGCGCCGGCGGTGTTGGTGCGCAGGTAGGCGATGTCCAGGTCGGGCCTGAGCAGGCGCTGGAACACCAGCAGCGATTCGTCGAAGCGCTCGGTCAGGCCGACGAACACGTCCTGGGCCTCGATGCGGCGGATGGCGTCCTGGGCGTCGGCCGTCGGCGAGAACATCTTCAGCTGGTGGTTGTGGTGCACGGGCCAGTCGACCCACGCCCGCCACGCCAGGTCGGGGCGCTCGGTGGTGCGGTGGTACTGGAAGTGGGACGCGCCGCGGGCGATCGGGTCCCGCAGGAACGCGAACCAGCGCACGGGCTGCACCTGCTCGAACCCCGACCACAACGCCACGCCGTGCCCGCCGACGCTGCGCAGGAAGGGCACCAGCCGCTTGAGGCGGCGCAGGTCGTCGGGGCCGTACTTGGGCACGATGTAGTCGACCGCGTAGGGATCGTCCCCCGGCCGGGGCGCCCACTCGACCGCCTCGGCGTGGGCCGGCCCGAAGCTGCTGCGCAGCATGGTCTCGACGGACTGACCGCCCGTCTTGGCCACGTGGATGAACGCCAGCAGGTCCTTCGCCACGATCGATCCCCTCGACAACCCGCGGGACATGGGCCGACAACGGCACGGCCCGGTGAACGGCGGCAGCACCATATCACCGGGCCGGGCGGGGGGCAAGGCGGCGGACCCTAGGGGATATGCCGCGGGTAGGCCAGGGACTGCACGACCTGGCCGCCCTGCTCGATCACGAAGTTGAACGGCTGCGGCAGGTCGCCCCCGGTGAAGGTCAGGGTGACGCGGCCGTTGGCGAACTCGCGCACGATGGTGTCGCCGTCGAACGCCGCCGGGCCGGCGGGATCGCCCAGCCCGAGGTCGACCGACGGCCAGTCGTAGCGGTACTTCTGGTCGTAGCCGTGGAACGAGGCGCGCCCTCCCGTGACCAGCGCGGCCACGCGGGCGTACTCGGCCAGGCGCCAGCGCACCAGCTGGCCCTGGTCGTCGTTGAACTGGGTCACGTACTTGTTGGTGTAGATCAGCCACGGCCCGCCGTTGTCGCCCCGCGGCCAGTGCTGCGCCGCGAACAGGTTGCACGGGTTGGCCGGGTCCAGGGCCGTGCGCATGGACAGGCCGCCGAAGCCCACGTCGGGGAAGTTCTCGTACATCATGCCGTCGAGCAGGCCGGCAAAGGTCGAGTCGCAGGCGGCGCGCACGCCGTTGGCCACCTGGATGACCTGCGGGCCGAGGGCCTCGCGCAGGCCGGTGATGAGGGCCTCGGACGCGGCGCGGTACGCAGCCATCTCGTCCTCGTCCTCCAGGTGCGGAATGCCGTCGCCGTCCAGGTCCATCCGCCCGTCGACGCCGGGCACCTGGTCGGGCGTCCACAGCCAGTTGTTGAAGTGGTCCCAGAACACGCCGTCCAGGACGTTCCCGTGGGCGTTCCAGTGCGCGGCGATGACGCCGATCATCGCGGCCCGGCAGTCCGGGTCCAGCACGTCCAGCAGCACCTTGCCCGGCCAGGACATCATGGTGTCGCCGGTCGTGGTGAAGGACCAGTAGGGCCGCGTCGCCCGGTACCAGTCCGCGCCGTAGGGCTGGCGCTCGGGATCGGTCACGAAGGTGTCGCCCCAGCTGAGCCACGACCCGTGGGCGTTGATGTAGCCCAGCACCTTCACGTCGGGGTTGATGGCCTTCAGGGCCGCCACGCCGCCCGCGTTGCCGTTGGGGGCCCACAGCGTGGACGTCTCGAGCACGACGATGTCGGCCCTCGCCACGTTCGCCGCCACCTCGGGGTCGTTCAGGTCGAGGTAGCCGTAGTCGATGACCGCGATGCTGCTGCGGCCGGCCGACCCGCCGCGCGGCACCAGGTCGTCGCCGGTCACCGGCGGCGTGCTGCCGTCGTTCGCCTGAGGATCGGCGGGGTTCGACACCACCGAGCAGGCGCCGCAGAGCACCATCATGACGAGGGTCGCGGCGGCGGTGATCACGTTGCGCATGCCATTTCTTCCCAGTCCGGCGTTGCAGAATGCACGGGATTCCGGCGGAATCCGCTCCGGAACGGGAACGAGCAAGGGGTGAGCCAGCGGTCGGCGGGCCTCAGCGCACGAGGGTCAGCTTGGCCGCGGCTGGGCCGTCGGGCGTGCGCAGCACCGCCAGGTACGTGCCCGAGCCCACGGTGCGGCCGTGGTCGTCGCAGCCGCGCCAGACCAGCGTGTGTTCGCCGGCAGCCAACCGCACCGGCGCCAGCAGCACCGCCACCGCGCGTCCGGCGACGTCGTAGACCGTCAGCGAGGCCTGAACGTCGCGCGCCAGCGAGAACGACAGGGTCACCGCCGGGTTGAACGGGTTCGGATGGGCCGCGAGCGCCGCGACGGTCACCGCGGGCACGGCCGACACGCCGTCGAGGGATTCGTAGGCCCCGATGTCCATCACCCCGCCCAGCGGCGCCGGGTTGCCCGCCAGGTCCAGCGTGGGCGCCTGCGGCACGCCTGCATCCACCAGCGGCGAACCTGCCGCGGGCCGCAGGTCGAGCGGGCCCGCGTAGGGCGCGGCCGCCAGGTCGACGGTGCCCGTGGGCGTGACGCCGCTGCACACGAAGTCGCCCGGGCGCATGGCGCAGTTGGTGACCTGGCTGTAGCCCAGCAGGTCGCCGTACACCTGGGGCGTGGGGTCGTCGGACCAGAACGCGCAGTTGACCAGCGCATTGCGCATGGCGTCGATGGACAGGTAGTCACCCTCGCTGGGCTTGTGGACCGCCGCGCCGTGACGGGAAACGCCGTGCACGGAATTGTCGCGGAACGAGCAGTTGTAGAACACGCCGCGGGGCCGCGCACGCGTGGAGAACGCGCCGCCGTTGCCCAGTTCGAGCGAGTCGTTCCCCTGGTGGTCGAGGCCGGCGCGGTTGCCGATGAACTCGCAATGCAGGAAGGTCGCCGTCTCGCCCCGGTTGAAGACCAGCGCCCCGCCCTTGAAGGCGCCGCCGCCCTGCAGGTAGGCGGTGTTGGCGATGAACCGGCAGCGCACCACGTCGCCGTTGGTGTAGCGCCCGATGTAGAAGCCGCCGCCCTGGGCCGCGTAGTTGCCCGAGAACGTGCAGTCCTCCGCGTGCACCACGTAGTAGCGGTCGGTGTGGCCCTTGACCATGACGCCGCCGCCGTCGCCCGACCAGGGATCGAGGTCGATCAGGCCGACGTTGTCGCGGATGACGCAGCGGCGCAGGTCCAGCCGCAGGGTGTCCGGGTGCGTCAGGTTGCGGCGCAGGAAGACGCCCGCACCGGCGGACCAGGTCGTGGTCAGGCCCCAGGCGCTGACGCTCTCGGCCAGCTCGACGTCCTCCATGTCCAGGCCGCCGTCGTCGATGGAGATGGCGCCGCCCGGACCCTGGGCGATGCTGCGCAGGAAGCTCGTGCGGCGCACCTGCACCCGGGTGGGGCTGACGGGCGAGTTGACCATGAGCGCCCCGCCGCGGCCGTTCCCGGTCGGGGTGCGGGCGTAGCTGGCGTTGTCGGTGAAGTCGCAGTCCTCGATCACGAGGTTCCAGCCGTCGCCGGCCCACAGGGCGCCGCCGTAGCCGCGCGTGGCGTTGTCGGCGAAGGTGCAGCGCGCGATGCGCACCTCGATGCCCAGGCCGTCACCCGCCAGGGTCAGGCAGGCGCCCCCGCGGCCCGAGACGTCGCTGCCCTTCAGGCCGAGGAAGGCCAGGTCCTGGAGGTCGGCCGAGGCGGCGCGGCCGCCGTCCAGGCGCAGCGCCGGCACGTCGCTGTCGACGCCGTCGCCCTGCAGCACCAGGCCGCGCACCAGGAAGGCGCCCGCGCCGGACTTGACCGTCAGCGTGCCTGCGGCGCCGAAGACCAGTCGGCATCCGGTGGTGTCCGCGTCCAGGCTGCGGTTGAGCAGGGCCGCGGGCAGGGATGCGGCGGTCGGGACCGCGTGGTCGGTGCGGTCGAGCAGGATGGTGTCGGCCGGCGCGGCGGCGGCGGCGGCGGCGGCCAGGGTCGGGTAGCAACCGGCAGCCGTCCAGTCGCCAGGGGTGCTGGGCCCGGAGGTCAGCAGGCCGCCCGGCGCCACGTGCAGGCGCGCGGCGAACGCCGGCAGGGCGCTGACGGCGGCAAGGGCCAGCGCGGCCAGCAGCATGCCGGCACGGCGGCGCAGGTTCAGGGCTGGGGAGTGCATGGCCTCCATTGTACGAAATTCCCCGGAACGATACAATACATCAATTTAACACACCTTCGAACCGACTGCCTCGCGCGTTGACAAACCGTTCAACTGCTTCACACTGGAGCCGATGCCCCCCCCAGTCCGGATCGTCACCGCCGCACCACGGGAGCCTTCGTGATCTACGTCGTCCTGGGCATGCACAAGTCGGGCACCACCCTCGTCTCCCAGATCCTGCACCGCTCGGGGATCGACATGGGCGACTTCGACGAGTCGGTGTCGTACGACGGCGGCAACAAGTACGAGCGCGACGAGCCCGTCGAGCTGGACATGGCGATCATGGGCGCGCCCGACACCGAGGTGCTGTTCGTCGAGACCCCGGACCAGCCGGTGATGACCGCGGAACAGCGCGCGCGGATGCGCGCCATCATCGCGGACTGCTCGGCCCGGCACGCGGACTGGGGCTTCAAGGACCCGCGCGCCTGCCTGCTGTACGACCTGTGGGCCGAGGAGCTGCCGCCGCACCGCATCATCGCGGTGCACCGCGATCCGGACGAGGTGTGGCCCCACTTCAAGTGGCGCGGGCTGCGCCGTCACCACACGAACCTGCACCGCGCCTACGCCTACCTGCGGCGCTGGCACGAGCACAATGCCGCGCTGCTGCGGATCCTGCCGCACACCTCGTGCGAGTGGATCATGCTCGGACACCGCGAGCTCATGAGCGATCCGGCCGAGTTCGCGAGGCTCGAACGCTTCGTGGGCCGCCCGCTGACCGATGCGCGCCGGCCGGAGCTGTACCGCAACCGGCCGAGCCGCGACATCGTCCTGCGCACCGCGGCCTGGCTGCTGGCGCGGCGGCGCGGGTTGAGGTCCGGGCCGACCATGGCCGCATTGGCGGCCCTGCGCCGCCGGGGCGCCGTGCCGGCCTAGCGACCGGAGGCCGCAGCCACCGCGGCCAGGAAGACCGCGCAACCCCTCCCCCAGGAGATCCTCGTCTTCCACCATGGGCAGGTGCGGGAAGCGTCGCCGGGCTCGCGGGGCACGGGCATGCCCACACCCGTCTCGGGGCAAAGCGGCACCAGGTCGGCGGCGGCCGCCAGGAGGTCATGCACCTCGGCACAGGTCTTCAGGCGGCCGTCGTAGCGGACGTTCTGCCCCAGGAGGCAGGCGCTGACGGCGATGACGGGGCGGATGGGCATGCGGGCTCCGGGGTCCGGCGGCGAAAGGGCGGCCTGCCCTCCCGCCGCCGGACCGCGCGGTGTCAATGGGCGAGCAGGGCCGGCGTCCAGCTGACCTGGGCGACGAACGCGGTGTCGCGCGACTCGGCGCGCAGCGGGCTGTCCCAGCTCGTGGCCGCGGGGATGCGCACGCCGACGAAGGGGCACCAGCGACCCACAGCGTAGGACACGCCGGGAAGCACGTCCACCAGCGTGCCCGAGGCGTCGACGCCCCAGCTGCTGCCCGGGGAGCCGTCGCTGTAGGACTGGTCCACCTCGTCGTCCTGGACCTGCAGCACGGTCACGCCTGCGTGCAGCCACCAGCGGCCGTGCACGTTCAGGCGGGCGAAGGCGGCGCCGGCGAACTGGTCGCCCCGGGTCGTGGTGGTGGTCATGGTCGAGCCGCCGCCGAAGTCGGTGATCGTCTCCTGCTCGCCGTTGGTGCGGTACAGCAGGGAGCCCAGCCACTGGAGCTTCGCGCCGCCGCCCGCCAGCTGCACGCGGCCGAACCAGTCGGTCGAGCCGGTGCCCAGGGGCGTGGCGTAGTCGGCGCCGTCGACGGTGTCGGTCTTCCCGTCGTCGCCGGTGGGCAGCTTGACGCTGGCCTGCACGCGCAGGTCCAGCCCCGACGGCCAGGCGCGGCGGTACTCGCCTTCCAGGCCGATGTCCCCCAGGCCGCCGGCCTTCGCCTCGGTGTTCCAGTAGGTGTAGGTGCGCGAGAAGATCAGAGGCACGCGGGCCTTCACCGACAGCGCCGGGGTGAAGCGGTAGGAGGGCGTCAGCACGCCGGCCGACTGGCCGCTGACCACCTCGAAGCCGGCGGTGGCCCCGAAGCCCGGCGCAGGGTCGAAGCCCGCCGGGGGCGCGAAGTCCAGGACCGAGGGCTGAAGCAGGGGTGCCAAGGCGGGATCGCCGGCCGGATCGTCGAGGCCGCCGCCCTGGTCGGGCTGGGACTGGGCGATGGCCTGGCCGGCGGCCAGCGCGAGGATGACGAGCAGGGGAAGCAGCAATCGGGGCGCGCGCATGGCCGCCCTCCTTTCTGAAGATGGTTTGTCACAATTGTAACACTCCGGCAAGCGGTTGCAAGCAAACCGGATCGGATCACGGAATCGGGACCGTCGCCTGCGAATCCGGCTGGCACACGCTTCGCGGCGGTGCTAGGCTCGACGGACCTGATCCTGGGACGGTAAAAGGCTTCATGCGGGGGAACGATCGACCATGACGAACAAGCATCGACGGGGATGGGCGGTCGCGGCGCTGGTGCTGGCGGCGGGGCTGGCCCTGGCCGCGCTGCCCCAGCGCAGCGTGCAGGTGCGCAGCGGGCAGCTGCGCGAGACGCCGGGATTCCTCGGGCGCATCGTGGGCGAGCTGGCCTACGGCGACCGGCTCGAGGTGCTCGAGGCGAAGAACGGCTGGTCGCGGGTGCGCGACGCCGCCGGGCGCACCGGCTGGGTGCACGACTCGGCCCTGACCGAGAAGAAGGTCGTGCTGACGGCCGGCACCTCGGACGCGGGCACCGGCGCCAGCGGGCAGGAGATCGCGCTGGCCGGCAAGGGCTTCAGCGAGGAGGTCGAGAAGGCCTACCGCGGCGAGCATCCCGACCTCGACTACACGTGGGTCGACCGCATGGCCTCGTTCACCGTGAGCCCCGAGGCGTCGGCGGCATTCGTGCGCGAGGGCGGCCTGGCGCCCGCCGAGGGAGGTGCGCGATGAACCGCAGGACGCTGATCATGCTGGCCCTGGGCGCCGCGCTGCTGGCGGCCGGCTGCGCGACCGTGGCCCGGGTGGGCACGCAGGTGGCGCAGGGCTCGGGCGCCATCACCGAGGACCAGGCCGGCAGCATCAACCGCACCACCGACGCGCTGGAAAAGACCTTCCAGGACATCACGCCCGAGCAGGAGCACTACATCGGGCGCGCCGTGGCCGCCGACATCCTGGCCTCGTACAAGCCGGCCGACCGCCAGTCGTTCGACGCCTACCTGAACACGCTGGGGCAGACGCTGGCCCTGGCCTCGAACCGGCCCGAGACCTTCGGCGGCTGGCACCTGCTGCTGCTGGACAGCGACGAGATCAACGCCTTCGCCGCGCCGGGCGGGCTGATCCTGGTCACGAAGGGCCTGGTGCGCTGCTGCGCGAGCGAGGACGAGCTGGCCGCGGTGCTGGCCCACGAGATCGCGCACGTGCAGAACCGCGACGGCCTGAAGGCCATCAAGAAGAGCCGGCTGACCGCCGCCCTGGCCACCATCGGCGTGGAGACGGCGCGGCAGCTGGGCGACCAGCAGATCCGCGACCTGGCCGGGCAGCTCGAGGGCAGCGTGCACGACATCACGCAGACGCTGGTGAACAACGGCTACGCGCGCGGGCTCGAGTTCCAGGCCGACCGCGACGCGGTGGTCATCCTCGAGCGGCTGGGCTACGACCCCTCGGCGCTGGTGCGCATGCTCGACACGATGGGCAAGCGGGTCAAGCCGGGCGGGCCCGGATTCGCCCACACGCACCCGTCGCCGGCCGACCGCATCGCCGAGGTGAAGCCCGAGGCGGTGGCCATGAGCGGCGGCGAGCCGTCGCTGCGGGCCCAGCGCTTCGCCGCGGCCATGGCCGGCCTGTAGGGCGTGGCGTCGGCAAGGGCACACGGGCTGCTGATCGGGGCCGGGGCCGCCGCCCTGGCCCTCGGCCTTTGGTGGTCCGGCGCGCTGGATGCCGCCGAGCGCATGACCTGGGATGCCCGCGTGCGCCTGCTGGCACGGCCCGGCCCCCACACCGACCGCGTCGTGCTGGTGCTGCTGGACCAGGCCAGCCTGGACTGGGCCGAGCGCGAGAACGGCCTGGGCTGGCCGTGGCCGCGGCAGGTTTACGTGCCTGTCGTCGACTTCTGCGCGCGAGCGGGCGCGGCGGCGCTCGCCTTCGACTTCGTGCTGACCGAGCCGTCGACCTACGGCGTCGAGGACGACGAGCTGCTGGCCCAGGCGATCGCCCGGCAGGGACGCTTCGTGGCGCCGCGGTACCTGGCGGCGGATCCCGACAGCCTGGAGGCGACGCGCGCCGACGAGCCGATCGCCGAGATCGCCGGCGCCGCGCGCTGCCTGGGCAACGTCGCGGGGCAGCCGGATCCCGACGGCGTCTTCCGCAGCGCGGCGCTGGTCAAGCGCTTCGGCGGCGAGCCGGTGCTGTCGCTGGGCGCGGCGGCCTGGCGCGTGGGCGCGCACCGCGACGACGATCCGCGGCTGGTGGACGGCGCCCTGGTCGTCGGCGACCGGACCGTGGACCTGGGCCCGGGCGGCACGGTGCTGCTGCGGTTCCGCGGCGGACCCGGTGCCTACCGCACCTACAACGCCGCGGCGGTGATCCGCTCGGAACTGCAGATCGAGGCGGGCGGCACGCCGGACATCGACCCGTCGGCCTTCGCCGACGCCTTCGTGCTGTTCGGCTACAGCGCCCTGGGCCTGCACGACATGCGCTCGACGCCGACGGACGCCGTGGCGCCGGGCGTGTTCGTGCACGCGACGGTGCTGGACGACCTGTTGGGCGACGACTTCATGCGGCCGGCGCCCTGGACCGCCGGCGCCGCGTTCACCCTGGTGCTGGCCCTGGCCGTCGCCCTGGCGGTGACCGGCGCGGCGCGCGTGCGGCGCGGCGTGGCGGCGGGCGGCGCGCTGCTGCTGGCCGCGCCGGCGGCGGGGCTCGTGGCCTACGGGCCGGGCTGGTGGTGGCCGGTGATGCCCGGCGCCATCGCGGCGGCGCTGGCGCTGCTGGGCGCCCTGGTGCGCAACTACGCCACCGAGGGGCGGCAGCGACGGTACCTGAAGGGTGCGTTCCGGCAGTACCTGAGCCCGGCGGTGATCGAACGGATCCTGGTCGATCCGTCGGCGCTGCAGCTGGGCGGCGAGCGCCGCACGCTGACGATCATGTTCACCGACCTCGCGGGCTTCACCAGCCTGAGCGAGGGGCTCGACCCGGTGGCGCTGACGGCGCTGCTGAACGACTACCTGACGGACATGACCGACATCATCCTGGCCGAGGGCGGCACCCTGGACAAGTACGAGGGTGATGCGATCATCGCCTTCTGGAACGCGCCGCTGGACCAGTCCGATCATGCCCTGCGCGCCTGCCGCGCGGCGGTGGCCTGCCAGCGGCGGCTGGCCGCCCGGCAGGACGACTTCCGCGCCCGCTGCGGTCGCGAGCTGCGCATGCGCGCGGGCCTGCACACCGGCGACGTCGTGGTGGGCAACATGGGCTCGCGGCAGCGCTTCGACTACACGGTGCTGGGCGACGCGGCCAACCTGGCGGCGCGCCTCGAGGGCGCCAACAAGGCCTTCGGCACCGCCACCATGATCAGCGAGGCCACGCGGGCCGCCTGCGGCGATGCGCTGCTGGTGCGGCCGCTGGGCGACGTGCGCGTGGTGGGCCGACGCGAAGCGGTCGCGGTGCACGAGCTGCTGGGCCTGGCCGGCGATGCGCGGCCGGGCTGGCTCGACGACTGGACGGCGGGCCTGGCGGCCTGCCGCGACGGGCGGCCGGAAGAGGCGCTGGCGGCCTTTGCGCGGGCCGGCGACGATGCGCTGGCGGCACACGCGGCGGCGCGGCTGCGGGACGATCCGGACTTCCGCGGCACCTGGACCCTCGACAGCAAGGGCTGAGGCCCCGGCGACCAAGGAGACACACGTGGGCGGCTACGCGAACCTGATCATCGAATGCGCCGTGCTGGCGCTCATCGTGCTGCTGGCCTCGGCGGCCAGCCTGCCCCTGCGGCGGCGGCTGCAGTACGAGCCGGGCACGCGGCGCGGCCTCGGCCGCCTGCCCCTGGACCTGCTCGCCCATGCGTCGCGGCCGGTGATGGTGCTGGTGCTGTCGGAGGCCGTGCTGCTGCTGGGCGGCTCGTGGGCACCGCTCGAGGCCTGGCGCGCGGCCAACCCCGCCCACGTCGAGGGCTGGCTGCTGTTCTGGGCCGGCACGGCGCTCATCACGCTGGCCGAGGGCGTCGTGCAGGGGTTCTTCCACGTGCAGGGCCGCGACTTCCCGCTGCCGGACCTGCTGGCGGACATCCTGCGCGCAGTGCTGGTGGCGGCGCTGGGCCTGGCGGTGGCCAAGGCCGAGCTGGGCCTGGACATCGGGCCGCTGCTGGCCTCGACCGCATTGCTGACGGCGGTGATCGGCTTCGCGCTGCAGGGCGTGCTGGGCAACCTGATGGCCGGCATGTCGCTGCACCTGGCGCGGTCGCTGCGGCAGGGCGTGTGGGTGGACATCGACGGGATCGAGGGCGTGATCACCAAGACCAACTGGCGCGAGACGCGGCTGCGCACGCGCGGCGGGCACGTCTACATCATCCCCAACGGCAAGGTGGCCGACGCGCGCATCCACAACATGACCGAGCCGACCCCGCTGCGCCGGCACGTGCTGACGGTGGGCGCAAGCTACGCCGATGCGCCCGACGCGGTGATCGCGGCGCTGATCGCCGCGGCGAAGAGCGTGCCCGAGGTGCGCTCGCA
>Ga0116152_10003290_pt1 | contig 13022 bp, 12 predicted proteins | sample AD_UKC119_MetaG_FD_89894 | JGI IMG/M metagenome (GOLD analysis project Ga0116152, IMG submission 89894) | Active sludge microbial communities of municipal wastewater-treating anaerobic digesters from Hong Kong - AD_UKC119_MetaG | ecosystem: Engineered > Bioreactor > Anaerobic > Digestate...
CTGTCGATGGCGTTGAGGCGCGGCACCACGAAGAGGAAGAGCACGAGCAGCACGAAAGCGAAGATGTTGTAGATCGCGGCGAGACGGGCGCGCTTATGCGCATCCTGCACGGATCCGCGCAAGACGAGATAGGCCACGTAGATCAGGCCGGTGACCGCCGCACCGTTCAGCTTCACGTCGTTGGTCCAGAAGGCACCCCAGGTGGCGCGTGCCCACAAAGCACCGGTGATCAAGCCGAGCACACAGAACACCAGACCGATGCGCACCGCCATCTCCGCCGCGCGATCACGGTCCAGGGAGTTGCTGCCGAGCACCTTGATGCTCTGGAACACCGAGATGCCCATCAGCACGATCATGGTGAACCACATCGGCACATGGAAGTGCAGATTGCGGATGCTCTCGTACAGGATGCTGCGGTTGGGGAAGACGAACGCCTTGGTAGGCGTAGTCTGTTCAGGACAGGTCTGAGCATCGAACCCCGTTCCAAGTCCCTCGGTGAACAAGGCGCCTTGATAGACGAGACCATTCACCTCCAGATCGGTCAGGTTGGCCTTGAAGCCAACGGGCACATCGAACCGCGCTGTCAGGTGCGTTCCATCCAGAACGGCCACGGAACTGGCACAAACGGCCTGCCCCTCGTTCACGAGCCGCACCTTCACATCACCTCCGAATGCCGTGTTATACCCGGTCACCGTCACGTCCACCGGCCCCGGAGCGATCCTATCTGGCGAGACATGAACCAAGGCCGGGGCCAAGGGGATCAACAGACCGGCGATGGAAGCGAACAACAAGAGCCCGATGCCCAGGAATTTCCACCAATTCCTCATCGCAGCCGTTGGTTCATTTCATCGAAGCAGTGACATGCGTTCATCGCATTCCTCCAGACTTTCGGTTCCTCCGTGTTGAACCACATGCTCAGTCGCGCCAAAGGTACGGGAAGAGGATCCAGGCCAATGCTACGGTGATCACGTCCAGCAACACCAATCCACCGAAGTAGGTGCTCGTCACGCTCCAGGCAACGCCGTCCAGGGCAAGCTTGCTCGCCCGCATCACCGTAAGCAGCAAGGGCAGCACCAGCGGGAAGCCGAGTATCGCCATCAATCCGATGCCGTTCCCCGCGCGTGCCGCGATCGCCGAGATCAAGGTAAGTACTGATGCGAAGCCGATCCCGCCCAATACAACCGCCAGAACGAACTGCCCGAGGTCGGCTTCCACCAGCACATCGGTACCGAGCAGCAGGGTGTACACGAGCAGGCTCAGCAGGCTCAGCACCACCATCACACCGCCGTTGTAGATGGCGCGTGCCAGGATGACGCTGCGGGGATCCACCAGGGTGTAGAGGTAGAGCTGGCGCCCTGCGTCCTCGCGCTGGAAGGAGCGCGTGAGCGCGTTGAAGGCCGCGAAGAGCAGGATGATCCAGAAGAGCGCGTTCCAGGTGGCGAGGCCAAGACCGCCCTTCACCGCGAGGTAGCAGACGTACACCGCGCTCACCACGTACAGCAGCATGCCCGCCCAGGCCGCCCGCTGCCGCAGGTCCAGGGCCATCTCCAAGCGCAATAGGGCCGCTATCTCCGCCGGTTCCACGGGGCGAAGGTAGGCGGGGCGTCCACCAAGTTGGGGAAGAGCGTCCCCGCTCTCCGGGCCTGTTCCAATGGGTCAAGAAGCTGAGGAACAGATCGTTCCATTGCGAGGCATGCCGATCGCCAAGGGCTTCCCAAACCCAATGACCATGACGACCCCAATGACATCCATCCGATCGATCGGTGCCGGCACCTTTCTCCTGCTCGGGGCCTGCTGTTTCGTGCAATGCAGCAGCAGTGAACACGATCCCGCCACCGGCACCATGGAACACCGTGGCGAACACGCCGATGGCAGCATGGACCCCGTGACCGGCGCTGAATTGAACAAGGAGGTGAATGCGACCTATGCCGAACACGACGCGACGGTGCACGGCAACGATCCCGCTCGTACGGTCAACACCACCACGGTGATCATGTACACACCGGCCAAGGAACGCTTGATGGCCACCAACGATATGCGCGGGTTGCGGAGCCTGCTGATGGCTGATCTGGAAGCCGTGCGCGCCCGCTTGAACGATGGTGCGCGCCCGGAAGCAGCGCGCGAAGCGGATAAAGCACTGGCCGCCGATCTGGCCCAAGGTCTGGAACGTGTGGACCGCGCGTTGACCGCGTTGGGAGAGGCGAACGATGCCACCTGGAGCTCCATGCGCGATGCGCAGTTGAGGGAAGTGGCCGAAGTGCGCTCATGGATGGCCGACTACCGGGCCAAGGATGACTGGACGATGAAGTGACCATCGGCGGTGGCTGCGACCATTGGTGAAGGTGCGCCTTGAGTACCTGGTTGGTCGCAGCACCGCCGACCCACGCGAATGAACGAGTCCCTGCCGTTGAACTCATGATAACGTTCGACCCATGCGCACTGCACTGCTCCTGCAGGGCTTGCTGCTCTTCGCCCCATCACAGGCCCAACTCTTCGACCTGGGTGTGAAGGGGGGCGTCAATCAGGACGACCTGCGGACCAACTATTCCCACAGCGCATTGGTCGGTGGACATGCCGGCGTCTTCGCCCGGGTGAAGCCACCGATCCTGCCCGGTGTGCAAGGCGAAGTCCTCGTGACCAGCTTGGGCAGCCGTGTTTCGGTGGAAGGATTCCGGGCGGATCTCCGCACCGCCGCGGTGCAGCTCCCGTTATTCATGGTCCTGTCGCTTGGACCGTTGGAGCTGCACGCGGGAGCCTACTACGACCGATACCTGACCAAGGAGTTCCACATCGACCAGTCCATCGACCTAGGTGACGCCAGCTTGAGCGTGAACGACCTGGCCGATGATGGCTACGGGCTGCTCGGTGGGGCTGGTCTTCGGCTCGGACATTTCTACGCCGGTGCCCGCTACCTGCACGGTCTTCAAGACCTGGGCGCCGCCGAACTTCTCCGCGGCGTGCGCAGCCAGCAGGTCCAGGTGTACATCGGCTTCGGTTTGTTCAAGGCGCCCGACTGATGGAACGAAGCCGCCCCGTCCCACCGCGTGGAACAGGGCGCAACCCGGTCCTGACAACCCCTCGTCGCTGCCGGGTCCCTACGGGGCGGCTTTACTAGCGGAGGTTGCGGAACATCGAGCCCAGGAGGTTCGGCGCCAGGCTCACCTGCTTGCTGGTGACCCCTTCGTTCTTCGATGATGCGGATGCAGTGGAAGCGGTCGGTCTGCGTTCCCGTGTGGTCGACTTGCTGCGCTTGCTCGGTCCCTCCCAGACCACGGCGGCAACCGGAGCGTGCTTCGCACGGATGGTGTCCTTCGGGGCGTCCCAACCATCCCGCTTGGGTGCCGCGTTCGGATCGACCAGCCCGCGTTCGGTCATGGTCCATGTACGGCCGAGCATGTCGCGATCGTAGGTGTTCGTAACGTTCTCGATGTCGTGGATCACATGCTTGCTGCCCGGGCGCAGGTACACGCTCTTGCCGAGGGGGACCTCCAGCGTGAACTGCACATCCTGCCCACGGAACTTGTCCGTGACGGGATAGCTGATCACCGGCGAAACATGCAGCACGTCCTGTTCTTGTGTGAATTGGAAGTCCACGTTGCCTGCACGTGCCAGGGCCACCTTCGTGGAGATCCCGTGCGCTTCGCGTTCCACCTTCAAGTGGAAGAGGCTGTCCGCGCTGCGCTGGATGTCCAATCGGCCCCAGGCGCCGAACACGCTTCCATTCGAAACATGCACGCCGTCAAAGTCCACGTTCACCTCCCCATCGTCGTAGCTCATGCTCCAGTCGCCGGTGTTGTCCGCGGGGTCCTTCGCGTCCAGGTAGAGGGTGCCACCTGTCGGCTGCACCAGTTCCACCTCGGTAAGCGTGCTGTTGCTGCGCTTGAAGTCCTTGCCCAGGGCGACCCCTGTGTAGATCACCGGGATCCAGGCGGCCAGCCAAACGAACAACAGGGTGAGCCCAAGCCAGCGCGGGGTGCGGGTCTCCAGCAGGAGCCGGAATCCGCTGAGGAAAAGTCCGATGATAGGCACGATCAGCAGGGTGGTGATCCCGATCCCCATCCAAAGTGCCTGCTCGCGGGAATTGAAGAGCAGTTCACCCATGTCCAGGATGCCCAGTTCCTCGTTGCTCCAGGTGGCATGCCAGAGGGAGACCGTACCGCCGATCATACCCGTGATCAGACCCAGCAGAAGGCTGAAGGCCACCACGATCAAGCCGACCCCGATCAACTTCAGGAAGATGTTGACCGCCTGGCTGCGGCGCTGCCCCGCATGCTCTCCCCAGGTTCGTCCGAGTTCACTGGCCTCGTGCGCCATGCGTTCACCGCCGCGCTTGAAGCGTTCCGCTCCTTCCTCCACCACACGCTTGATGTTGTCCACCGTCACCGGTTCACCGCGCATCCGTAACCGCTCCGCCGCCGACCCGGCCTTGGGCACCAGGATCCACAGCAGGAGGTAGATGGGGATGAGCGAACCCACACTGGCGAGCACCAGGGCCACCACGGCGATGCGCAGCCACAAGGGGTCCATGCCCAGGTAGGCACCGAGGCCGCCAAGCACGCCGCCGAGCCACTTGTCGTCCGTGTCGCGGTAGAAGCGTTTGTTACCCGCTCCTGCTGCGGCCGGCCCGGGCTCCGGGGCTCCTTCCTGCCCGTCCTCGCCACCGGCGATGTCCTCGGGCTGCCCCAATACGGCCATCACCTGTTCCACGTCGGCGATGGATACGACCTGTCGCCGGCCGTCCAGCCGCTCCTGGAAGAGTTCGGCGATGCGGGCTTCGATGTCAGCCATGATGTCGTCCCGGCCCGCCGTTCCGGAGAACCGGCTGCGGATGTTGCCGAGGTATCGGTTCAGGGCGTCGTAGGCATCCTCCTCGATGTGGAACACCGTGCCGCTGATGTTGGCTGTGAGGGTCTTTTTCATGGGGTTGTCGCCGTGCGCTGGCGTTGGGTTTGCTGATGGAGGTGGTTCAACGGGATTGACGGGTGGTCTTCTTCACCGCCTGGGAGAGCTCCTCCCAGGTCTGGTCCAGTTCGGTGAGGAACTTCTGGCCCACGGTGGTGAGCTTGTAGTACTTCCGCGGCGGGCCGGAGCGCGATTCCTCCCATCGGTAGGTGAGGAGGCCCGCATCCTTCAAGCGCGTGAGCAAGGGGTAGAGCGTGCCTTCCACCACGATCAAGCGGGCATCCTTCAATTTGCTGATGATGTCCGATGGATATAGTTCGCCCTGCGCCAGGATGCCGAGGATGCAGTACTCCAGTACCCCTTTTCGCATCTGTGCCTTGGTGTTCTCCACGTTCATGCTGCGGTCGTCCGTGTTCCAGGACGCGATTTGGTCAGTCCTAAGGTTCTTGACGAAGCAAAGATATATGCGTGAATTGGTACTATGCAAGACAAAGTACCATTTATTCATGAATGGTTCGAGGAATGGATGAACGGCGTGGTGTGCACCGATCGTGAACCGCCTGCCGGTTACCTTGCACGCCCAGCATCGCCACCATGCGTCGCCACCTCTGGAAGATCATCCTGCTCCTGGCCCTCATCCTCAGCTTGTTCGTCTACTTCCGGTACTACTGGGTCTTTGGTACCGGGGCGAAGTCCGGCGAGCTGAACTTCGTGGTGCACAAGGGTTATCTCTTCAAGACCTACGAAGGCAAGATGATCCAGACCGGCATCCGCAGCCAGGCCGGCAGTTTCCAGAGCCTCGAATTCCTCTTCTCCGTGGAGGACCCCGCGGTGGCCCGGACGCTCATGGCCAACAGCGGCAACCAGTTCAACCTGCACTACCGGGAGTACAAAGGGGCGCTTCCCTGGCGGGGCATGAGCGTCTTTGTGGTGGACAGCATCATCTCCATGGAAAAGGTCAACCGCTAGCATGTCGTCCCGAAGGGCCAAGAAGTACGTCTCGCTCGGGTTCATGGGCGATCTGCGGTTGTCCGTGAACGACCTCAACCGCAAGTCGACCCCGGAACACAAGGCCGCAGTGCTCTTCCTGATCACGGTGGGGGTGGTTCTCCGTGTCCTGTTGCTCCATGTTCCCGTGGCCTACCTCGAGGCCACCACCTACATCGACTTCGCGACACTGCCCATCACGAAGCTCGTGTCCGACTATTCATTCCCCACCAACCACGTGCTGAACACCTTGCTTGTGAAGGCCAGCACCGCGCTCTTCGGGGTCGGGCTGTGGCAGGTGCGGCTGCCGGGTCTCATCGCCAACGTGCTGTGCATGCCGCTCTTCTACCTGTTCGTGCGGGCCATGTTCAACCGGTACATCGCTGTGATCAGCCTGGCCATTGTGGCCGCATCGGGACCGCTTCTCACCACCAGCGTGGCGGGCATCGGCTACAACCTGTGCTGGTTCTTCTTCGTGAGCAGTTTGCTGCTGGGTCGGCACTTCATCAAAAGCAATAACGTGAAGAGCGCCCTCCTGATCGCACTGGCCAGCGCCTTTGGCCTCTGGGTGATGCCCTCTTATGCCTACGCCGCGCTCGCGATCTACGTATGGCTGCTGGTGGCCCTGATCATGGCCTACAAGCACAGCCTGCGCGAGCGGGTGCTGCGCTTGGTGTTCTCGCTCATCATGTTCATCGTGATGGCGCTCATCCTCTATTCACCCATCCTGCAGGAGCAGGGCTTCGATCAGCTCACGAACCACCACACCCATCCGCGGCTGGACTGGCGCATCTTCGACCTGAAGCACACCGACATGGCCTTCGCCCTGTGGTCATTGGCGGTGGACAGTACTTCTGGATGGACCACGGGCCTCGGCCTGATCGGCCTGTTGTACGCAGCCTTCACCTCCTCCAAGCTGCGGGCCCTGCTCTTCGCCATTTTCATCTCGGGCGTGGCGCTCGGTCTGCTCATGCGGCGCATGGAACCCGTGGATACCTGGGGCTACACCTTCTTCATCTTCCACTTGAGCTCGGGCATCACGGTCTTCTACCTCCTCAAGTTCCTTCAGGAGAAGGTGTTCCCTAACTGGGGGAAGCGGGCACGCACGGCCGTGGCGTCCCTGCTGCTCCTGGTCGTGTTCGGCTGGCCGGGCTATGAGCATGCGGTGGAGATGAACTACGGCATGCCACAGGCCCACCTGGCCGCAGAACTCGTCAAGGACAGGTTGAAACCCGGCGACAAGCTCTATGTCCAGCACCCCTGGGATGCGCCGATCCAGTTCACCACCCTGTCCATGAACGTTGACCAGGCCTACCTCAACGGCAGTCCCACCCCCGGGGGGCGGGTGATGGTGGCGGTGGGACTGAGGCCCGAACAGAGCGTTGATGGCGTGCTCCGGGCCAACGGACAGGACGCCGCCCAATGGCCTGGCCTCCATGAGGTGGAGGATTGGAAAGGATTGAAGATCTTTGCGGCCCCGTAGGTAGGGCGCGGTGATATTCACCCCGCTGCCAGCGGGCCAAATAGCTCCACGGAATGGCCGAAGAAGGACGTCAGATCATATTCAACATGGTGAAGGTGGGGAAGACCCTGCCTTCGGGGAAGAAGATCCTCAACGATATCTACCTGGGCTTCTACTACGGCGCCAAGATCGGGATCCTCGGTCTCAACGGATCCGGGAAGTCCACCTTGATGCGGATCATCGCCGGCAAGGAGAAGAGCTTCGAGGGCGATGTGCACCTGAGCCCCGGTTACACCATCGGACACCTGGAACAGGAACCCGAGCTGGACGAGACGAAGACCGTGATCGAGATCGTGCGCGAAGGCGTGCAGCCCATCATGGACCTGCTGAAGGAGTACGAGGAGGTCAACAACAAGTTCGCCGATGAGGATGTCCTCAACGATCCGGACAAGATGGACAAGCTTATCGCGCGGCAGGGCGTGCTGCAGGACAAGATCGAAGCGGTGGACGCCTGGAACATCGACCAGAAGCTGAACATCGCGATGGACGCGCTGCGCTGCCCCGAGCCCGACCAACCGGTGAAGGTGCTGAGCGGGGGTGAACGCCGCCGCGTGGCCCTGTGCCGCCTGCTGCTGCAGGCTCCGGACATCCTGCTGCTGGACGAACCGACCAACCACCTCGATGCCGAGAGCGTGGCCTGGCTTGAGCACCACCTTGCCGATTACAAGGGCACGGTGATCGCCATCACCCACGACCGTTACTTCCTGGACAACGTGGCGGGCTGGATCCTGGAGCTGGACCGTGGCGAAGGCATCCCGTACAAGGGCAACTACACCAGCTGGCTGGAGCAGAAGACCGCGCGATTGGCCCAGGAAGAGAAGCAGGAGAGCAAGCGCCAGCGTGTGCTGAAACAGGAACTGGAGTGGGTGCGCAGCAATGCCAGCGCCCGCCGCACCAAGAGCAAGGCCCGCCTCGCCAACTACGAGAAGATGCAGGGCGAGAGCGTGAAGGAGAAGGAGGCGAAGCTGGAGATCTTCATTCCCAACGGACCGCGCCTCGGCGACAAGGTGATCGAGTTCAATGAGGTGAGCAAGGGCTATGGTGACCGACTGCTGATCGATGGGCTCAGCTTCGCGCTGCCACCCGCCGGCATCGTGGGCATCATCGGTCCGAACGGTGCCGGTAAGACCACCCTGTTCCGGATGATCATGGGCGCGGAGAAGCCCGACAGCGGCACGATCACGATCGGCGAGACCGTGCAGATCGCTTACGTGGACCAGAGCCACAAGGACCTAATCGCGGAGAAGACGGTCTATGACGTGCTGAGCGGCGGACTGGAGAACATCACCTTCGGCAATGTGGTGATGAACACCCGGGCCTATCTCTCGCGCTTCAACTTCAGCGGCACGGACCAGAACAAGAAAGTGGGGGTGCTCTCCGGCGGTGAACGCAACCGCCTGCACCTGGCCATGACCGTGAAGCAGAGCAGCAACGTGCTCCTGCTGGATGAACCGACCAACGACCTGGACGTGAACACGCTGCGGGCATTGGAGGAGGCCATCCAGGACTACAGCGGTTGTGCCGTCATCATCAGCCATGATCGCTGGTTCCTCGATCGGGTGTGCACACACATCCTCGCCTTCGAGGGCGACAGCAAGGTGTACTGGTTCGAAGGTGGCTTCAGCGAGTACGAGGAGAACTACAAGAAGCGTGTGGGCGACATCGTGCCCCAGCGTCTGAAGTACAAGAAACTGGTGCGGAGCTGATCGCTTCGCCGGATAACAACGACAACAACAACAACACGACCCATGCCCCAAGACGCCAACGCACGCCTCAACGCCAAGCGCAAAGCCACCCAGAAAATCGCCCGCTTGAAGGCGCAGGCTGAAGCCGCTGAGAACAGCACCCCCAAAAAGACGAAGAAGACGGAGGAGTGATCCTTCCGCCTGAAATGAATTGAGAGCCCCGCACCTCGCGGGGCTTTTCATGTGGTGCTGTTACGGCAGTTGACCCACCCGCACGTTCGTGGGCACCACACCCCCGATGTTCTGCAGGATGATGTCGCGGTCGTTGCCCAGACCTGTGTACCGCACCGTTCCATCCAAGTTGATGTCCTCGGCGCGATAGCCACTGGTCGTGTTCGTGGGGATCACGCCGCCGATCGCCTGGAGGATGGGATCGCGGTCGTTGTCGATGCCGGCGTATTTGATGGTCCCATCGAACGTGGCATCGCCGGCCCAGAGCATGCGCACCGCACCGACCACCTTGACAGGCTCCGTTCCCACCAGGGCGACGCTGCCGCTGCTCAGGTCGTAGCTCCTTTCCGCCACGCTCACGCGCAAGGCCTGGGCGGTCATCACGCCGAGGTGGTTGCGGTGCCGGATGGCGATGTGGTAGTCCTTGACGGCCACGTTGAATTGCACCGGGGAGCTTCCATCCGTGCCGACCACATCGCCATCGCGCTGGAGCAAGGCCGCATGCGTGGCCACCACGTTCGTCGGGTCCATCGCATCGCGCAGTTCAACCACCACCCAATCCACGATCGCGTCATGTCCGGTGGTGGCCAGCACGCTCGCGCCGGTCGTTTCGCCTCCGCCATCCCCCGCGTGGGTGTAGCCCAGGTCGGTGTACGGCTCGGTCAACGGGAGCATCCCGTGCACGCGCAGGGAATCCCGCATCAGTCCCGTGGACGGATCGAAGGGACCTTCCAGCAATACCTTCAGCCGGAGTGAGGTGCGCGGCTGCAGGATGAAGAGGCCCTGGTCATAATCGCTCACGAGCACCACACCGCTCTCGAAGTAGGGGTAATTGCCCCAGGCACCGTCGTAATGCTTGCCGTTGTTGGTGGCATAGGTGTCGAACCAGCCTTCCAGTGTGAGGGTGGCACCGGCCACCTGCGAGGCATCCAGGATGTGCAGCCCACTGCTGTAGTTGGCCTCCCATACGAGGTCCTGGTGGATGTAGAGGTTGTGGTCGTAGCTGGGGTTCGGTCCGCTGAAGAACCCGTGGTAGACCGGCGCTTCCAGGTCCTGGATGTCGAAGATGTGCGTGCGCGTGTTGTAGTTGTTCGGGGTGCCTTCGTCACCCTCGTCGTTCATGAGCAGATAGCGGTGGTCGGGCGTGACCCAGCCCTGGTGGCAGAGTCTGGCGCCGGGGTAGGGGGCGGTGTTGCCGATCAACGACATGTCCGACGGGTCGCTCACATCGATGAAGCTGACGCGGTCGTTGGCGTTGATGTGGAAGTTGAGGCTGATGCGCTTGCCCACGTGCGCCGCGTCGGGCCCGTTGTAGAGGATCACATTGTTCTCGTGGATGTAGCCATCGCTGGACCAGGCTCCGGCGAAGGTGGGCGCCAGCGGGTTCGAGACGTTCACCACATGCAGCCCGCCATTGTAGGTGCCGGTGCCTACCGCGTAGACGTAGGGTGCACCCTTGTCCGCGAAGATGGTGTGGCTGTTGCCGAATCCGGCGTAATGGGCATCCTCCGTGAAGGTGGCGGGCGGGTTGTTCACATTGCGCAGGCGCGTAAGATCGAAGACCTGCAACCCGTGCCCGGCGGCTTCACTTCCCACATAGCACCAGTTGCCGCTCACATCCACATCGCGCCAGAGGTTGCTTACGTTGTTGTGCGCCGGCAAGGTGCCCACCAGCAGTGGCGCGGTGGCCGTGCTGATGTCCACGAAGGAGGTGCCCGTGCGCGTGCCCACCAGGGCGTATTCCTTCCCGGTCAACGGGTCCGTCCAGCCCCAAAGGTCCGCCACGCTGGTCATGGTGCCGAGCTGGGCCAGGTCCATCTTGGCCAGCAGGTCCACATTGGAGCAGGGGTGTATCCCGGCGAAGCCATCCACACATGGCGTCTGTGCAAGGAAGGGAAGCGGGAACAGCAGGGCGACAAGCGTGGGTGCAGAGCGGCGCATGTGCCGAAAGTACACCGCTCACGGTCACTGCTCCTTCGCCGTGAGCTTCAACGAAATGCCGTCGATGTAATAGTAGGCGTAGCGGTTGTCGGCACCTTCGGTCATGTCCTTCGACTCGAGGCCCACGTACGGGAACACACCCACGATGATGTATTGTTCCTTGCCGTCAGCCACGAAGGTGCCGCGTACTTCGGTCCATTTGTTCCGCTCGGTGATGAACTCCTCGGAATAGACCTGTGGCGATTCCTCCATGAACTTGCGGTGCTGGTAGCTCAGGTCCAGTTCGGATACGAAGGCACCCACGCCCATGATGGACCGGTCGCTATTGCCCGCCAGCGCCACGTGGAACACGATCTCGTAGGTGGAGTCAGCCACCAAAGGCTGGATCAATTCCCCCTTCAGATACTCGGAATAGGCGTTCCAGGCGGGCTTGAAGAGGTCGTTCTGGTCGTAGGCTTCATAGTTCCGTTGAATGTCCGCCTTCCAGCCGCAGATGCCGGCATAGTGTTCCCCCTCGAAGGGCTTGATCTCGCCGTAGTCGTTCACCGGTATGCCCACGGTCTTGGACGAGGCCTGCTCGGAGAAGAGATCGGCCAGGCCGAGGTTGGCGTTGCGCCAGCCGATGGCCCTTTCGAGCTGATCATAGGTGTTCGGTTCCTTTTGCAGGAATTCGAAGCCGCCGTTGCGAACAAGTTCGAGGTCCTGTGCGAAGGTGGTCGCGCTCAATAGGAGCGCGGCAAGGGAGAGGGAACGTGGCATGCGGTACGATCGGACCGCCAAGGTAGGGAAGGATGTTCCGCGAGGAACTCGTTCAGGCCCTGAGCTGCTGCCGTGGTCGCTCCTCCTGGGGGCCACGCAGCGCGGCGTTCTCCCGTTTGAGGCGGTGTACGAGGCCGCGCAGCTGCTTAAGCTCGGTACGCAGCTCGAAGGTGGCCGCGTCGTGCAGCAGTTCCTGACGCTCCGTGCGATCCGCTCTGGACCAGCGCTTGATCGCGCCCACCAGTTCATCCCGCTCGCAGGTGAGCAGGGTGATCTCCTCCTGGGCCGCCTGGAAGAGCCGTTCAAGTTCGTTCACGCGCAGGCGGAGCGTGAGGTCGTCCGTACCGGGCGCTTGAAGGCTGGGGATGAAGAGGCGGTCGTCCGTGTGATAGGTGCGACGTGGCATGGGCGTTCAGGTTGGCGTGCCTTGTACGGTCCATCGGCTCACCTGGTTCCATCGGGTGGGCCGCCCTCCGGACAACGCCCCTGCAATACAGCGGGGAAACCCGCCTCGATCGACCCCGGATCGAGCGCGCGGCTCTGCCGGTACCACTTCCACGCATCGGCGCAGGAACCGCGCAACAGGCGGCTCACCGCGTACTTGGAGCCCGCCACGGCGTTCCGTGGTTCCAGTGCAACGGCGCGCTTCAGCAGGATGTCAGCGGTGCTCAGTACGCGGTCCGCCTTCTCGGGCTCATCATCCTTGTACTTGTAGTATTCGCCCAGGCACACCGAGGCCATGTCGATCATCAGCGGCACGTTGGCCGTGTCCAGGCTCAGGCCCTTCTTGTATTCCGCCGCAGCTTCGTCAGGCCTGTCCAGCGCCACGAAGAAGGCGCCGTAAGCCTGGCGGATCCGTGGGTTGTCAGGCTCCATGAGGTAGGCGTGGTTGAACCGGTACATCGCATGCACCAGGTCCCCTTCGCGCAGCAGACCGAAGCCGAGGTCCAGCAGATGTTCGGCGCAGGCGTGCCGGTCGGGGTTCACCGCGAGCA
>Ga0116152_10003291_pt1 | contig 13021 bp, 8 predicted proteins | sample AD_UKC119_MetaG_FD_89894 | JGI IMG/M metagenome (GOLD analysis project Ga0116152, IMG submission 89894) | Active sludge microbial communities of municipal wastewater-treating anaerobic digesters from Hong Kong - AD_UKC119_MetaG | ecosystem: Engineered > Bioreactor > Anaerobic > Digestate...
ATGTAGGGCCGGTTCCACCGGAGCATGGCCTGGATGTCGTGCACGTACTCCTCGCCGCGCTCCGAGTAGTCGACCAGGCCCTCGGCCAGGTCCTCGGCGCCCGGCAGGCGCCCCACCGCACGGCCCGCCGAGCGCAGCTGGCGCAGCTGCTGGTAGCTGGCGCCGGTGTTCAGGTTGCGCATGTAGCTGCCGACGGACTCGGCCGGGTTGGCGAAGCGGGCGACCTCGTACGATGCGCCGTCGGGCCGGTCCTGGGGCACCAGGCCGCAGCCGGGGCGGAAGCACCACAGGCCGAACAGATTGTTGCCCTCGCGGGCGAAGCGCGAGGTGCCCCACGCGGACTCGTTGGCCGCCTGCACCACCACCAGGTCGTCGGGCAGCACGTCGACCCGCTCGAAGGCGGTGCGCCAGAACGCGGGCGACTCGGGGTCGTCCTGGATGCGGAACTCGACCGCCAGCTCGCCGAGCCAGCGCCGGTCCTCGACCGCCAGCGGCCGTCCCCAGCGCATGTGCTCGAAGACGAAGGTCAGCCGGCGGCGCACGTCGAGCAGGCGCGCGTTCTCGGCGTCGACCAGCGGCAGCATCCAGGCGAAGAAGTCCTCGCGGCGCCGCTGCACGTCGTCGTAGGTGGCGAAGTCGGGCAGGCGCACGTGCTGGCGGGCCAACGCACCCTGGCGGGAGACACCGAACACGCCGCGCCCGAAGCCCAGCGTCGGATGGGCCGGCACGGCCACGGCCTCGCGTGCGCCCCGCAGGCGACCGCCGGGGATGCCCGCCACCGAGCCGTCGCCCGGCTCGGCGGCGCCGCCGCCGAACAGCGCCACCAGCACCAGGGCGCTGCCCAGGGCCAGGCGCACGGCCAGGCCGCGCAGGGTCGATGCCGAAGTTCTCGCCGTCAATCCACGTGCTCCTCGCCCACGATCCACGCGTGGCTGTACCAGTACCAGCGCCCCGGCCACATCGAGGGCGCCGTCACGTTCGTGCGGGCCCGGCCCGGCGCAGGCACCGGTCCGGCGGCGACGACCAGGGTGTCGCCGCGCAGCGCCACCGGCGCCTCGTGACCACCGTCGAAGGCGGTCGGCACACCGGCGGGCGCGAAGCCCGCGGTCAGCACCAGCCGCAGGGGCGGGCGCGGATCGCCGGCGCCGCCGGGCAGCCGCGGATCCCGCGGCGCGACATCCACCACCGGCCAGGGCAGGGTGCGCAGCTTGCGCGCCAGGTCCCCGGGGTCGGCGTAGGGCCCGGCGGCCGGAAAGCGCGGCAGCGGCGCCGGGCCCCCGACGGCCCAGGCCGGTCCCGACTGCTGGCCGAAGGCGACCAGGCCGAGCGAGTCCACCACCTCGGCCAGGGCCGGGCTCCATTCCCCGAAGGGATAGGCCAGCAGCACCGGGGCCGCGCCGATCTCGTCGACCAGGCGCTGCCGCATCGCCTCGAGCTCGGCCCTGGTCCGCGCCCGCCAGCGGTCCGCGTCCTCGCCGGGGCGCAGGCGCTGCAGGTGCTCGTGCCTGAGCCCGTGGCCGGCGATGGTGGCGCCGGCGGCGGCCATCTCGCGCAGCTGGTCCCACGTGCACACCGGGCCCTCGCGGCGGTCGATGGCCTCGGGACTGACGAACACCGTGAAGGGCCAGCCCCGCGCGCGCAGCAGGGGGAAAGCCTCGGTGTACACGCTCCGGTAGCCGTCGTCGAAGCTCAGGCCCACCGCCGGGTCGGGCAACGCGACCGCGTCGTCCGCCAGGCCGGCGGCGATGGCCTCCAGCGGCAGGACCACGGCGCCGGACGCCTCGATCAAGGCCAGATGACGACGAAAGTCGTCGGGCCGGGTGCTGGTCGAAGCCGGCGTGCCCTCGTCCACGTGGTGATACAGGAGGATGACCGCGTGTTCGGGGACAGCCAGGGCCGCCGCCAGGACCAAGAGGGCTCCGATCAAGGCCGCTCCCTTCGCAAACAAGCCCGTATCATAGCGCGCCGAGGGCCGATTGGCGAGGCGGCGATGCCCCCGGCGACTAAAGCCGGGTCAAGTTCCGTCGGCCGCTGCCGATCCTGAACGCGGGATATCAGGCACATGCATTGCCGGAAGGTGGACCGTGACCGACTCCCGGACCGTGCTCTTCGTGGACGACGAAGCTCCTATCCTCAGCTCTCTCAAGAGGTTGCTGAGAAGGGAGCCCTATGCCGTCCTCACCGCCGACAGCGGTCAGGCCGGCCTCGAGACCCTGCGGCAGCACCCCGTACAGGTGGTCGTGACCGACCAGCGGATGCCGGGGACGAGCGGGGTCGAGTTCCTGCAGCAGGTCAAGGCGCAATGGCCCGACACGGTGCGGCTGGTGCTGTCGGGCTACGCCGACGCCGACACCATCGTCGAGGCCATCAACCAGGGCGAGGTCTACCGCTTCATCAACAAGCCCTGGAACGACGATGCGCTGCGCCACACCATCGGCCAGGCCTTCGCCCACTGGGACATGGTGATGGAGAACCGCCGGCTGAACGAGCTGTCGTCGCGGCAGCTGGCCGAACTGAGGCGCCTGAACTCGCTGCTCGAGGGCTCGGTCGAGGCGCGCACGCGTTCACTCGAGTTCTCGCAGGAGATGCTCGAGTGCCTGCCGCAGATCGTGCTGGGGATCAGCGCCGAGGGCGAACTGATGCTCACGTCCGGGCGGGCCCGTTCCGAGCTGCCGCCGCTGCGCGACATCATCCCCGGAGTTGTCATCGACGACGTGCTTCCGCCACGGGCGGTCGAGGGCGTGCACGACTGCCTCGAGAACCGCCGCCAGGCGACGTTCCGGTTCGACTGGGACGGGCGTCCCCTGCGGGCACAGCCCGCGCTGCTGGGCCCGGCCGATGCCCTGCGCGGCTGCGTGCTCGTGCTCGAGGACGAGGGCGGAGAACCATGACCGTCGCCGTCAACTCCGCCGACCTGATCCGCCGCACCGTGCGCGACCTGCCTCCCCTGCCCCGGGTGGTGCAGAAGCTCGTGCGCGTGGTGGCCGACGACCGGGTGTCGGCGGCGGACGTGTCGCGGATCCTCGGCTCGGACCAGGCGCTGGCGGGCAAGATCCTCAAGCTGGTGAACTCGCCGTTCTACGGGCAGTCGGGAGAGATCGCCACCGTCACGCGGGCCGTTGTCGTGCTGGGCTTCTCGGCCGTGCGCAACCTTGCGCTGGGCCTGTCGGCCGCCGGCCTGCTGCGCAAGGTGGGCCCCGAGTACCAGCTGCGGTTCTGGCGCCACTCCCTGGCGACGGCGGCGGCGGCCGAGGTGCTGTCGTGCCTGGGCGGCATGCCCGAGAATCCCGAGGAGGCCTTCGTCGCCGGCCTGCTGCACGACGTGGGCCACGCGGTGATGGCGATGATCGCGCCGCGCGAGTTCGCGGCGGCGTTCGCTCCCGGCGGGCCCGACCTGCTCGAGCGCGAGCGGGCCGGCTTCGGCCTGACCCACGCCAAGGCCGGACAACTGCTGCTGAAGCGCTGGAAGCTGCCGGACGAGCTGTGCGACGCCGTGCGCTTCCACCACAACCCCCAGGCCGCGCCGGACGAGCACGCGGCGCTTGGCGCGGTGGTCGCCCTGGCCGACATGATGGCCAACGTGATCGACACGGCCTACGAGCGCGGCACCGCCGAGAACGAGGTGCTCCGCCTGGTCGGCGCCGTGCGCCTGCCCGCGGACCGTCTGCTGCCGGCGCTGCGCGAGGCCTCGATCCGCCTCGAGGAATGCCGCACGTTCCTGCAGGTGGCCACCGACGGCGAGGTCGACCACGAACCCCTGGCCCCCCGCCCCCCCCGGCGCGCCGCGCTGGCCTGCACCGACGCCGACCGGGCGCTGGTGCTGGGGCAGGTCTTCGAGTACCACCGCTGCCCCGTGGTGCCGCTGAAGGCCGTGCTCACGGGCGAGGACGTCGCCGACGTGATCGTCGTCGACCGTCCCTCGGTCAGCGATTCGCAGCTGGCCCAGCTCGCCCCGTTGCTGCGGGTCTCGAGCGCCTCGCTGCGCGCGGTGGCCGATCCCGCCGCCTCGGTGACCACGGCGGTGGGCCGCAGTGCGGCCGCGCTGCCGCTGCTGTTCTCGCGGGACGAACTCGACTAGAACACGTCGATCGCGGATGCGCGTCGGGTCAGACGAGCACGGGCGCCGCCGGCTCGGCCGCGGCCGCCGCGTCGTCGAGGGCAGGGTTGCGCACCCACAGGGGCTCCTGCAGGCCGCTGGCGTCGTGGAAGTTGTTGATCTTCTCGAGCAGGCCCAGGGTGACCTCCTGGCCGGCGGCCACCAGCAGCAGTCCGGTTTCGGTCTTGACGTCCTCGACCAGCGTCATGCCCACCTGCATCTCGCGCACCGTGACGCCACGGACGGGCTCGGCGCCCTCGTCGGGGGCGGCGATCTCCTCGTAGAGGTGCAGCAGGGCCTCGTCGTAGCGGCTCTTGTTGGTGCGCAGCCAGTCGCGGATGCGCGCGGCCGACCAGCCGACGGCGCGCAGGCGCTCGACGTCGCTGGCCAGGCGCAGGATCGCGCGGGACTTCTGCAGCTGTTCGGCGTGGGCCCGCTCGGCGGCCCGGGCGCGCGCGGCCGGATCGGGATCCTCGGGGGCCAGCAGCTCGAGCACGGCCTCGAGGCGGGGGATGTTGCCCAGGATCTGGCAGGTGACGACCGGGATGCGCGCGACCATCTCCTGCTCGCGCAGCGTCAGGGTCTCGCCGCGGTAGAAGCGGGTCGCGGTGTCCGGCGGCAGCGTGATGCAGCCGAGCTGGGCCAGCATGGCGGCGACCTCGACCGGCCACAGGACCTCGACCTTCGACTGCTTCGCCAGGTTCAGCGCCAGCTGCCGCACGCGGTCGGCGTGGCCGAAGGCCGCGGGGTTGGCCACCGCCAGCATGTCGGCCATGGCGCGGATCGATCCGGTGAGCGTCTGCTCGAGCAGCACGCGCTCGGTGCTCAGCAGGTGGTACTGCCTCAGCGCGTCGCGGATGGCCGCCAGCAGGGCCTCGACCGGGCAGGGCTTGCTCAGGAAGCGGAAGATGCGGCCCTTGTTGATGGACGCGATCACCGACTGCAGCTCGGCGTACCCCGTCAGCAGGATGCGCGTCGAGTCGGGATGGATCTTCTGGGCCTCCTCCAGGAACATGACGCCGTTCATCTCGGGCATGCGCATGTCGCTGACGATCACCGCGAACGGCTCGTCGGCCGCCGCCATCAGGGCCAGGGCCTCGCGGCCGCCGGTGGCGGTGGTCACGTCGTAGCGCCGGCGCAGGTTCCGCACCAGCGCCTTGAGGATGTTCTCCTCGTCGTCGACGCACAGGATGCGAGGCAGCGGCTCGGACATCGGCAAACCGTTCCGGATGCGGAAGATGGGCGCCGGGCGGCAGGAGGCCGACCGGCCATTCTCCGTTCAGGAATCGACCGCCCGCGCCGATACCTGAAGGGAAACCTCAGTCCGGCCTGCGGTCGGACCCCTAGCGGAAAGGAGCGGGCATGGTCGTGGCCGAGGGAATCGGGCAGGCGGTCATCCTGGCCGTGAGCGTGCTGGCGGGCCTGGGGGCCGTGGCGGTCCTGCGCACCGCCCGCAGCCACGCCCGGACCGCCCGCCGCCTGCGCCTGCGGGCCGACGCCGCCGCCGAGGAAGCCCGCGAGCTGCGCGAGCACCTGGACCGCACCCGGCGCCAGGAGAACGACCTGCGCGAAGGCGCGGACTTCTCCCAGGCGCTGTTCGCCGCGGCCCATGCGGGCCTCGTGGTGGTCGACCTGCGCACCCGCCAGGTCATGGACGCCAACGCCACGGCCGCCGCGATCACCGGCGTGCCCCTGGACGAGCTGATCGGCCGGATCGCCGGCGACTGCCTGGGCCCGGTCGACGACCTGGGCGCCGAGGGCGGCGTGGCCCTGAGGCGCGAGACCCTCGACATCGTCGGCCACGACGGCCGCACCCGCACCTGCATCCGCACCCTGACCCGCCTGCAGGACGGCGGCGACATCGCCCTGGTGAGCCTGCTGGACATCAGCGAGCAGAAGGCGGTCGAAGCCGAGCTGCGCCAGGCGAACGCCCGGCTCGAGCGGCAGCAGCTGCAGATGGTGCAGTCGGAGAAGCTCGCCAGCCTGGGCCAGCTGGCGGCCGGCGTCGCCCACGAGATCAACAACCCCGTGGGCTACGTCAGCAGCAACCTGGGCACCATCCGCGAATACGTCGGCGCCATGCGCGGCATGCTCGAGCTCTACGAGCGCATGGCCGCCAATCCCGAGGACCCTTCGCTGCGCGGCCGGGCCGAGGAGCTGCGCCGCCGCGAGGACCTGGACTTCATCCTGGGCGACCTCGACGGCCTGTTGTCCGAGTAGGCCGAGGGCGTCGCGCGCGTCGCGGAGATCGTCAAGAACCTGCGCAGCTTCGCCCGCCAGGACGCCATGGAGACCAGCTACCAGGACCTGAACGACCTCGTCGAGGGCATGGTGCGCATGGTCTGGAACGAGCTGAAGTACAAGTGCAGCGTCGAGCGCGACTACGGGCAGCTGCCGACCATCCCCTGCCACGCCGGCCGTATCGGCCAGGTCGTGATGAACATGCTGGTGAACGCCTCGCACGCGATCCCCGAGTCCGGAGGCACGATCCGCATCGCGACCGCCCGCGACGGCGACATGGCGGTCATCACGGTCGCCGATGACGGCTGCGGCATGGAGCCGGCGATCCTCGACCACATCTTCGAGCCCTTCTTCACCACCAAGGACGTGGGCAAGGGCACGGGCCTGGGCCTGGCCATCAGCCACGGCATCGTGCAGGAGCACGGAGGCCGCATCGAGGTCGCGAGCACGCCCGGCCTGGGCACGACCTTCCGCGTGCTGATGCCGGTCGGCGACCAGCGCGAGACCTGCCCCGACGAGCAGGCGGCCGGCGCCGACGCCGACACGGCCGACGTGATCGGCTGATCCCCGGGGCTTGGCCCCGTCCCCCGACTCTGCTATGGTTCCCGGCGATTCATCCCAACCGGGCCCCGCCCCCCGCCGGGACCCGATCCCACCGTGTGCCACGGAGAGGAATGCCTGCCATGCGCCTGATTCCCGCGAACCTGCGGCCCCTTGCGGCCGCCCTCCTGCTGACCGCCCTGTGCGCCGCGGCGCTGCCCGCCGCGGCCGCCGACCAGGACAAGGGGCCCTGGTCGTCCGACGCCTTCTCGGGTCTGTCCTGGCGCGGTATCGGCCCGGCCATCGCCTCGGGCCGCATCGGCGACATCGCCGCCGACCCGACCGACGCCCGCCACTGGTACGTGGCGGTCTGCTCGGGCGGCGTGTGGGAGACGCGGAACGCCGGCGTCACGTTCGCGCCGATCTTCGACGGCGAGGGCAGCTTCTCCATCGGCTGCGTGGCGATCGCGCCCTCGAACCCGAACATCGTCTGGGTGGGCAGCGGCGAGAACAACAGCCAGCGCTCGGTCAGCTACGGCGACGGCGTGTACCGCTCGCTCGACGGCGGCAAGAGCTGGCAGAACATGGGCCTGAAGCGCTCGATGCACATCGGGCGCATCGTGATCCATCCCGGCGACCCGGACATCGTCTGGGTGGCGGCCATGGGCCCGCTGTGGGGCCCGGGCGGCGACCGCGGCGTCTACAAGACCGTCGACGGCGGCAAGAACTGGGAACTGGTCCTGGAGATCGACGAGAACACCGGCGTGGTCGACATCGTGGCCGAGCCGGGCAACCCGGACGTCCTGTACGCCGCGAGCTACCAGCGCCGCCGCCACATCTGGACGCTGATCGACGGCGGTCCGGGCTCGGGTATCCACAAGTCGACCGACGGCGGCCGCACCTGGACGAAGTTGACGTCGGGCCTGCCCGGCACGGACATGGGCCGCATCGGCCTGGCCGTCGCGCCGAAAGCCCCCGGCATGGTGTACGCCATCATCGAGGCCGCCCAGGGCAAGGGAGGCACGTTCCGCACCACCGACGGCGGCATGAGCTGGGAGAAGCGCAGCGATTTCGTCTCCGGCAGCCCGCAGTACTACAACGAGCTGGTGGCCGATCCGGTGGACCCCGACCGCATCTACGCCGAGGACACGTTCCTGCGCACCAGCGCCGACGGCGGCAAGACGTGGGACCGCCTGAGCGTGCGCCACAAGCACGTGGACGACCACGCGCTCTGGATCGACCCCGCCTGCACCGAGCACCTGGTGGCCGGCTGCGACGGCGGCCTGTACGAGAGCTTCGACCGCGGCCAGACCTGGCGGCACTTCACCAACCTGCCGGTCACCCAGTTCTACCGCCTGGCCGTGGACTACGACGAGCCGTTCTACAACGTGTACGGCGGCACGCAGGACAACAACACCATCGGCGGCCCCTCGCGCACCCGTTACGCGTACGGGGCGGCCAACCGCGACTGGTACTTCACCCTCGGCGGCGACGGCTTCGAGCCCGCCTGCGACCCGACCGACGCGGACATCGTCTACTGCCAGTGGCAGCACGGCAACCTGGTGCGCTGGGACCGGAAGACGGGCGAGACCGTCGACGTGCAGCCGCAGCCCGAGGCCGGCGAGGTCCTGAAGTGGAACTGGAACTCGCCGGTGATCATCAGCCCGCACGACCACCGGCGCCTGTACTTCGCCTGCCAGAAGCTGTTCCGCAGCGACGACATGGGCAACAGCTGGACGCGCATCTCGGACGACCTGAGCCGCGGCCTGGACCGCAACGCGCTCGAGGTCATGGGCCGCGTGTGGAGCGTCGACGCGGTGGCCAAGAACAACTCGACTTCGTTCTGGGGCAGCATCGTCTCGCTGAACGAGTCGCCGGTGCAGGAGGACCTGCTCTGGGTCGGCACCGACGACGGGCTGATCCAGTACACCCGCGACGCCGGCAAGAGCTGGACGAAGCTGGAGAACTTCAAGGGCGTGCCGGCCCAGAGCTACGTGAGCGACATCGAACCCGACCGCTTCGACGCCGGCACGGTCTACGCCAGCTTCGACAACCACAAGCGCGACGACTTCAAGCCGTACCTGCTCAGGAGCACGGACTACGGCAAGACCTGGAAGAGCATCGCGGGCGACCTGCCCGAGAACGGCGTGGTCTACACCGTGGTGCAGGACCACGTGGACGCGAAGCTGCTGTTCGCAGGCACCGAGTTCGGCGTGTTCTTCACGCGCGACGGCGGCGACCACTGGACGCAGCTGAAGGCCGGGCTGCCCATCATCGCCGTGCGCGACCTGGAGATCCAGCGCCGCGAGAACGACCTGGTGGCCGCCACCTTCGGCCGCGGCTTCTACGTGCTGGACGACTACACGCCGCTGCGGAACCTGGAACCGGCGGCCCTCGAGGCCCCGGCGACGATGTTCCCGGTGCGCGACGCCCTGATCTACGTGCCCTGGTCGCCGGCCGGCGAGGGCCACGCGGGCGACGACTTCTGGATGGCCGAGAACCCGCCCTTCGGCGCCGTCATCACCTACAACCTGAAGGACGGCCTCAAGAGCCTGAAGGACGAGCGCCGGACGGACGAGAAGAAGAAGGCCGAGGCCGGCGAGGCGACCCCCTACCCCGCCTGGGACGCCCTGCGCGCCGAGGACCGGGAGATCGATCCGGCCGCCGTGCTGACCATCCGCGACGACGCCGGCGTGATCGTGCGCCAGATCGACGCTCCCGCGGGCAAGGGCCTGCACCGCGTGGCCTGGGACCTGCGCTATCCCGCCACCGACCCGATCAACCTCGCCCGCGGCAGCGAGCGCGCCCCGTGGGACGGCGAGCCCGCCGGTCCGCTGGCGGCGCCGGGCACGTACTCGGCGACCCTGAGCACGCGGGTGCGCGGCGTGGAGACCGTGGTGGCCGGCCCGATGTCCTTCACCACGCGCCTGCTGGGCGGATCGGCCCTGCCGGCGGGCGACTTCGCCGCCACCGTGGCCTTCCAGCGCGAGGCCGCCGAGCTGAGCCGCGCCGTGGGCGGGGCCGGCCGGGCGCTGCGCGACGCGGAGTCGCGCATCGAGCACCTGCGCACGGCGGCGGTCCGGACGCCGGGCCTCGAGCGCGGCGTGATCGACCGCCTCGACGGGCTGACCACCGAGCTGGCCGACCTGAAGGTGGCCCTGTACGGCGACAGCACCATCGAGAGCCGCAGCGAGCCCGTCACCCCGGGCATCAACGACCGGGTCAGCCGCGTGCTGTGGGGCAACCGCGACGTCACCTCGGCACCGACGGCGACCCACCGGGCGAACCTGGCCCTGGCCCGCGGGCAGTTCGTGCCGGTGCTCGAGGCCTTGACCCGCATCGTCGAGCACGACCTGCCGACGATCGAGGCCCAGCTCGAGGCCGCCGGCGCACCCTGGACGCCGGGGCGGGTGCCGACCCTGCGCTGACCTGGAGTCCGCTTCGACCTGCCGACACCGGCCGGCGTTCCCCTGGGGACGCCGGCCGGTTTGACGCCCGGCCCGGGGCTCGCTACTCTCCATGCGTATGCGCACCGCGACCCGACAGCGGACCGCCTGGCGGCGGTCCTCGCCCATCGCGATCGGCCTGGCCCTGTCCTGCCTGGCCTGGGCCGCAGGCTGCCGTACGGCCACGGAGCCGTCCGCCGCGCCCGTGGCGCAGGACCTCGGATTCCTGCCCCCGGACACGGCCGCCACCCTGGTCGACGGCGGCTGGCTCGACTTCCGCGTGGTGCCGCCGGCGGGACACCAGCCGCAGGTGCGCTGGCGGCGGGATGGCGTCGACGTCGGCGCCGTGGGCGAGCGCTTCCGCTTCTTCGGCCGCGGGCCGGGGCACGAGACCCTGACGGCGCTGGTCGTGGCCGACGGCGAGTCCGTGCCGGTGCGCCGCTGGTCCGTGGCGGTGGTGCCGCCGGGCGCGCCGCGCCTGGAGGTCGTGCCCGATGCGGACACCGTGACCGGCTTCGCCACCGTGCCGCTGCGCCTGCGGGCGGGCAGCCCCTGGCCCATCGGCCCGGTGCGCTGGACCATCGACGGCGCCCCCGCGGCAGGCGACTCGATCCTGGACGTGGTGCCGGGTCTCGCGGGCGAACTGTCGGTCACCGCCGCCGCCGACCTGGGCGACGCGGCGCTGACCCACACCTGGCGCATCGCGGTGCATCCGTTCGCCGAGGCCCGTCCGCCGGCCGTCACCGGAGTGATGGTCGGGCCCGGCGCCGCGCCCGGTTGCGCCGTCCTCTCCTGGTCACGCGTCGACGGTTCCCCGCTGCCGCTGGAGGGCTACGAGGTGCGCTGGCGCGAGGACGGCCCGCCCACCGAGGCGACGTGGGATACGGACGCCGATCCGGGCGGGCATCCCTTCGTCGACTGGCAGCTGCGGCACGAGATGGCCTACTCCCCCGAGGGCCAGGGCCTGACGCCGGGACGCACCGTGTGGTTCGCCGTGCGGGCGCGCAACGTCCGCGACCAGCGGTCGCCCATCGCCGAGCCGGTCTCGCTGCGGCTGCCGGACCAGTGGTGGATCGAGGGCACCGTGCGCGCTCCCGACGGTGCGGCGCTGGCCGGCGTGACGGTCGAGGATCACGACCACGCGCACGCCATCGTCACCGGCGACGACGGCCGCTACCGCGTGGGCCCCTACTTCGAGCTGGACGGCGTGGTGCTCGAGGCGGGCACGCCGGCGGACGGTCCCTGGCACCTGGCCCGCACCGATTCCCTGCACGCCGACGGAACGCGCACCTACGACTTCGTGCTGCTGCCGCGGCGGGGCTGCGTGCCCGATTGCTTCGCCTTCGGCAGCCACTTCCAGGCCTACCTGCGCACCATGACCCGCACGCGCGTGCCCAGCGACGGCCGCCCGGACGTGGCCCTGCACCACTGGACCAGCTACCCGGTGCCGGTGCATGCGCCCGCCTGGACGTCGCCCCGGGGCGTGGACTACGGCGCCTGCGCCGCCGAGGCCGTGCGCATCTGGAACGCGTCGCTGGGGCTGCCCGTGCTCGAGCTGGTGGATGACGCCGCCGCCGCGCGCATCGAGGTGCGGTACGACCTGTCCGGGGCCGGCCAGTACGGCGTGCTCGAGCTGGACGAGCCGGGCGGCGGCGAACTGGCCATCGGCGAGGCCACGCCCGGGCACGCGAGCGCCCGCGTGACCCCCGACGCGCCGACGGCCAAGTCGGTGACCGAGATCCTGCTGCACGAGCTCGGCCACGCCCTGGGCCTGCACGCGCACGCCGGCTGCGTCGACGCCGGCTACCTGATGTACGTCTCGGCCCTGGGCGCGCTGGACGACGGGCCCGAGCACGCCATCCATCCCGACGAGCTGGCGGCGGTGCGCACGATCATGCTGCTGCCCGACGGCTGGGACATGGGCGTGTACCCCATGGACGTGCCATGACCAGTCGGCACGCCGCAACCGGAGGCCGGATGGGCTCGCGCTTGCGCCTGGCCGGCACCGCCGCCGCGGTCGCCGCCCTTGCCGTGCTGCTGACCGTGGCCTCGTGCCACGACACGCGGGGCCGCATCGCGCGCGTCGAGGACCTGATGACCGACCAGGCCCGCGGCATCGGCGCGGCCACGATCCACATCGCCGCCGACGATCGCGTGTCGGGCGGAACCGCCGGCCAGCTGGCCCACGTGATCACCGCCCTGGGGGCGAACCTGGGCGTGCGCTTCATTGCCGTGGCCGGCGACCGGGGCCTGGCGGTCGGCACGCCCGGCGCCGAGACGGTGATGGCGGCGGCGCCGGAGCCGGCCGAGCCGGACGGACCGCCGCGCCGGTACGCGGTCCGCGGCGGCACGGTCTACGAGGTCGCCGCCGCCGGCGTGCTGCCCGACGGGGAGCGGGTGGTCGTGCGCGTGGGCCTGGACGGCGCGGCGCTCGACGCCCTGAACCGCGACGCGACGGTGCGGGCCCGCCTGCGCCTGGCCCTGGGCGTGGCCACGGCGGCGCTGGCCGCGGTGCTGCTGCTGACGCTGCAGCGGCAGGCGGTGCTGGGGCGCGAGATCGCCCGGGCCCGGCGCAGCCTCGAGCGGCACGAGGAGGAGGCGCGCCGCACCGAGCACCTGGCGGCCATGGGCGCGCTGGCCGCGGGCGTGGCGCACCAGCTGCGCAATCCGCTCAACAGCATCCACCTGCTGGCCCAGG
>Ga0116152_10003294_pt1 | contig 13016 bp, 9 predicted proteins | sample AD_UKC119_MetaG_FD_89894 | JGI IMG/M metagenome (GOLD analysis project Ga0116152, IMG submission 89894) | Active sludge microbial communities of municipal wastewater-treating anaerobic digesters from Hong Kong - AD_UKC119_MetaG | ecosystem: Engineered > Bioreactor > Anaerobic > Digestate...
AGCCCCCTGCGCAGGGTGCCTGACTCAGCTTGGACTCCTTACTCGAGTTTCTACCGTTCGCTTTAAGCGACTTCCTAACGGGCGCCGATAGCGAGCCAAGGCCTGACCCACCCTGCCAGGGTGGGCCGCGCCATGGCAAGCCAAGGACCCTATTGCCACGCACGTGGTGCCATGCCCTCCGGGGCGGACGCTGGATCCAGGCCGGTCACAATCCAAAGAGTCAGGTCGCCTAGCCACCCTCTCGCTTGTTTCGCTGCTTCGGCGGTGGAGCGGGAATCTCGGTTCCCAAGGGGTGGGGCAGCGGCCAGGGGAATACTCCCGGGAGTGTATGTTCAAACTTCAAATTAACAATCGTGCCTCTGGCACGCTGGGCGCGGCGTTGGTTCTCACCACCCTACTGGGTTGTGGTACTGGCCCGATGAGCCTGGATACGGTCACCGAAGGCAATGGAGCCTATGGAGCCCTCGTCGAGAACAGCGGTCTGTTCGAGATCGTTGGGCCCCAAGGCGGACCATTCCCACAAGGAACCCGCACCTACCACCTCAGCAACAACGGGGAAGAGGTGTTGGTTTGGGACTTGGACACCGTCGTTCCCTGGCTCACCGCCACCCCACCGGGGGGCATGCTCGCTTCGGGCGCGGCAACCGATGTGGTGGTGGAAATCAACCACGCTTTGGCAAGCCAGCTGGCGCCTGGTGAGTACGGGTCGGACTTGATCCTACGCAGCCGGAGCAACACCCAAGGCAGCCTGTACTTGGCCTTCCAGTTGACGGTCGAAGCACCGCCGGCGGGAGAGTTGGTCATTGGACCGGACACCGAGGTCAACGTGGTGACCACCCTTGACGCGGATCCCAGCGTGGCCAACGCCTCGCTTACGATCACCAACGGGGGCGATGCGCCCATCGATTGGGAAGCGACTCCCGAAGCCGCTTGGCTCACCTTGAATACGCCCGATGGGACGACCCTGGATCCGGGCGCTTCGGCGACCTTGGAACTCTTCGTCGATGAACTCCTGCTCTCGGATCAAGGTGTGGGTACGTTCAGCACCCAGGTGATGGTTGGGCCGACTGGCGACCACTCCCAGGACCAGCCCGTCCAGATCAATGTGACGCTGAGTGGCTCAACGGACGGTCGTGTGCGCGACGGACTGATCGCCGAGTACCGTTTCGACGAGGGCGCCGGATCGGTGGTCCACGACATTTCGGGAAGTAGCCCGGCCATGGATTTGGTCATCGAGGACACGCAGGCCGTTCAGTGGGTTCCCAACGGACTCATGGTCCAATCCCCCACTCGCTTGGCGACTCCCGGAGCGGCCACGCGGCTCAACCAGGAGCTGATGGATAGCGGGGAAATGACCATCGAGGCGTGGATTCGTCCCAGCAACCTGAATCAAGACGGTCCGGCACGCTTGGTGGGTATCTCCAACGGGCCCAGCTTGCGCAACTTCACCCTGGGGCAAGGCCTTTGGGGCGCGCAGCCCAAGGACACGTTCAACATGCGGGCCAGGACGACCAGCACCGACCTGGATGGCATGCCGATTCTCACCACGGGTGCGGGCGCCGCTACGGGAGCCCTGCAGCACGTGGTCTACACCCGGCGGCTGGATGGCCAAGCTCGGTTGTTCGTCGATGGCCAAGTCGCCTCTGACACGCAACTGGCTGGCGATCTTTCCAACTGGGATCCGAGCTATCCCTTGGTCTTGGCGAATGAATTCGGCGCCAGCCGTCCTTGGCTGGGCGAGTTCTACCTCGTCGCCCTGTACGACCGTGCCTTGACGGCCGCCGAAGTCAACCAGAACCGCAGCGTGGGCAGCGGCGCCATCGTGGCCGGTCACTTGGACGTGAGCCCGCAATCGGAGATCCGCATCACGGCAACCATCGGCTCTGCGGCTACCGCCAACGCGGAGGGCTTCGACCTGGTGAACATGGGGGGCGCTAGCCTTCAATGGACCGCATCGGTCAACGCGCCCTGGATCAGCCTTGGAGAAACCGCCGGACAATTGGATCCGGATCAAGCGGCCTTCGCCAATCTGGTGCTCGACGAGAACCAGCTGGCGGCCATGCCGGTGGGTACCTACACCGCAACGGCGCATTTCGAGAACACCACGAGCGGGTACGGGAGCACCGACAAAGTCGTGCGCTTGACCGTACAAGCTCCTGGTGGCTCGGGGGGGTCGGGGGATGGACAACGTCCGGGTCCGACCAATACGGGACCGACCAATGTGAGCATCCTGCAAAACGTCGGAGGCATGACGATCACGCAAGATGGTGCGGTCATCGAGAACGTACGAGTCTCGGGGACGATCGTGATCGAGGCCAACAACGTCACGATTCGCAACTTCATCGTCGACGCCGGATATGCGCCTTACGCCATCACGGCGACGGGTGGCAACTATGGCATCGTGCTCGAAGATGGCGAGTTGGTCAACGTCAACAGTGCCCACATCTATGGCGGTGGCTTCTCTGCCTTCCGCTTGAACCTGCATGAGTCGGGCGGCGATGGCTTCAAAGCCACCAACGACGTGCTGGTGGAAGGTTGCTGGGTGCACCACCTGGGGACCAACGATGGGGCCCACGCCGATTGCAACCAAACGCGCTGGGGATCGAACTTCATCTTCCGGGGCAACTTCTTCGACCTGCCGATCGACATCGGTCAGCCGTACAAGCAGAACGCTTGTTTCATCATGCAGACCGGCGACGGTCCAATTGACAACATCCTGATCGAAAACAACTGGCTGACGGGCGGCAACTTCACCGTGTACGTCGAAAACAAGTGGAACGGCAGCGCGTCCAGCCCCAACTATGGGGACCCGACCAACGTTCGGCTGCTCAACAACCGCTTCGGGCGGGAATTCCGCTACGGTCCTCTCAACATCACGGGCACCGTGCTGATCAGCGGCAACCGTTGGGATGACAACGACCAGTTGATGGACATCAACAACAACTAGCCGCAGGCTAGCCACGCATGAAGGGCCAGCTTCCCGCCAGGGAAGTTGGCCCTTTCGCGTGGGCGGGGCCCGAACGTAGCACCCAACCAGAAGCCCCTGGACGGTTCCCTGCCCAAGGGGGATACTGCCTTCCCCCAGCTCGCCCCCCTTAGCGCCCCATGGTTTCGCCTTTGATTCGCATCTGCCTGCTCGCAACCGCGACTTGGGCTCTCCTGTCCGCTTGGAACCCGGTTCCCAGTACCCAATCCGAGTCCGGGGAAGCGGCGGTGCCGGAAGCCTTAGAACGCGTGAAGGACGGCATCGTGGTCGAGTACCGCTTCGATGAGGCCACCGGTACCCAAATCCACGACCGCTCCGGCCAAACCCCCGCCCTGGATTTGGTCGTGGAGAATGGAACCGCCGTGCGCTGGATTTCGGGCGGACTTTCGATCCAGTCCCCCACCTTGCTCAACACCCTGGGGCCCGCACGGCGCCTGACCGAAACCATCCGGCGTACGGGCGCCATCAGCCTGGAGGCGTGGGTCCGACAGACCGGCGAACAGGCCGCCAAGCCAGCCCATCTGATTGGAGTCTCCAAGGGGAATCGCATGCGCAATTTCACCCTGGCCCAAGGCTTGGGCCAGGGCGCAGGCGGGGCCGGATTCCAAGTGAACCTGCGCACGACCGACTCCAATCTGAACGGCGACCCCGGGATCGCCAGCTCCGAAGCGGGCCCGACCGGCGCCGTCCAACACGTGGTCTACACGCGCACGTCGGCGGGCACGACGTGCTTGTACGTGGATGGGGAGCGCGTCGCCGAGGCCACCCTCCCAGGGACCCTGGAAAACTGGGACTCGAGTTACTCCTTGGCCGTCGCGAACGAAGTGGGCGCCACGCGCCCTTGGCTGGGCGACTTGTTCTTGATCGCGGTCTACGACCGAGCCTTGAGCCCCCAAGAGATCCTGCAGAATTTTGCGGTAGGCTCGGGCGACTCGAACGAAGGCCACCTGGCGGTGGAACCGATCGAAGCGACCTCGATCTACTTGACCAAGGATACCGGCGAGTTGCGCGCCGAGCGCGGTTGGGTCATTCGCAACATCGGCTCCAAGCCGCTGCGTTGGTCGGCTTCGGAAGCGGCGGATTGGCTCGGCATCGAACCCCACGAAGGCAGCCTGGCGCCTGGCCAACAGGAGCCTTTGGAATTGCGGCTCGACCGCTCCCTGCTGGATACCATGCCGGTGGGCACCTATGAGCTCCCGGTTGCCTTTTCCAACGTGGACGGGAGCCTAGGGACCTGCGAGCGAAGGGTCGTCCTGCGCATCCAACCGTCCGGGACCTCCGGGTTCGGGATCAAGCCAGGGCCCCACAACACGGGCCCCCTGGACTCAACCCTACTGGAAGATGTGGGCTCGATGACCATCACCAAGGCGGGGACTCGCATCGAGAACGTCCGCATCCGTGGGGCTCTGACCATTCAGGCCGACGACGTGACGGTCCGCAACTTTGTGATCGACGCGACCAACGAGCCCTATGGAGTTCGCTGCAGCTTTGGCAACACGGGCATCGTGCTCGAGGACGGGGAGATCTACAACATGTCCAGCGCGGGGGTGTTTGGCGGGGGCTTTACGGCGCGCCGTCTCAACCTGCATGACAGTGGAGGCGATGGGTTCAAGACTTCGAGCGGCTCGACGGTCGAGGGCTGTTGGGTCCACCACCTTGGAACCCTGCCCGGAGCCCACGCGGACTGCAACCAAACCCGGGATGGCCAAGGCTTCGTCTTCCGCGGCAACTGCTTCGATCTGCCCATCGACATCGGGGCTCCCTACAAATCCAACGCGTGCCTGATCGTTCAAACCGGCTTGGGCCCGATCGACGACGTCCTGATTGAAGGCAATTGGCTGTCTGGCGGCAACTACACGATCTACATCACCGACAAGGGCAACGGATACGGCCCCCCCACCAACGTGCGGCTCATCGGAAATCGATTTGGGCGCGAGTATCGCTATGGAGTACTCACCAATTCGGGCCAAGTGCACTTGGAAGGCAACCGCTGGGATGACACCGGCGAGTTGATGAGCATCAACAACCACTAGCCCTGGGGCGGGCCCAAGTGCTCGCCCAAGAAGCCCCGCAGCCGACCGATCAACTCAGGGGAGGCGCTGTTGCTGATCCGTTCGACGTTCCCCTGCTGAACCAGTACATCGAGTTTGGCTGGGAGTTCGTGCTCGTCCGCCGCCACTTGGACCACTCCCAAGCGGGCGAAGCGCTCCGCCGTAGCCAGTTGGTGCTCGTTGCGCTGCTCCCCCAGCGCAGCTCGCCGGGGCATGATCAGCACCGGCTTGCCGAGTTCAAGCGCCTTGAGGATCGTGCCCATGCCCGCGTGGGCCACGATGCAGTCCGCTTCGCGCAACAAACGCTCGAAGCGAATTGGATCGAGGTTGGCCGCAGACTCCATGGCCGCTGGCTGGAAGTCCGTGGCTCCGATTTGGGCCACCAAGCGTTGCTCGGGATGGGCTGCTGCCCAAGCATCGACCGCGCGCACGAGCCGATCAAAGGGCCCCTGAGTCCCGACCGTAACCAAAATCACAGCACGCTCCCCGAATACTCCGGGCCCCCATCGGCGGCCAACTCGGGCCATTGGGTCAACCATAGGTCTGCGTAGCGACCGGCCTTTTGCCCCGAAAGCGACAGCACCTCCGCGTTGGCAATCGAGTCGATCCAAATGGTCTTGGCGCCCAGCTTCTTGGCGAAGAACAGCGCCAGGCCTCCAGGCGCGGCACCGGTCGAAAGCACGACGGCGGGCCGCTCCTTGAGTAGGACCCACAGGATGCCCAGGGCCGTACGCAGCACTCCCCACTTGCTCTTCGCATTCGAATCGTGAACCACGTGCAACCGGCATCCGGGTACTTGCTCGGCATATTCGGGGTGGACGCTGCAATAGGCCACTTCATAGCCCTCGAGAGCCGGCCGCAGGCGCATGAGTTGCACCCAATGCCCGCCGCCCGAGGCCACGGCCAGAACTTTGCCACCCGTCCTCATGCCACCCGTCCTAGTGCCACCCGTCCTAATGCCGCACCCCTCATGCCGCACCCCTCGTGGGCCCCTTGGGACGGCTCGCCGGGACGGTTTTCCCGTAGCGCTGGGTTCGAGCAAAGGCTTGGTGCCAGGTCGATCGTTGGTCCCAGATCTCCTTCCAAATGCGCCGTGATTCGGGCGACCCCTTGCCCAACCAACCCGCCACCCCAAACCCGACCCGGCGGACAAGAGTCCACAGATCGAGCGTCCAAAGCCCAAAGCGTGCTGCTCCAGGCCCCCAGAACTTCTTGTAGAGCTGAGCCTTGGCGCTGAAGAGCCGCACCATCTTCCCTGCTCGGACCCCGCGCTCGGAAGCACCCCCGTAGTGCACGATCGTCGCGGCCGGGGTGATGTGCGGGCGAGCGCCGTGCGCCCGTGCCCGCAGGCACAGGTCGGCGTCCTCACCGTACATGAAGAAGTCCGGGTGGAAGCCACCCAAGGTTTGCCACAGGTCGCGATCGATCATCAGGAAGCAACCCGAAACGATCGGTACGTCGCGCTCGGTATCGCGCTGCCAAGCCCCAAGGCCTTCGGGGTGGAACCAAGGGCTGCGCGGGAACGCGCGCGCCAGTCCGAGCCCCAAGCTCAACGCGCTCCAGGGCGTGGGCGCATCCCAACACGAAGAGGGGTTGAGCGTTCCATCCGCAAAGCGGGTACGCCCGCCCCAGATGCGCGCGTCGGGATGCTGTTCCGCAGCAAGCCACAGGGAATCCACCGCTCCATCCAAAACGACCGTGTCCGGATTGAGCAGGAGAAGCCGACGTCCCCGAGCGCGTTCGGCCAAGTAATTGTTCGCGGCCCCAAAACCCAGGTTCTCCTGGAGCGCAAAGAGCTCCAAGCTGGGAAAGCGCTCGGCAATCGCCTCGGCCGAACCATCGCTCGAATGGTTGTCGAGAACCAGCACCTCGTAAGGCGTGGTCTTGGTCTCTGCCAGCAGCGACTCCAAGCACGCGAGGGTCCACTCGCGGGTCTGGTAGCTGACCACCAAAACCGAAAGCTCGGGCTGGCTCGCGGGCGGGGTAGGGGTCATGCGGCGGGTACGCTAGCGGGATGCGCTAGGGCTTGGGAGGAGGTCGAAGTCCGCACAGCGCTTCGGCGCTTGCGCCGTCGGGACCCTCGATCGGGCGGGGCTAGGCTACCCAACGCCGCTATGGGGAATAGGAAGATCATCATGTTCTGCTGGCTGTGCGTGATCGAAATCGAGAGGAACATCATGCCGTTGACGAAGACCGCGACTCCCAAACCCCAGGCGACGGCGCGCTTGGCGCGGTTGCGTTCGACCCGGCGCCACAGCCGTCCCGCGAGGCTGAATGCTTCCGCCAGCACCCAAACGAACAGGATCAACGTCAGGAAGCCACCGCGCGCCCCCTCGCGGACGAACTGGTTGGTCAAATCGCCCTGGGCGTGCCCCCAATACCCAGTGTCCTTGACTCCCAAAAGAGCCCAATCGGAAAAGTATCGGATCGAGTTGTCGATCAGCAAGAAGCGGTGGTACGAGGTACTTCCCTGGGAAAAACTGATGCGTGAAATCAGGTGCCAAACCGGCGCTTTCATCGCCATATGGAGCGCGACGAGGATCCCCACGGTGGACCAGCGCACCAGCCGCATCGAGCGGCGAAGCTTCCAGCCCACGACCCCGATGCCCGCGGCCATGACCCCCACCACGGGCGTGCTGGAGGCGCACAAGTACACCAACGCGAGCACCATCCCCGTGCCCACCATCACCTCGATCCGACCGCCCTTGCGGAAGTAGCGCGCCCCCACCATGGGCAACAGCGAAGCGAAGTAGCAGCCCGCGAGGATGGCGTGGGGGTACGGCCCCTGGCAGCGAACGCGGCCCTCTCGAATGACCGCCCACTGTTGGGCGCCCAGGAAGTGGAAGGGGTTTTGGCCCGTGCGCTTCTCGAGGTAGAACAACACCACCAAGAGCGGCAAAACCTTGACCGAGAAGCGGGCAAAAGCCTCCACGTCCGCCCAATTCCGGACCACGATCCGGAAGAAGAGGTACATGCCCAGGATGTCGTAGAGTTGACCGACGCGAAAGATCAGCTTGCCAAAATCCGCCCAAAGTGCAACGTAGGCGGCCATCCCTACGAGGCTCCAAGTGGTCACCAAAGTATCTAGCTTGCGCCAGCGAAAGTCTTTGACCTCATCCTTGGTGAAGACGCGCAACATCCCGGCCAACAGCAAGAGCCGCAGCATCGAAAAGTCCGCCCCCACGATCACCACCCGTTGGGCCTCGGGCAGGAAGCAAGCCGCCAACACGAACGGATACGTCGCCTTCGAGCGCCGCACGGTCAGGATCATGCCGCACAGAACGACGATCCCGAGCAACGCCAGCGGATGCAGCGTGGTGTGCCCGTGGAAAGCCTGCTCGCCAAAGCCTTCCTTCTGGTAGTTCTGGAAAGCCAGTACCAGAAAGTTCACTCGCCCAGCTCCTTTTGGGTGCGAGCCTCAGGCATGGGCACCACCGGGCGGCGCGCGTAGAGTTTCTTGGTAAACACGCGCTTGAACGTACCGTAAAAAGCCTGGGCTCGCTGCTTGAGTGACAGCTGTGTAAGCCAGGTTTTTCCGACCCCCATGCGGCGGAAGCTAGGGGCAGCCACCCCCAGCATGCGGCAGGCCCAAACCCGCCCAAAGACCGCTCCGCGGGTGTGCAGCAGGTTGCGCTGGGAATCGGGCAGGATGTGCGCGGGCACGGGCTCGAGGGTCAGGACCCCCGCCTCACGCGCCGCCTGGAGGAACGCGCGGCCCTTCTCGGTGCGCACCAGGATCAACGAGCGACCCGGTTCGTCCGCAGGGATTTCGCGGTACCAGGGGTCCCCCACCGACAGGTCGGCGAATTCGCCCGTGTGATCCGCGCAGACGTAGCAGCGCCAAGGCCGGAACTTCTGCAGGATGTCCCCCCACGAGGCGGCGTAGCTGAGCTTTCCGCCGACCGGCTGGTCGTGCGAGTCCGTACCGTGCACCTCGGCATGGCCCGGCCACCCCTGGCCCCGGTAGCGCACCGACTCGATGCGCGCGGGATCTTCGACGCCCATTTGACGCGCCATTTCCAGGGTGCCGCGGGTGGACGGGGCTCCCGCGCAGAAGATCGCAATCGAAACCTCCACCTTGGATTCCAACCCGGGGCGCACCGCTTGGGCGCGCTTGAGCCCAGCCACATCGCAGGGCTTGCCCACAAAAACCGAAGGCTTGGGAGCCGCTTCGAGTTGGGCGAGTCCATCGCAGGGGCTGGCCGGAGCGTAGCGCGAGCCGGTGTTCCGCATCAGGTCGCTGCGACTCTGGCTGAATTGGGTCTCGTTGAGGTAGGGCACATCCTTGCGAGCCCCCGCGTGCAACACGCCGCTGCTGCCACGCGCTTCGAGCGCGAAGAGCGAGAGCGCGGTGGCAGCTCCCCCGCTGGAACCGGCGAAACGGATCGCATCGTCGCTGGCATAACCCTCCCACAGCTCGAGCACGCCACCCCAGCCCTCCCAGAGCTCGCGCAGATGCCCACTGGCCGGATCGAAGGGCGGCAATTCGAGACCTTTGCCGGGGCAGGCCTCGAAACTCGCCCCGACTCCCGCGCCCGGTTGGACCACAGGACGTCGCCCCTGATCGAGGTCATCGACCATGCGGATTCCCTTGGGTTCCAGAAATGCGCAAACCCCACAACCCGTGCAGAGGTGCTTCTCTGCGACATCTTGGATGTTCCGGATGGGTCCCATGGGGCGTGGTGGCGGCGAGCGGAGCGGCGGAGTCGGTAGTTTCGGCCAAGAATGGCGCTGAGAGGAGCGCGATTGCGGCGATTGGTCCCGGTCCTAGGGCCTTTCCCGATCCTGCAAGGAAAGCACGCTCCGGGCCTTGCCGCGCTCCCCTGGCGAGCGAAGAATTGCGGGCCGTGCAGCCCTCACCTCCGTCGCGCCCTCAGTCGCCCCCCCAATTGTGCCTGTTCGGGGCCGCCCCCTCCACGGGCAACCTGGGCGTTTCCGCCCTGTACCATTCCGCGGTGGCCGGGGTCCTCTCGGCGCACCCCCTGGCCCAAATCACGGTCTTCGACTTCGGCCGCGGCTCGGGACCCCTGCAGGTTCGGCTGGGAACAGCGCAGCACCGCGTGACGCGCATGGCCGCCAACAACTCCAAGCGCTTCTGGCGCATGGACTCGATGGCCTGCATGCGATTGATGGGAAGGCTCGGGGGACTGGGCAATCCGGCCGTGCGCGTGGTGCGCAACAGCCAGGCGGTGTGGGATGTTTCGGGTGGGGATAGTTTCACCGACCTGTACGGCGAAAAGCGCTTCTGGACGACCACCCATCCCAAATTCCTGGCGCTCGAGCTGGGTCGCCCGTTGGTGCTGTTGCCCCAGACCTACGGGCCGTTCGAGACCCCCCGGTTGCGCACGCTGGCCGAGGAAGTGACGCGCAAAGCGACGGTGGCTTGGGCGCGCGATGAGCGCAGCTTCGAGGCCCTGCGCGAGCTCTTGGGGCCTGAGTTGGATCCCGCCCGACACCGGGTAGGCGTGGACTTGGCCTTTGGCCTACCCACCACCGAACCGCGCATGGGCATGCTCGACTCCAAGACCAAGGCTTGGCTGGGCGAACCCGCGGGCGCAGTCGGCATCAACGTGAGTGGGCTGATCTACCTCGACCCCAGCGCCGCCAAGACGCGCTACGGATTCCGCGCCGACTATGCCGAGTTGATCGACGGTTTGGTGCGCTCGCTGGTCGAGCGCGGCGAACGGGTGATCCTGGTCCCCCATGTGATCGAACCCAAGGGCAACATCGAGTCCGATCCCGAGGCCTGCGCCCGCGTGCGCGAACAGTTGCCCGAGGCCCTGCGCAAACAGGTTTCGATCCTGACCCCGCCTTACACCGCATCCGAGGTCAAAGCCGTTCTGGGCCGGCTACGCTGGTTTTGCGGCACGCGCATGCACAGCACCATCGGCTCGCTCTCTTCGGGGGTTCCCACCGCGGCCGTGGCCTATTCGCTCAAGTTCCAAGGCGTCTTTGAGACCTGCGACCAAGCCGAGGGAGTTGCCGACCCGCGTTCGCTCGACACCCGCGAAGCCCTGGCCCACTTGCTCACAAGCTACGACGAACGGTCTGCCCGCGGAGCCCGTTTGGCAGCGGCCTTGCCGCAGGTCCAAGCCAAGGTCCAGGAGCAAATGCAGCACCTGTTGGCCGCATCCGGGCTAGCCTGATCGCCCGCCCCGGCGCAGGCCCAGGCGTTCGCGAACCTTGATCTTGTACTCGCCACCCAAGACGCGCCACTCGGACCGGAAAAAGCTCACCAACACGCGTAGGCAGCGCCAGCGTTCGCCACGGCTGAGCGGGGCACGTTGGATGGCGCGCAAGAACGCGTTGAAGAGGGTGACGCGCGGCATCGGGTAGCGTCCTCCGCGCTTGGGGTCGAACCAGCGGGCCACGTCCTCCGGGCTTTTGTTGGCCGCCAAGGAGGATCGCTCGTGCACCCTGCGTTGGAAGTGCGGCTTGGGGATCTCGATCCACTGCCCGCGCAAGGCCATCTCCACCAGGGTGACCTTGTCCGAACCGCCGAACGGGCCGATCAATTCGGTCGTGCGCAGGGTCTTCAAGCGCGAAACCCCGCAGATGGGGCTGCACTTGAACAGATGCGACTGGACGGGATTGGCGAGCAGAGAACGCAAGCGCTCGTGCGGGGGTCCCGAGCTCCAGGGCAAACCCGCCCCGTAGGATTCGATCGGATTGCCTGCCGCATCGATCCACAGGACGTGCGAAAAGGCCAACACCGCTTGCTCGCCGGCCTGATCCAAAGCTTCCACACTGTCCCGTGCCCAATCGGCACCGCACACATCGTCGGCGGCCGCCCATTTGAAGTAGGGCGCCTGGGCCACATGCACGGCAAAATTGAAATTGGCCGCCGCCCCCATGTTGTCAGCATGACGGAAGTAGCGCACACGCGCATCTTCGCTCGCATACCGCCGGCAAACCTCCTCGGTCTCGTCGTTGGATGCGTTGTCGGCCAGAATCAACTCCAAATCCCCCAAGCTCTGCCCCAACACCGATTCGATGGCAGGGACCAGATAGGGCATTCCGTTGTACACCGGAATGGCGAAAGAGATGCGGGGACGGGAAGGCATGTTAGGCGGTCAAATCCTGCTTGGATCCAAGGTGCATTTTCTTGGCCATGGTTTGCAGCACCGTTGCCGGATGAACCCAGAAAGCAACACCTAGGTGTTTCAGAAAGGCCAAACGATCGCCTTCCTTAGCCAGGCCCATGCCCAACCGCAAATGCGACGTCGCCAGTCGTTGACGCACCAGTCGGCGGCTGGCTCGATCCGACCGCGGAATGCGCCCCAACAGATCCTTCCACATCAGCACCGAACAGCGCCAATAGCGCAGGGTCTTGTTGCTGATGGTGGTGGTCAGGCGGCCCCCACTTTGATCATCGGAAGTCTGGATTGTTCCGATCTCCGCGACGGCACACACCGGCCGCTGGATGCCGTGCTTAAGGAAAACGTGCGTGTCGTCACGCATGGGGAGTGCCTCCCACATGGCTCCGCTGGCCAAGAGACGTTCCCGATGGAAGACCGAGGCTTGCAGCATCATCGGAATGCGCGGACGCAGCACCCACGGGGTGCCGTCGGCGAGCAGCGAGTGCGTCCCAGCAATCGAAAACTCCGCCCGCTCCCACTGCGGCCGACCGCCCTCGTTCTCGGCCATGTCGATGTTGGCGAAGTAAAAGTCCGCCTGCCCCTGGGTCGCTTGAATCGCTGCGGCCATGCGCTCCAAGTGTTGGGGCAGCCAGTAGTCATCGGAATCCAGAAACGCGATCCAATCCCCCTTGGCCCGCTGGATGCCACTGTTGCGTGCGGCGGGAGCCCCTCCGTTGGGACGCGAGACCAACTGAACCGGCGGCCCGAATGACGCAATGACCTGGGCCGTACCATCCTTGGAACCATCGTCCACGACCAACACCTCAAAAGGCGGAAAGGTCTGGTCGAGCGCGCTTTGGATGGCGCGGGCGACGGTACCTTCGCGGTTGTAGGCGGGGA
>Ga0116152_10003297_pt1 | contig 13007 bp, 11 predicted proteins | sample AD_UKC119_MetaG_FD_89894 | JGI IMG/M metagenome (GOLD analysis project Ga0116152, IMG submission 89894) | Active sludge microbial communities of municipal wastewater-treating anaerobic digesters from Hong Kong - AD_UKC119_MetaG | ecosystem: Engineered > Bioreactor > Anaerobic > Digestate...
TCCTGGAGGGCTGGGTGACGGGCGATACGGTTGGCCAGGGTCGTTGGGCTGTCTGACATGGCTTGATCTCTTCAAATGGAAAATAACGAAGATTAGACCATGCATCACTTCCAGTCACACCCCCGTCATGGAGAAAAGAAGAAAGTTTGCCATTAAATGTTTACACTGGGCGGCTTTCAAGGTTCGGAATCAGAAAGTCAATGAGCACCATTTTTCAACATTTCCGCTGGCCGTTTCTGGTGACGCTGTTGGGGCTGCTGCTGTCCGGCTGGCTGGGCTGGGTGACAACCGGAACCCTGGCGGGTGTCGCCTCGTTTCTGGTGATCGGGGTGATTCTGGCCGGGCTGGAAATCTCGCTGTCTTTTGACAATGCGATTGTCAATGCCAATATCCTCAAGAACATGGAGCCGATCTGGCAGCGGCGCTTCCTGACCTGGGGCATCCTGATTGCGGTGTTTGGCATGCGCATCATTTTTCCGCTGGCTGTGGTCAGCATTGCCGCCGGTATCGGGCCATGGGAGGCGGTAATGCTGGCATCACGGCAGCCGGAGGCGTATGCCCGTGTCATGGATGAGGCACACCTGAGCGTGACTGCGTTTGGTGGAACCTTTCTGATGATGGTGGGATTGAGCTACTTTATCGACAGTGACAAAAAAATTGACTGGATTGAGATGCTGGAACAGCGGCTGCGCCAGCTGGCATCGCTGCGGGGCCTAGAGATTGCCCTGGTGCTTGCGATTGTGCTCGGGTTTGCCCATGCCCTGCCTGAAGCCAAACGGGCGGATTTTCTCATGGCAGCGATCATGGGCTTGCTGACCTTTACCCTGCTGGAGTTGCTGGAGCATGCGCTGGATCATTCCGGTGATGCCATGAAAGCCGGAGCCAGTGGTGGTTTGGGAGCTTTTTTATACCTTGAGGTACTGGATGCCAGCTTTTCCTTTGATGGCGTGATCGGGGCGTTTGCCCTGACCAAAAACCTGTTTCTGATTGCCATCGGCCTTGGCATTGGTGCCATGTATGTTCGGGCCATGACCATCATGCTGGTTGAGCGTCAGACCCTGGCCCAGTTTCGCTATCTGGAGCACGGGGCCTTTTATTCGATCACCGTGCTGGCTTTTGTCATGTTTACCCAGTCGCTGGTCCATGTTCCGGAGGTTGTGACCGGGCTGGTGGGTGGTGGCTTGATTCTGACGGCCCTGTATTCTTCCGCGCGTTATAACCGCCGGCAGGCATCCGCACGCTGACGGATACCTGCCGGGGAACCAGGGGACCGGCAGCTTATTTGCCACCCAGCAGCCGGCGGGCCCAGTTGTTGGCAATTACCTTGGCGGCATCACGTCCACCGAGTCCGAAGGCAATGGCCAGCGCGATGGCCACGGCACCGATGGTGAAGCCGAAGGCCATGTTGACAATATTGTCGGCCAGCCCCATGGCACGCAGCCCCATGGCCAGCACCAGTCCCAGGATGGCGTAGCGGGCAATGCCGGCTACGCCGGTGCTGCCGATAAGGGCCAGTTTGTTGTAGGCCAGGGTGCTGAGTGCGTAGCCGATCACCAGGATGATGCAGCCGATCAGGATGCTGCCGCCGAATTCAAGGATACGGGCAAATATCCCGGAGATGACGCCGATACCCAGGGTATTCACGGCAGCGGTGGTGGCGGTCAGCATGGCGAAGAACATGATGGCCCCGCCAATCAGGCGGATGGGGGTGAAGGTGGGCGTGAACATGCCGTGGATGCCGAGTCGGGCCGGCAGGTTGTTGACACCCATGCCATCCAGAATGCCATTAAGCAGGTAAACCACAAAACGGGCAGCAAACCAGGCGACCACCAGGATGATCCCGGCACCGATGATGTTGGGAATGGCGGCCATGAGCTTGTTGATCATTTCCGAGGCCGGCACGGTAATGGCGGGAATGTTCAGTACCCCAAGTGCGGCCACACTGATGGGCAACAGGATCAGGGCGAAGATCAGGCCGGTTCCCAGTCGTGAAAGACGAATGTCGCGGTTGCCGGTCTTGAGGAATATCTGGTAATCCAGCTTGTTCAGTGCGGCACCGGCCAGTTCGGAGACAATCCGGGCGATAATCCAGCCAGCATAGGCAATTATGCCGGCACCGATGATGTTGGGAATCGCTGCCAGGAACTTGTTGACCATGCCTTTCAGCGGGTCAAGCACGCCCGTGAGTCCAAAATGCTGCAGGACCGCCATGAGCACAAACAGGGTCAGCAGGGCCTTGATGAGCGAGCCCAGCGGATGAGCCAGATTGTGGCGCTCCAGAAAGCCGACCTTGCCAAGCAGGCGTTTGATGAAGCCGGACAGGAATCGGACGATCAGCAGACCCACGACCAGAATCAGCAGGCCGATCAGGGCATGACCGAGTTTGCCTGAGGCGACGGGCCCCAGTGCGTTGGTTATCGGGGATAGCAGGCTTTCCATGAGATGCTCCTTGAAATGCAAAAGGTTTGTATCTGGATGATTGTGTTGTTCATTCCGGGATGATGATCTCAACCCGGCGGTTTTGTTGCCGGCCGGCTTCGGTGGCGTTGGAGGCAATGGGTTCCAGGGGGCCAACGCCTTCAATGCGTACCTGTTCGTCCGGAATGCCGCGCCGGAGCAGTTCCTGACGGATGGCATCACTGCGCATCAGGGACAGCAGGGTATTGACGGTATCGGGGCCGGTATTGTCGGTATGGCCCCGGATCAGGATGTCAATATCCGGATATTCCCTGAGCAGGTCGGCTGTGATGCCCAGTTGCTGTTGGGCCTCCGGCTGCAGCCGGGCTGAGCCGGTTCTGAAATCCACCCGGTCGAAAATGACCGGGCTGTTGGTACGGTATTCGTCCAGTGCCTGATGAAGTTCCTGCTCAAACCAGGAAGGAGACCGGGACTGTCCGGCCTGTGGGGCTTCAGTGGCGGGTTCAACCAGAGCTGTCTGTACCGGGCTGGCTGCCATTTCGGGGTCTCCGGTCTGCTTCAGCTGCTCCAGGTCGGCACGCAGCTGCTCCAGCTCCTGCTGCTGGGTACGCAGACGGGCTTCGGTTGCAGCGGTATCGGCTGCCGGATCTGCCGGGGTCGGGCCGGTAGCCCGGAGTCGGGTCTGGAGCTGTGCGGTCAGGTCCTTGAGATGTTCGATTTCCTGTTCGGCCTTGAGGCGGGCGGACTGTTCCCGTGCCAGGGCGTTCTGTCCCTGTTTCAACTGTGCTGCCAGATTCTGCTGCTGTTTCTGCAGGTCGGTGCTGGTATTGCGCAGCCGGGCCAGCTCGGACCGGTTATCCGGCGGGCCGGCAATGGTGGTATTACCTGCCATATCCGTTGTTGTGCCCTCCGTTTTGGTATTGCCGGCTGTGGCTGTCTGTCCCCGGGTGCCCTGGAGGTTCAGTGTATCGGGCCAGCCTGTACGGCTGCCGGTCACCAGTCCATCTGAGGACGGGGTGAGGCCGGTCAGCCGGAGTGCTGCACTGTCGCTGCGGTCACGACCATCAAGCACGGCGCTGCCGTTATTGATGAACAGGTAGATCAGGCCGAAGGAGAGCACGACCAGCCCTGCAATGAAGTATTCGAGTAATGAGGTATCGTCCTGATGTTCAGACATAAGTTTTCTTTCCCCGGTTGGTAAAACAACAGCTTGTTCAATCCGTTCAGTTCGCCATGCCGCCGATTTCGGTTTGCCTGTTCCGGATAAGCAGACCAATAAGCCCGATGAATCCGGCATGCTGGCAGGTCGCATGCAGAAACAGCTTTTATCCTATTAGCTATGCTTATGAATGAAATGGTGGTGTTGACGACCGCTGACAGAGCCTGGATGAAAGTAATCAGCGGCAATGAGAAGCGGATTGATGGAAGGGGATGAAAAGACGGGATTTTGCTTTTTTATTAGAAAATTATTATATTCTGAATATTAGAGGTGTTTCGGCGTGGTGACCTGCGTACAGACACTCCGTTTGCCTGCCCAGCTCAGCAAGGAAAAATCATGGACCGCATTCTGATTTCGGCAGCCCACAAGTCTTCCGGCAAGACCACGGTATCCATTGGTCTGTGCGCCGCCCTGCAGCATCGGGGATTGGAGGTACAGCCGTTCAAGAAGGGGCCGGACTATATCGATCCCCTGTGGTTGGGCGCTGCCAGTGCACGTCCCTGTTATAATCTGGATTTCAACACCCAGTCTGATGCCGATATCCGTACCCTGTTCAGTACCCGTGCCGTGGGCAGTGATCTTTGTCTGGTGGAGGCCAACAAGGGCTTGTATGACGGGGTGGCGCGGGATGGCAGTGACAGCAATGCGGCACTGGCAAAGCTGCTGGCATTGCCGGTGGTGCTGGTGATTGATGTGCGTGGCATGACACGCGGGATTGCGCCCCTGTTGCTGGGTTATCAGCAGTTTGATGCGGCAGTCCGGATCGGGGGCGTGATCCTGAACCGGACCGGTGGAGCCCGCCATGAGGGCAAGTTGCGTCAGGCAGTGGAATACCATACCGACTTGAGTGTACTGGGGGCAGTGCAGGACAGCCCGGTGCTGGCGATTGACGAGCGGCATCTGGGGCTGATGCCCAGTAATGAACACCGTGATGCCGAACGGCAGATTGTCCGCATCCGTGAGCTGATTGCCGCACAGGTGGATGTCGGTGCCGTGTTGCAGCTGGCACGGACGGCGGATGGTACGCAGCAGGCAGCCGGCAGCCGCATACCACAGGGATCAGCCAGGCTCCGGGCCGTGAATAATGGCAGTGATGTGCATATTGGCATTTGCCGTGACCCGGCATTTGGCTTTTACTATCCGGATGATCTGGACGCTTTGCAGCAGGCCGGGGCGACACTGATAAACATCAATACCCTGCGCGATACCGGCCTGCCATTTTTTGATGGTCTGTTTATCGGGGGGGGATTCCCGGAAACCCGGCTGCATGAACTGGCGGCCAATCAGGCTTTGCGTACTGCGATCCGCAGCGCGATTGAAAACGGCCTGCCGACCTATGCCGAATGTGGCGGGTTGATGTATCTGGCACGCAGCCTGAGCTGGAAGGGTGAGCGTGCCGAAATGGCGGGCGTGATTCCCGGTGATGCCGTCATGTACCCCAGGCCGCAGGGGCGAGGGTATGTGGAGTTGGAGCCGACCTCCGAGCTGCCCTGGCCGGGTGCCGGGGTCGGGCTGATTCGGGCGCACGAGTTTCATTATTCACGGCTGGAAAATCTGGCACCGGGGGGGCGTTTCGCCTTTCGGGTACGGCGTGGCAGCGGTATTGACGGAGAGCATGATGGCTGGGTCTGCCGGAACCTGCTGGCATCCTATACGCATCTGCGCAGTACCAGCCGTTTTGACTGGGCTTCACGCTTTGTCAATTTTGTCCGGAATTACAAGAGGAAAACAATGCTATGATCAATATTACTCCGGTTGCTGCCGGGCAGATTCTGAGTTCCGCCCAGGAGGGGGGAGTTGAAAACCTGCCGTTGCGGATTGCGATTGAGCGCCGTGATGACGGGCGTTTCCATTACGTGATGGGCTTTGACGATCAGCAGCGTGAAGGGGATCAGGGGTTTGAGTCTGCCGGTGTACAGGTGGTGATGGACCCGATATCCATCGGGCTTGGGCAGGGCATGATGCTGGATTTTGTCGAGCTGGACGGTCAGATGGAGTTTATCTTCCTAAACCCGAATGATCCGGGTTATCGCCCGCCCGCCGACTGACATACAACCCCGGACACAGGCCACCTGCATGGAAAACGCGACCGGTACCCACAGCATCGACAGCACGGACGACCTCGGTATCCCGGCTTCCTGGGCAACCAACCGTTCCGATATCGGCCAGCAGCCGGTCGCGCAGCGCGGGCCGTTTTTCCTGCCCTGGCAGGTTCTGCTGACGCTGATTGTGCTGTTTGTGGTGTTTGTGGCGATCGGGATGCTGTTTTACTGGCTGCCGGGGACCAATGCCACCTATCCCTGGCTGCCTCCGTTGATGACGACCTTGTGGCTGATGGCCGGGCTGGGATTCAGCGGCCTGTTTTTCTGGGTCTGGCGCGAGTTTGTTTCCTTTGGCCGGGATCTGGCTTTCTGGGCTGCGCGCCTGCGCAAGGGCGACCTGAGTGCACGCCTGCGGGTTTCGCCCAATTGCTGCCTGTCGGTCCGGACCCGTGAGCGCATCAATGCCATCACCAATGATTATCAGGCTCTGGCCCGCATGCAGCGCCACCGCATGAGTCGGCAGGAAAAATACCTGGAGCAGAAAAAGCATCACCTGAACGTGCTTTACGATGTGGCCAGTGCGATCAATCGTGCCGACAGCCTGGATGACATGCTGCAGCGTCTGTTGAAAACCCTGAAGGACGTGGTAGGGGCCGAGGCTGTGGCGATCCGTCTGCTGGACAGTGAGGGGCGGCTGCGTCTGGTGGCCAGCAGCGGGCTGGATGAGGCGATTGTCAGCCTGGAGGAGTTTCTGCCGTCCTCTGACTGCCTGTGTGGCCGGACGGCCCAGGATGCCTGTATCCATACCCGGCAGGACATGCGCCAGTGCGGCCTGATCCTGCAGCATGCCTTTTTTGCCGAGGATTCCAGCATCGGCATGCTGGCAATACCGATTCAGTACCGTGACAAGGTGCTGGGGGTTTACAACCTGTTTGTTCCCCGGACCCAGTGTGAGTCGCTCAAGGAGGAATATGAACTGTTGACCAGTCTGGGGCAGCATCTGGGCATGGCGGTGGAGAAGGCCGGGGTGGAAGAGGAAGCCCACGACCTGTCGATCATGCAGGAGCGCACCCGCATGGCCCACGAGCTGCATGACTCCCTGGCACAGACCCTGGCCAGCCTGCGTTTCAAGGTACGTCTGCTGGATGACTCCCTGAACCGGGGGGATGAGGCAGCGATCTGGCAGGAAGTCGAGGCACTGGAAAGCACCATTGACGAGGCGTATGCGGAGCTGCGCAGCCTGATTACCCATTTCCGGGCTCCCATGGACGGGCGCGGGGTGTTGCGGGCGGTGGAAGCACTGACCCTGCGTTTCCGCAAGGAGACCGGCATGGAGGTGTTTTTCTATCATAACTGGAGCCTTAATGATCTGGACCCTGACGTGGAGCGGGAGGTGGTGCGGATTGTGCAGGAGGCACTCAATAATGTGCGCAAGCACAGCAAGGCCAGTACCGTGCGCATTCTGATGTACAGCTCGGAAGAGGGGCGCTGCAGCATTCTGGTCGAGGATGACGGTGTGGGCCTGCCCGGTGAGCCACCGAAGCCGGACCCGGTGACCGGTGAGCATCTGGGGTTGGGCATCATGCACGAACGGGCGGAAAAGATCGGTGGTGAGCTGCAGTTCGATAGCGACCCGGATGAAGGCGGCACACTGGTACAGCTGAGTTTCCATGTGGCACCGGCCCGCAAACTGTCCGAACTGATCGGCAAGACCGAAAGTTTGGGATCGCTTCCGGGATCTGACTGATTTTGTATTCGGGATAATTTCATGAATGAAAAAGTATTACTGATTGATGACCACACCCTGTTTCGTGCCGGCCTGGAGGACCTGTTACGGCGGCGCGGCATTGAGGTGGTGGCGGCTGTCGGCAGCGGGGATCAGGGTATCCAGGGAGTCGCCGAACTGGGCCCCGATATTGTGTTGCTGGACATGCGCATGCCCCAGATGGACGGGCTGGCGATCCTGCGCTTGCTGCGCAAGAAACATCCCGGCCTGAAGGTGGTGATGCTGACCACCAGCAGCAATGAAAATGACCTGATTGAGGCCCTGCGCAGCGGTGCCCGTGGCTATCTGCTCAAGGATATCGAGCCGGATGAGCTGGTGGTATCACTGCGTGAGATTCTGGCCGGCAAGACGGTGGTGGCACCGGAACTGGCACCGGTACTGGCGCGTTTTGTGCAGGGTGATGAAGGCGAGCGGGAAGGCAACAAAGCGGCCAATCCGTTTTCGGAGCTGACCCCGCGTGAATATGAAATCCTGACCCTGCTGGCGGAAGGCCAGAGCAACAAGGTTATTGCCCGCAATCTCGGCATTTCCGACGGCACCGTGAAGCTGCATGTCAAGGCCATCCTGCGCAAGCTCAATGTCAGCTCGCGCATTACTGCCGCAGTCATGGCCGTGGAACACGGGGTGCGTGCCAGTGCGGCTTCCAATGACTGAGCGGCTTCAACCCTGGCAGGAGGCTGTGTGATGTCTGCACAAACCTATCAGATGCTGGTGGCCGGGGTTCTGCCACAGATTCGCGAGCTGTTTCCCTGGGACCTGGAGCAGAAACTTCGGGACGAGCCGGAAACGCTGGTGGTGGATATCCGCGAGGCCGGGGAGTTTGCCCAGGGCGCGATTGCCGGGGCACTGCATGTCCCGCGTGGCATTCTGGAAGGGGCCTGCGACTGGGGCTATTCCGAAACGGTGCCGGTACTGGTTCAGGCCCGCATGAGCCCGGTGGTGCTGGTCTGCCGTTCCGGCAATCGCAGCGCTCTGGCGGCCCATACCCTGCAGCTGATGGGCTATCAGGCTGTCTGGTCACTCAAGACCGGCGTCCGGGGCTGGAATGATTATGAACTGCCGCTGTTTGACGCGCAGGGACAGCAGGTCGATATTGACGAGGCCGAAGCACGGCTCAGTCCGCCCGTAACACCGGAACAGCAGGGCTGAGCCCCGGCGCGCAGTCAGCCTTGTCAGTCGTCTATCCCCGCTCCAGCACGTCTCCGAGCTTCAGTTTCCGGCCCTGTTCCGGCGCATGACTCAACTCGGCCAGATACAGTTCAGCCGTGGCAATGGCATCCTGCAGGGCATTGTGTGCCCCGTAACGCGGCAGGTTGTACTGCTGGCGCAGGTTGCCCAGGCGGAGCTGATTGGGCCTGACCGGCAGCTGGCTGCGTTCCAGACGGCGTTTTTCCAGGGCCAGGGTATCAACAATCTGCAGCGGCAGTTTATGACCGTAGACCCGTTCCATGGCCGCGTACAGGAAACTGCGTTCAATCCGGGCGAAATGCGCAATCAGTACCTTGCCGCTCATGCGCTCCATCAGCTCATGCAGGGCATCATGCAGGTGGATACCGGTACGCATGCGGTCATCCGTGATCTGGTGTATCACCACGGTTTCCGGTGGCAGCGGGATGTTGAGCTTGATGATCTGGTGAATGCATCGGCTCATCTGCACCCGGCCCTGATGAATTTCGGTATACCCCATGCTCAGGATGGCATCCTTGCGTGCATTGAGGCCGGTGGTTTCAAAGTCGAGCACCAGATAATCCTGCTCCCAGACCGGAAGCCGGCGATCAGCAGGCAGGGCTTCCAGATAGCGGCGTGCCGATGGATGTTCCACCTTGTCGGTCAGGCGCTGCTGCTGCCGCCTGGGGGAAAATGGCCAGACCATCAGCGGAACCGGTCGGTCTGATAATGGCTGGACATGCTGTCCTGCAGGCTGGAAACCACATCAAAGGCATCCTTGAGGTGGCGACGTTCCAGGCTGGACAGCGCTTCAGGCGGTACGTAGTTGTTTGGAGCCTGCCCCCTTTCGATCTGATGGGCCTGATGCTGCAGGCGTACCATGCTGATGAATTCAAAGGCATCACGCAGGTCATCCACCCGTGAGCGGGTCAGGACACCCGCCTCGGCAATGGCATCCAGCCGCTCCCAGGTGTTGATCGGGGCCAGTCCACCGGCCAGGGCATAGAGACGTGCCATGTCGATTACCGGTACTACACCACGCTTTTTCAGGTCCATGCCTTCCTCGGCACTGGCATTTTTGCGATCTTTTTCCAGCACGAACCCCCGGAAAAAGCCCAGTGGCGGGCGGTGGCTCATGGCATTACCGGCCATGAAAGCCTGAAACAGGGTCTGGTTCCGGGTTCGGCTCAGAATGCCGCTCTGCAGGCGCTCCAGCAGGCTGGAGTCACCGTACAGGCAGCGCAGGTCAAAGAAAATGCTGGAATACAGCAGGGCCTTGGGCTGCGGGCTTTCGATCCACTGGGTGAAATAGCCGTTCCAGACCGACCAGGGTTGTCGCCACTGGTCATTGGTGGCCATGATGTCGCCGGGGCAGTAGACATAGCCGGAGGCATGCAGGCCGTCGCTGACGAATTTGGCCACATTACGGAAGTAATCGCCATGTTCGGCCTCGTTGTAGTCATCCGAGAGGATCATGCCGTTATCCTGATCCGAGTGCGCGCTCTGTTCACGCCGTGCCATGGACCCGGCGACAATGAAGGCGTAGGGGATCGGGGGCGGGCCGAACTGCTTTTCCGCCAGCGTCAGCAGGCGGCGGGTGATGGCCTGACCGATGGAGGTGATGGCATGCCCGATATCCTGGGCAGTCTTGCTCTGGTTCACCAGCGTGACCAGCATTTTGGGCAGGCTTTTGCTCAGCGCGGCCAGCCGCTCCACATCCTTGGCCGCCGAGATGTCGCCGACCAGATAGATGGTACTCTGGCTCTGGCTGCGCAGCAGGTCGGTGGCAGATACCACGCCCACGACCTGCCCCTTGTCCACCACCGGCACATGACGGATATTGCGTCTGGCCATCAGCAGCAGGGCATCGGAGGCATGGTTGTTGGGACTCAGGGTCAACGGGTCGGGCGTCATGATGTCGGTAACGGGGATGTCGACGCTGCGGGCCAGTGCCACCACGCGCTTGCGGAAGTCCACATCGGTAATAATGCCGTTCAGGGAGCCGTCGCCGGAGACAATCATCGCAGACTGGGCATTGGCCTCGTTCATCTGCACCGCCAGCTCGCGGATGGTGTGGTTGCTGCCGACCAGCAGGGGCAGTTTCATCAGTTCGCTGACGCGCTGGGTGGCCAGTGCCAGCCCCTCGGCATTGCCACGGATTTCCTCGATGGCATTGCGCAGGCGTTCGGGTTTGCGTTCAGCGAAGTAGCGTTTGACCCGCTCGTGGTTTTCCATGAGCTTGAGGAACAGCGGGGCAGGAATGGCATAGAACAGGGTGTCTTCGATGGTCCGGACCGTCATGCTCACGGTACCGCCCCGAATGACCGAGCGGTGCCCGACCCAGTCGCCCTCGCCCAGCTGGCTGTACAGGTCGCCGTTTTCCAGTGTCACTTCCACGGCACCGCTGCGGATCAGCAGGGCATGTCCGTTGTGGGCACCGATTTTCAGCACCTCAGAATCCCGGCGGGCATACTGGATTTCCAGCCCCGTTGCCAGCTCGTTCAGTATCTCGTTGGACAGTTCTGTCAGCGGGGGGCACTGGGCCAGATAGTCACGGATTTCCAGCTGTTCGATTTCCATGGATAGACTTCCTCCGGATTGATAACCCTATGGTATGCGAAAGCGGCGCTTTTGTATTGTCCCGGATCAAGTTTCCGGGTTTGTCTTGCCACTGCCCGCCATCGGTTCTATGCTTGCTTTTTCCCGGCCCAGGCCGGGTTTTTCCATTGCCATGGCTTACCCAATCATGCATGAATACAACCGGGGCATCGGGCTGATGGTCCTGACCACTTTTATTTTTGCTTCCCAGGATACCATTACCAAGCATCTGGCCCAGAACATGTCCATCCTGCAGTTTGTCGGAGTGCGGTTTCTGGTATTTCTGCTTTTTGCACTGTGGTGGACTACCCGCAAGCATCCCCTGCGTGAGGTGCTCCGGGTACACCGCCCAGGGTTGCAGATACTGCGTGGCGGCCTGCTGGTCGGTGAAATTCTGGTATTCAGCTATGCCATCCGCTGGCTCGGGGTTGGGGAGATGCAGAGCCTGTTTCTGGCTTATCCACTGCTGGTCACGGCGCTGTCGCCCTGGGTGCTGGGTGAGGAAGTGGGTTGGCGGCGCTGGGTGGCCATCTGTGTCGGCTTTATCGGTACCCTGATTATTGTGTCACCGGGCAGCGCCAGTTTCAGCGTCTACAGTGTGATCGCGGTATTGTGCGCGGTCATGTTCGCTGCCTACAACCTGCTGACGCGCATGGTGGGACGTACCGACAGTGCGGAATCCTCGCTGCTGTATACCGGCATCATGGGGGCGCTGGTTTCCGTACCGTTTCTCCCAGGCGTTTGGGAGCCGATTCCCTGGCCGGACAGCGGCCTGCTGGCGGTGTTGTGTTTCACCGGGATCGTGAGTCACTATCTGATGATTCAGGCACTGAAACTCACGCCTGCCGTGATTCTGCAGCCCTTCAACTACCTGGTGCTGCCATGGGCAATTGTGCTTGGGTACCTGTTTTTTGACGAGATCATCCCGCTATACAAATGGCTTGGTATTGCCCTGGTGGCTGGGGCAGGGCTGTTTGTGGCCCTGCGTCAGCGTCAGATCAAGGGGCTATGAACCGGCAGGCTGTTCAGGCCGGTGCCCGGCAGTCGATCACGTCAGGTTGCAGCGGGTCGGTGTAAATCCGTTCCACCATGGCCTGACGCGCCAGCAGGACGGCGCGCTGGTTGATGGAGCCTTTGTCGGTGATTTCGCCCTTGTCGATGTCCGGGGGCGAGTCCAGAATCATGGCACGCACCACCCGATTGGAGCTGCCGGTAGCCTGTGTGGCAAAATCACGCAGACGATCGGTCAGCTGTGCCCGGACCTGTGGATCATGAGCCAGTTCGGCTTCACGGGCACCCGGCTTGCCGGCCACCCGTGCCGCCGCATCAAGGTCGAGAATCAGCAGGGCACCGATGTAGTTGCGGTCCAGTCCGGTCAGCACGGCATCGCGTACCAGCGGGGCACAGGCGTGCACCAGCCCGCCACGCATCTTGGCGAAGTTGACCCAGGTGCCGGTTGAGAGCTTGAAATCCTCCGAGACCCGCCCGTCGAACAGTAGCCCCTTGCTGACATCGGTGTCATCCACAAACTTCAGCGCATCACCAATGCGGTAATAGCCCTCTTCATCAAACGCGGCCGCACTCTGTTCCGGCATGCGCCAGTAACCGGGGGTGATGGATGGTCCCTTGAGTCGCAGTTCGAGCTTCTGGCCATTGGGGACCAGCTTGAAGCTCAGGCCCGCTGCCGGCAGGCCGATTTCACCGGGGCGCTGCACCTCCCAGGTGGTGGTGGCGGCAAACGGGGCGGTTTCGGTGGAGCCGTAGCCGGTGACGATCA
>Ga0116152_10003298_pt1 | contig 13006 bp, 19 predicted proteins | sample AD_UKC119_MetaG_FD_89894 | JGI IMG/M metagenome (GOLD analysis project Ga0116152, IMG submission 89894) | Active sludge microbial communities of municipal wastewater-treating anaerobic digesters from Hong Kong - AD_UKC119_MetaG | ecosystem: Engineered > Bioreactor > Anaerobic > Digestate...
ATGGGCATACGATGAAACGTCTTGCCTATTTGGCAAAACAGATGGCTGTAAAGAGGAGGAGGCGTTTTATTGAAACCGTTAACAGTTTACGATGGGCATACGATGAAACGTCTTGCCTATTTGCAAAATGCGTATGACATAACCTATACTCAAAATCTTAACAGTCTTTGGACCGCCGAATTTTCGATGCCTTTTTCTGATGGTAAGAATCGCTATTGTGAATCTTTTAATCTGATAGAAATTTGGGATGTTGATGGTGGCGGAAAAGACCGTTATGTTGGATTGTTTCGCATCATGCCGAGGGTCGAAGAGGCTCTCGGCATTGGTGCTAACATTCGGTATTCTCTCGAGCATGTACTTGGAACTCTAATCGATGATACAATGCTGGAATGGCATGAGGTTGGTGATACAGGAGTTTATACTGCAAATGTTATTGCTTATATTCTTGAGCATCAATCCCAAAAGAGATGGATTTTAGATATCTGCGATTATGACCATCAATATTTATATGGATGGCAGGATGAAAATCTCCTCAGTGCATTATATTCTGTTGTTACACCATTCAGCGAAACCGATTATTATTGGGATTTCGATACAAAGTCATTTCCATGGCGACTTCGACTTCGGAAAACTTCCGAGATTCCTGTAACAGATATTCGTTACAAGAAGAACATGATGGGAATGACCAAAACCATCGACCCCACTAATCTTACAACTCGTTTGTACTGTTACGGGTATGGAGAAGGCGATAACAAACTAACTATTAAGAACGTTAATGATGGCGTTCCATATCTTGAATCGCCGAATGTTGATAAATACGGCGTAATAACGCAAGTATGGACAGATGAACGGTTCACGATTGAAGAATCTTTGAAAGCCACAGGAATAGCAATGCTGGAGAAGCTTCAAGAACCAACTGTTACATATGAAATAGACCTACAAACCATTTCATCAGCCGCAAATCTCCAAATCGGGGATACGGTTCGGGTGGTCGAAGGTTTGTTTGATGAGTATATGGTTGTTCAAGAATTGACAAAAGATGATTTAACACGCTATCCAAATAGTGGAAGTATTGTTCTTGGTCATGATACAATTGACCTTGGTGAATCCATGGCAAACATTGTGGAGAAACAACGTATCTCTGAAATGTATAGTCAAGGAACTGAGTCAATTTTTATGGATAGTTTCTATGATAATGCAGATGCAGCAAATCCATCCGAAGTTACTTTTGTAATTCCAGATAATGCTGTTCATGTAAATGAAATAAGGTTTTCAGCTAAATTAGTTGGATTCCGAGCATATTCTAGAGCTACTCATGGTGGAGGGGCTGGGGCTATAACATCTTCCGATGGAGGAAGTAATAATCTTACTTCTTCTAATGGGGGATCATCAGAACAAACAAGTTCTGGTGGTGGCGAAAGTAATCAAACTTCTACAGATGGTGGTAACTCAACTATTACTAGTTCTGGTGGTGGAGGAGCCGAAGTAACATCTCAAAATGGAGGCGGAATCGAACAATCCGAAACATACGAGGTTGGTACAGATCAAGGAAATGCTGTATGGTCAAGTTCCGAATGGTCTAGAGATGGAAAAACTAGTGAAATGTGGAGTGATAGCGGTTCACGAACAACAACATCTGTTCAATCGCATACGCATATGGTTAAAATAGATCATATTCATGCAATGCCAACACATCAGCATCCACATAGTCATAGATTCAATATTCCATCTCATAGTCATAGAGTAAGTGTTCCATCGCATAGTCATTCAGTATATCTTCCATCTCATAGACATAATGTTTATATTCCGTCGCATACACATAGTGTAACAATACCAACACATACACATAGTGTTTATATTCCAACGCATACTCACAACATAACATTACCAAATCATGTGCATCAAATCGAATATGGAATTTATAAAGGTCCTTCGGCACGGTCTATGCAAGTATATTTGGATGACAGACTTGTTGGGTCTTATGATTCGTCCATCAAGGATGTAAACTTGATTGACTATATGAATAAGAATGCGAATGGAAATATCCTTCGCGGAGAACATATCATCCGAATTGTGCCTAATAGCCTTACCAGGATTGAGGCAAATATTCAGATTCGTTTGTTCACAAATTCTCATGGAGGTGGACAATACTAATGGAAACTGAAAAGTTCTTAAGAGCAGATGGCGGAGTCTATGATGGTTCCGGTAATGTCATTACACCTCCGTCAGAACTTGGAAGGCTGCAGTATCAGATATCTGCGCCAATTCCTTCCAAATATTTGAAACCCGATGGGTCTGTTGTCTCTGAACAACCCGGAGGTGGAGGCGCTGGTCATATCGGCTTTTATTAAATGAAAGGAGCAATAATTCATGGAATCTAGAAAGATGTATCCCCCGCAGAAAGACTCACCTTCAACCTTTCTTATGGGAGACATCACAGCAACCGATACATTTATTGTTGTCGGAAACTCTGATGTGCTTCCTCAGGAAGTTCCGTATCCTCTTACACTCGGTATTGACAAAACCATTACCGAGACCGTATTGGTTATGGCAATTGGTGAGGGAAACAATCAGCTTACCGTCGAACGCGGCGATGGAGCACTTGCCTGGTTGAACGGTACTAAGTGCGCTCGCGTCTTTACGGCAAAAGACCTCAAGGATTTGCAGGACAATGTCACAGATGTTGTTGCTCAATCCAACACAAACAAGGATGCTATCGGCGATGAAAATTCAGGCCTTGTGAAGCAGGTTGCTGACCTTGAAAACACAGTCGGCGATGAAGATTCAGGCCTCGTCAAAGGTCTTGCCGATGAAGTTACAGCTCGTACTCAAGGAATTCAAAATGAAAGCCAAAGAGCACAAGCTGCGGAGGGTCAGCTCAACACAAACAAAATTAATCGTTCCGAGATGCCTCAGGTTATCGTCGATTGGGTCTATACGGCCGATGGTACCGGTGTAACCTTGACAATTACTCGGTATAACGCCAGCAATCAGACCACAACCACATTCCAGAAGACCATTCCGATGGTTTCCAATGAGGATGCGGGTCTGATGACTCCGGAGGCTTATTCCGAAATCACTTCTTTGCGTAGCGATGTCTCGGCGCTTCAACAGCAGGGCGGGCACTTTATCGGAGTGAGTTTTGCAACTAAGAGCGACCTCGACAACTATACAATTCCCGAAGGACTTCACATCGGCGACTTCACATATGTCTTGGATGACGAGACTCAGCAGGACGCAACGACTCGTTATGTCTACGACGGTGTATCGTTCAAGTTTGCGTATGTTATCAACTATGACCCTATTGAAATTGCCACAGCGGATACAGCCGGTATTGTCAAGAGTGATGGCGGAACCACTGAAGGAAAAGTGTTTGTTGAAGTTGACGGCACAATGTCTGTTATCGGTTGGGACCGTCTTTGGGAAGAGCTCGGTAAGAAGTATGAGTTCCCTGAAGGTGGTACGGCTGACCAATTCTTGAATGGTTTGGGCGAATGGGCTGAACCAGCTGCTTCCTCCGGTGTCTTTGTTCTCCGTGCAACCTTTGAAGCTGGTATTGCCACCGGTAGTTTGTTCACTGCAATTGGCGGTAGCTTGAACTACAGTGGCACTGTTCCGGCCTCTCATGTCGTTGACATTCCGGCCAATGACCCGAATACAACCTACACGATTCAGTGTGGAAATTCAAAGAGCACCGTTGATGTTGCAAATCTTTACGGCATCTTTCCCGTCACTGTCATGGGCGCACCGACAAACGTTACATGTACGCCCTTGAATGGTAACTATGGTCAGGCCGCAACAGCCCAGGCAAGTTGTAACAGTTCTCTTACAGTAAAATGGTCTGCAACAGGCCTTCCTACGGGGTTCAGTATTAACCAAACCACCGGCGCCATCACGGGTAGCTCGACGGCTGTTGGTACTGGAAACTTTAAGGTCACTGCTACGAGCGATGCAGGTGCTACGGTTTCCGGCAATATCGCTTATAAGATTAGTGCCCTTAAGCCGTCAAATATTGTCGGTGCTGATTTAATTGCTGAAGACGAAGGCGAATACGTCTCTGTTCAGTTCACCGTTAACAAGAATGGTGCAGCTGTGACTTGGGGTGTTGATGGACTCCCCGATTGGGCGGATATTCTCAATACTTACGATAGCGCCAATCTTGCTATTTGTGAGATTGGCGGTTACCCCCGTGCTGGAGATGAAGGCTCTGGTACTTTCTTGGTGCAGGCAACAAACAGCGCTGGTTATGTTCAATTGACCAAAAATTGGAGTGTATCTTACTATGTTCTGTTTGGATTCAATCTAACCCTTGCAACGGCCGACCCGTCTGCTCGTGTTACTTATCCTTCCGGAGTTGCTAACTATGGTTGGACACCGGCGAAGATGAATTTCGGTGGCGTCTTCAACTATGGTAGTTGGGTTAACAATCCTTGGTTTATGCCGAAACCTTGTATGCTTCGTTCGAATGGTACTGTAGCATACTACCTCAACCCCAATGACTATACGAAGAAAGCTGACGGTACGGCTTCTGATGTCGCAAATACATCGTTTGATGGTAACGCGATGATGGAGTGGCCGAAAATTTATGTCAGCCGTGAGGAGGTCAGTGGTGTTTACCAATTCCGTATCTGTAACAAGAAATTGGATTCCTCATTTGAATGTTGGTCGAATTATGACATCAACAATTATGAGATTGACCATTTCTATACACCGATTTACAACGGAAGTGGTTCGACATCAAAATTGCGTAGTCTGAGTGGGCAGGCCTGTCTGGTTTCGACAACCGCACAACAGGAAATTGACGCCGCAAAAGCTAACGGGGCAAACATTTGGTATACAGAAGTTCTCTCTGATAGAATGCTTCTTATTGACCTTTGTATTCTTCTTAGCAAATCCACGGATAGCCAAGATGCATTCGGCCAGGGTCGCGTTAATAGTTCTTTTCAACAAGCAACGGGAAGTATGAATACTAAAGGTTTGTTCTGGGGCGGAAACCCGAGTGAAACCGGCGTTAAGGTTTTCGGCATGGAGCATCCTTGGGGAAATATTTGGAGAAGAACTGCTGGATATATGCTGGTGTCTTCCGACCAGAAAATTAAACTTACAAGGGGTACTAAAGATGGCTCGACGGTATCTGATTACAATATTACGGCTGCGGGATATTTAAGCCTCGGTTCATATATCTCCGGTTCAAGTGGCGGTTACATCAGCGCCACAAAAACACATGTTGGTGGACGATTCCCGACAACTGCAAGTGGAAGTGCCACAACATATGAATGTGATGTCGTTTGGTTCGGTACTGCAACCTATTACGCGTTATTCGGGGACCTCTGGAGCTGTGCGCTCCAAGCCGGCGTCTCGTGCGTTTCTCTGAGCATTGCGCCGTCCCATGCGAACTCGGCCTTTGGCGCGGCTCTCTCTTGTAAACCACTTGCGTGAGAGGAGAGGTCTGGGGAACCTAGGTTCCCCAGTAAAGCCTCTTTTACGTAAGTAAATATTTTAGGGCTATAGAGGCCGTCAACCGCGTTATTCGGGGCAACTGGAGCAATGCGCTCCAAGCCGGCGTCTCGTACGTTAATCTGAACAATACGCCGTCCAATACGAACTCGAACAATGGCGCGGCTCTCACTCATATCCTTAGTTACTCTCAATAATGGTCTCTATAGCGGGAGGTTCGACCTCCTTACCGCACCGCTTGGTGAAAATTAACTCGTCGCAAGCATCTGTTAGTAAACTTCATGTCGAACATGGATGAGAGGATAAGAAAGATGAAAACTTTCAAAGGATTATATGAAACTTGCGTTAGTCCCGCTAATTTGCGATTGGCTGTTAGAAATGCTAAGAAATCAAAACGAATCAAGAAGACAATCAAACGTAGACACTTAAGTGATGACTTTCTTATGTTGTCTACTGCAGATTATATTCAAGATTTTCATAATGCTGAGCATGAGCTAAAACAAATTTGTGACGGGATTACTCAAAAGATTCGAACCATCATCGTACCAACAATCGATGAATTATTGGTTCAGCACGCTGTATGTCAAGCCTTGCAACCTATGTTCCAAAAGGGAATGTATGAACATACATATGCCTCTCTTCCTGGCCGTGGCGCCCATAAAGGGCGTAAAGTTGTCGAGAAATGGATTAAGCGTGACCCAAAGAACACTAAGTATTGTCTTAAGATGGACATCCGGAAATTCTTTGACAATATTCCGCACGACATTCTCAAAGCAAAATTGGCTCGTAAAATTAAGGACCAAAAGATGCTTGACTTGTTGTTTGAGATTATCTCAGTTACAGAATCCGGCCTTCCACTTGGGTTCTATACTTCTCAATGGTTGAGTAATTGGTATTTGATGGAGCTTGACCACTACATCAAAGAACAACTCGGTGCTAAGTATTACATTCGATATATGGACGATATGGTCATCTATGGCGCTAACAAAAAGAAGCTTCATCGGATGCGAGAAGCAATCGAAGCGTTTTTGAATGAATTCTTGGGCTTAACCTTGAAAGACAATTGGCAAGTATTTCGCTTCAGTCATGGTCCGGAAGAAGACCCGAATTCTCTTGGACGAGATTTAGACTTCATGGGCTTTCGGTTTTATAGAACCAAAGTGACTTTGAGAAGAACTATAATGCTGAAAGCAAGTCGAAAGGCGCAACGAATTCGGAAGAAAGAAAAAGCAACTATTTCCGGCATTCGTCAAATGATGTCGTATTACGGTTGGCTCACTTGGACTAATACATATGATTTCTATCGTAAATGGATTAAACCAGGTATAAGTTTCCATGAGTTCCGAAAGCGTGTAGGTCGCCATGCCTTGTTTGAACCGATGAATGTCTATCATCAATTATTGAAAGCTTATAGCTGAGAAAGGAGAATTCAAAATGGAATTGCAATACCACTATTCCGAGTCGACGGTGCATCCTGACGAGATTGCATTTGATACGGAACATGTACGGTTGACCCGTAATGTGAAAGAAGAATTGCGTGAGAACGATGATGACGTAATTATATTCTACACATATGAAGAAGCCGTGCTCACATATCGTGAGTTCCAGGTCTATGCAAATCTTGCGCTTGTTGCGCCGCTTAATCACGCTATGAAAATCTTATTGGGGGAGGAAGAGTAATGCAGAACTTTGACGAACAAGCTCGTAAACTGCGACAGCAGATTATGGGCCAAGACCTTGTTGCAAGCGTAACATTTGTGACGTTGGCTCAGAACGAAATGATGGACGAAGTCACCATTACGGAGCATGCAGACCTCTTCGTCATCTGGGATGAGAATTGGCGTGGTAAGCGCGGCGGCATTGTCAGTGACGAAGGCAAACTCTACAAGTCAATTCATGACGTCACCGATGCTGGACAAAATCGTAAGCCTAGTGCTACACCGAGTATGTGGACGCCCATCGGTAATCCCGGCGAAGAATGGCCGGAATGGTCGCAACCACTTGGTGGACACGATGCTTACGACAAGGGTGCTAAAGTTAGCCATAAGGGAAAACATTGGACTTCCGATGTGGCTGGCAATGTATGGAAACCTGGTACCTACGGTTGGACAGCTTCTTAAAACTTATGAGGCCCTCAGGATTTTCTGAGGGTCTCAATTTTTCGCAAACTTTTCTTCTCCTATAATAGAACTTATTATGGAGGGATAAAAATGAAATTAAATTGGTACAATGAATCCATCAGTCAGGGCGAGCACAATAATTTGATGCATAATGCGTATTATGGAGTACAACGAATTTCGGACTCATTGCGAAGGGCCAATGGTATAGCCATTGTGAAGGCCGCATATGATGCCGATTTCATGTCAAGAGATGCGTATATTGCAGCATTGAATGAGCTTGGAAAACTGGAGAATTTTGAATTCAAAGTTACAGACATGTGAAATCCGCCAAAAGAATAAGCGGTATGAGAGCCTACAAAGGCTCTCAGCTTAATCACAAACTTTTCATAGTGTATAATGAGAGGCATGTTAGGAATACTAACACTTCTTTTATATTTTGGAAAGGAGAATGATTATGTCGCGCTACACCATGTACATAGGACTCAACGATCGAGCTAAAGAATGGCTCAAGAAGAACGGCTTCCAAAGAGTTGGTAAACCGTTCAAGTCCAATGAGGGTGCTATGTATCCCGAAGAGGAGTATCTCTATTATATTTGGGGTACATCAGACAAGAAGAAGTGTGTCATCGAAACTCTCCAGAACGCGGTCTGGGCAGGAGGACCAAATCTCCGCGTAGCCCTTAAATGGGCATTCGGTGTCGCAGAGGCAGACATCGGAAAATGGGTCAAAGAATCCATTTGGACACCAGAAGAATGTGATAACGTTATGGACTTTGATTGGCCAGAAGGGAGCAAAGTATTATGAAAACCGAACAATTCAATCTCGCAGTGGAGGCTCAAATCGAGCGGTGCACAAACGTCCTTATCAAGAAGGCAAAGGAGTATGCGACCGAGGACAGACTGCATAACTTCAAGGTTGCCGCGGCGCTTCAGGGAGGCACTCCAGAACAAGCGCTTGCAGGTATGTGGGCCAAGCATATTGTGAGTGTGTTTGACATGTGTAACTCCGGTAAGGAGTATTCGGAGGAAATGTGGAATGAGAAGATTACTGATTCCATCAATTATCTCCTGCTTCTCCGCGCAATGGTCGAGAAGGAAGACGTCAAGTTTGACGGCGATGACATTATTGTCGAATCGGAACAGGACGCAAAGAAGGTCTTGGAATCGGCGGCCGCATTGGTCAATGATTATGGGCAGTGTTCTGTCGCCGACCTGTATGAGTTACTCGGTGTTAGGTCCGTATTCGCGGACACCAAATACGGATGGAAGTCCGTTGAAGGATTTGCTATCGAAACCGCATACGATATTGGCGGCTTTCGTCTCGTCTTTCCGACTCCCGTTACGTTGGATTAAAAGGAGGATTCGTATATGCAACCCGTTAAAGTTCTGCTAAAAAACCTCGGGGGTAAAATCTCCAAAAACAGTCCTCAAATCTTGACGGGTTTGGGCTGTGCTGGTGTTGTTTCAACAGCTGTATTAGCTGTACGAGGAACTCCTAAGGCTCTAGGGCTTTTGGAAGACTATTACGACGAGCATGGTGAGATGCCTAACGCCGTAGACACTGTCAAAACTACATGGAAGTGTTATATTCCGGCAGCAGTTGTTGGAACAGCTTCCATTAGCTGCATCATTGGAGCAAATTGTATCAGTTCTAAGCGTAATGCTGCATTGGCGGCCTTGTATTCACTTAGCGAAGCTACATTTCGTGAGTATCAGACCAAAGTCGTTGAAACAATTGGACAAAATAAGGAGCGGAAAGTCCGTGATGACATCAATCAGGAGCGGGTTCAAAAGAATCCTCCTGGGTCCAACGAAGTTATATTTACGGGCAACGGCGAAGTGATGTGTTTAGACAAATTGTCGGGCCGTTACTTCAAGTCAAGTTACGAAGCGATTCGTCAAATCGTAAACGACATGAACTTCCAATTGAGAAACGACAATTGGATGAGTCTCAATGATTTATATTATGAGTTGGGGCTCAGTAACATCGACCTCGGAGACATGATGGGCTTCGATATCGACAAGGGACAAATTGACCCGAACTATTCGAGCACCCTCGACGCAAATGGTCAGCCTTGTTTAGTTGTCGACTTCAAAGTGTATCCGATGTACGACAGATAAGGAGTGATATTTGTGACAGATTTCGAATCTGAAGGCGGACTGGGCGTAGAGCTCAGTTCCGTTCAATGGGAACCGTTATATTTTGACGAAGAAGAGAAGGCCTGTGAATACATGGTTAAGAATCCTTCAACCGTCTATCCTGACGTCTTCCCGCAGAAAGATGGGCGGTTCCTTGTGTTCATTAAGGAATAACATGCCCTATAATGAAGTTATATTTGAAAGGAGGAGGTCGTATGCACTTACCGAAAAGCATAAAGGCACAGATAAAGAAGGAGCGTGATGCTACGTTCTTGAAGATGAGTGCGGATGGAGTCAGTAAAGATGACTGGAACGAACTGAACAAAAAATATCAGGCTTATAACGAGATGTTAAAACCATCTTGTAAACTAAGCCCGGATACGATGTTGGTCGTTGCCGGAAATCTGCTCGGCATCGTCTTGATACTCAAACACGAGAAGATTGACATCGTCACTTCGAAAGCGCTGAGCTTCGTGCTTAAGGGGAGGGTCTAAGGACCCTTCTCCTTTTCATTTATATTTTGAAAGGAGTCTCAGTATGGATATGAACTCGAATGGATGCCAGAATCGATTATTCCAATTCGGATTACAAACAATGATTAGCTTCTCAACTATTACATCGTGTATAATAGAACTCATTTGAAAGGAGATTTATTATGAAACTCACTGATGTAATGGTTAATTTGATACTCAAGAAAGGTATTCTTGGCGAATTTAGAAATCTGGAAACAGAATTCGAGATTCCTGCCGAGGAACCTAACAAGAAGCCAATCAAGATTACCGTGAAAGCGGAGCACATACAAATCAAATTAGACAAGGGAGAATAACCCTTAGAGGGCCGTAACAGGTCCTCTAAACTTCTCTAAAGGAGGAACAATTTATTGAGTAAGGTTAAGACATGGATGACGGAACATGAAGGGTTCATCATGATGTTGTTGGGAATCATAGGTTTAACGGTTCTATTCGCAACTCATCAACCCAAGCAGGATGAGATTGAACCACCTCCGGAGCCAACCGTCATCATGGAAACATCAGCCGCTCCGGTCGAACCGCCAATAAGTCCTACGCCAATAGAGCCTCTCGTTTCAATTAAACCATCTCTCGAGCCAACAACTGTGCCCGAGCCTGAACCTATACCGCCCAGATATGGTTTTACCGAAGACGAAATTGTGCTTATGGCAAGACTTCTCTGTGGCGATAAAAATATTGATGGTGATGGCGAATACGATATCGATTTTGGAAACGATGAACGCTATGACCAGATTTCACTAGTCCTTTGTGTCGTAATGAACCGCGTTCGATGCGAAACAGGGTTCCCGGATAATGTTACGGACGTCATACTCGCCAATAATGGGCAGGTATGGCAGTTCTCTCCGGTTGCTCGTTGGAAAGGTGAACCGAACGTCTCTGATATTGCATTACTTCGAGTTAGAGAATGGTGTGAGGCGTATGACCGTTACGACTTAGGAGTACAATCAATCCCCGAAGACCATTTATATTTTACAGGGGATGGAAAGGAGAATCATAGTCGATGAAAAAAGACGAAAAGATGACTTTTACCAAGTCCATCCTGAGTATTGTAGTCCTTTTATATTTCATAGGGGCTCTGCTTGGTGGAATCTTGGTAGTGGCAGCGGCAGTTGTCAATTGGAAGCTCGGTATGCCGATTGACAGTCAAATGTTTGTCGCTTATGCGGCCTATTTAGGTGCTCCGACTGCTACAGCTATTGCATTTTACGCTTGGAAGAGCAAATGCGAGAACCTTTTGAAGATAGAATATGGACGACAACAGTACCAATCTTCAGAAGTACCTGACCAAGTCAGCATGGATACGCTGGCGAATATGAATGGAGGCCACTATTAATGGATATTCTCAAATGGTTCCTTGGGAACTGGGATGATATTTTGGTAGGCATTTTGCTGGTTGTCCTGGCAAGCCTGCTCATCTATCAATGGATGAAACGTTTCGGTTCTGTCTTCCGCGGCATGCCGATTGAGGAAAAGATTGCCTACATAAAGCGCCTTTTGGAGAACCTTTCTCCGATTGCGCTTAATTTGGTGACTGAAGCCGAGATTGCATTTGGCGGAGGAACCGGCAAACTCAAGCGCTCTTACGTAATTGACGAGTTATATTCTCGTATTCCGGATGAATACAAGAAATACGTTACTGAGGGCAATCTTGATGCGGTACTTACTGACGCTCTTAATGAGGCCCGACTACTCTGGGAACACAATGATGAAGTCAAGAAACTTATGAAAGGCGAATCTGCGTTATGAGAACAAAGTATGTAAAGCTTACTTATTCCAAGAAGACGAAGCGTCTGACCTATTCCAAGGTCACCGTCATTCCCGGCGGCCAGCTTGTTAAGGAAGAGCTTGCGAAGGCAATTCTTGACGAGATGCCCAAGCGTCTGTCGCTCAAGCCTTACAAGGTTTGCGTCAACTTCAACGGGTCTAAGCATTACGAAGTCACCGTCGTAAAGTAAACAAGGCCTATAATGAAGTTATACTGAAAGGAGCTTTTATATGAAGAAGTTGGAACTTATTAAGGGAGGTCTTGAACTGTTAACATCGATAGGAGTCGGCGTTCTTGCTGGCAGCGCTATTGGGCTTGTAAAACCGCAGAACCTTGGCAGAATCAAAAAGATTGCTGTTGGGGTTGGTGGGATTGCATTGTCCAATATGGCGGCCGACCGAACGGTCGAATACGTTGATGAAAAATGGGACGAGACCGAAACAAGTGTTCGGGAATTCTTCGGAAAACCCAAACCGGAAACTTCAGAGGAGGACGAGGCCTGAAAAGGCCTCTCCTCTTCGCATTTAAAACATACAGTATAATGAAAGACTTGCTAAATATATGGAGTAATGGTAACTCACCAGTTTAATCGCTGGGGACGCGGTTCGAAGCCGCTAATCAAGTCTTTTATATTTTTGTGATGAAAGGAGGCGTTGAACAGTGCAACTCACACCAGCTCTTGGTACGAACATCAAGGACTGTCCTGAAGGAATTCTGGATGGTAAGACTTGGCGCATCACATCTAAGATAGACGGGGTTCGGCGCCTCTTCTATAAATCCCATACTGGTCAAGTATCAGCATACAGTCGCACAAACAAAAAAGATAAGTGGTTAACACATATCTTCAAATTCTTAGAAGCTCCATGGTTTCCTTTCGACACCGTCTATGATTGCGAACTGGTTGACCGAGAGTTATATTTTGCAAAGGTTCCTAGCTTTGTTCTTCGCGCCGAAACAACTGGTAAAGCTTCTCAGCAGTATCCCGATAATAAAGA
>Ga0116152_10003300_pt1 | contig 12996 bp, 12 predicted proteins | sample AD_UKC119_MetaG_FD_89894 | JGI IMG/M metagenome (GOLD analysis project Ga0116152, IMG submission 89894) | Active sludge microbial communities of municipal wastewater-treating anaerobic digesters from Hong Kong - AD_UKC119_MetaG | ecosystem: Engineered > Bioreactor > Anaerobic > Digestate...
CAGGTAGAAGAACGCGACGACGTTGTAGGTCTCGAAGAACTTGAACGTGCTCGCGGCGTAGACCTTGCCGATCTGGGTTATGTCCTGGACGCCGAGCACAGACACCAGCGCCGAGTCCTTGATTATAGCGACGAACTCGTTGGCCAGCGCCGGCAGGACGTTCTTGACCGCCTGCGGCAGCACGACGCGTAGCATCGTCTGCGAGTGCGACAGCCCGAGGGCGTGGGCCGCCTCGACCTGGCCCTTATCGACGCTCTCGATGCCGGCGCGGAAGATCTCCGCGATGAAGGCGGCGTAGCCGAGGGTCAGCGCGAGCCCGGCCCTCGTCGCGAAGCTGAAGTCGCGGGCCTGGAAGGCCTTGACGGCGCCGGCGCGGATCAGCGGCGCCAGCAGCCCGTTCAGGACCTCGGCCAGCGCCGGGGCGCCGACGAAGGCTATGTAGTAGAGGATGACGAGCATGGGCAGGCCTCGCACCAGCTCGATGTAGAACGTCGACGCCTCGCGCAGCGGGCGCAGGCGCGACGAGCGGGCCAGCCCGAGCAGGAGCCCGAGCGCCAGCGACGCCGCGTACGAGGCGAGCGCCACGCCTATCGTCACGCCGAAGCCCCTGGCCACGGCGCCGAATATGACCCTGTACGACGCGTCCGCCAGCGCCGTGCCGAGCGCTATGGCGCCCAGGCCGACGAGCAGGACGAGCCACCACGGCACGCCCGCCGCTATCCTGGCGGCCCTCCTACCGTTCGTCATCCTCGGTCCTTCTTTACGGCTGGTACTCGAAGAACCACTTGACGTTCAGCCGCTCCAGCGTGCCGTCGGCCTTCATCGAGGCGAGGGCGGCGTTGAACGGCCCGATGAGCTCCGATCCCGGCGGGAAGATGAAGCCGAACTCCTCGGTCCCTAGCGGGCCGCCGACGCTCTTGAGCTTGCCGGGGTTAGCCCCGATATAGCCCTTGCTGGAGGCCGCGTCCATCAGCACCATGTCGACGTCGCCGGCTATCAGCGCCTGCACGGTGGCGCCGAAGGTCTCGAACAGCTTGATGCGCTTGTTCTGCTCGTCGCCGTCGAGCACCTCGTAGACGGCCACGTAGAAGTTCGTGGTGCCGGCCTGGGCGCCGACCAGCAGCTTCGGGTTCGCCGCGAACGATGCCGGGTCGGAGAAGCGCGCCTCGTCGGCCCGCACGAGCATGAACTGCTGCGATACCATGTACGGGTCGGAGAAGGCGACCTGGCCCTTGCGCTCGTCGGTGATGGTGATGCCGTCCATGCCCACGTCGAACTGGCCGTCTCGTACCGACTGTATCATCAGGTCCCAGCTGGACAGCTGCCAGTCGACCTTGGCGTTGAGGCGCCTGGCTATCTCGTTGACCGCGTCGTACTCCCAGCCCATGGCCTTGCCGGTCTTGGGGTCGACGAAGTTGAGCGGCGTGTAGGCGTTCTCGGTGACCGCGACGATGACGCGCCCGCCGAGGTCGGGCAGGCCCGACGCGCTCATCGTCGGCTCGGACCCGGCCGCGGCCCCGGGGGCTTCCTTGCCGCCCATCGCGAAGGCCGACGTTACCGATAGCGCCGCGAGCGCCATGACGACGATACTGATTTTCCTCATATCGTTTACCTCCTCGACGGCGCGGGGCCGCCTGCGACCATTGTTGCACCGAACTCGGCCGGAGGCAAGGGCGCCCGCCGGACGGGATTGCGCTATACTGGAGGCGAGGGGACGACGGCCCGGCGCCCGTACGGCGCCGCCCGTCCCCGGATCGGGGGCTAACGATGGATAAAGTCGATATCTGCGACGGCGTCAGCGTCGTAGGGATCCCGGAGGCCGGGCTGTCCGTGCTGTGCGGCTGCCCCGAGAACGTCGTGAAGTTCATGATACGCGGCGGGGCCATACGATCCGAGTCGGATGGCGGCCGGTCCTACGAGACCGGGCCGAACGCGATACTGCTGTCCGAGCTGCCGATCCAGAACGGCCGCTTCTCGAACCTGGCCGAATTCCCCGTGCTCCAGATGCTGTACCGCCAGGGCCTGATCGTTCCCGGCCACCCGCGCAACACCGGCGTCCGGCCAATGCTCATCGGGCTCCGCGACCAGGTCGAGGCCCAGGCCCGCTATATCTACGCCGGCAATTACGGCATTACCGAGCCGGAGGCGCTCGATCCCGACGACCCGGCGGCCGCGGCCGAGATGATACGCATGAAGCGTAAGTTCTCGTTCGGCGCGTTCCGCTCCCTGGACGAGCTGCTCGACGTCCGCGTCATCGACGGCCCCGTCGTCGGGCTCCGCGACGGGGCGTTCCTGCGCAGGCTCGGCGTCAACCGCTACGAGCTCATCTGCGGCGGCGCGTCGGTCGACGTCGACCTGAACCTCGGGCCGGGGGCGTCGTACGGCGCGCCGTACGCGCTGCCCCGCTCCAGGATAGGCCACGACGCGTTCTCCGTGGTCCATCTCGGCGAGGGCGACGGCTGGGACCCGGAGCGTCCGTGCATGTGCAGCCTCGTCGTCCACGAGGGGCGCCGCTACCTGATCGACGCGGGCCCGAATATCGAGGAGAGCCTCGACGCGGTCGGCCTCGGCGTCGGCGACCTCGCGGGCGTCTTCCATACGCACGTCCACGACGACCATTTCGTCGGCCTGACCAGCCTGATGCGCGCCGACCGGCGGCTGTCGTACTACGCCGTCCCCATGGTCAGGCGCTCGGCTACCGAGAAGCTGCGGGCCCTCTGCGGCGTCGACGCCGACGACTTCGCCCGCCTGTTCGACGTGGTCGACCTGCGGCCGGACGAGTGGAACGACGTCGGCGGCCTCGGCGTCCGGCCGATCTACTCGCCGCACCCGCTCGAGACGACGATACTCCGGTTCAGGGCCGCCGGCGCGGACGGGTATAGGACCTACGCGCACTACGCCGACCTGAGCTCGTTCGCGGTGATAGCCTCGATGGTCACGGACGACGCCTCGGCCGCCGGCGTCACGGCCGCGGAAGCCGAGCGCGCCAAGGCGGCCTACCTCGAGCCGGCGGACGTCAAGAAGGTGGACGTCGGCGGCGGCATGATACACGGCGACCCGGACGACTTCGCGGGCGACCGCTCCGGCGACCTGCTCCTGAGCCACGGCGACTCGGTCGGCGCGCTGGCGGGCCGGGGCTTCGGCCGCGTGGCGTCGTTCGGCGAGGTCAGCGTCCTGGCGCCGGCGCGGCGGGACTGGGCCGCCGAGGCGGCCGCGTGCGCGCTCCGTCGCTACTTTCCCGACGCGCCGGCCGCCGCGATCGAGGCGCTGGCCTCGCGCCCGTGCCGCGAGCGCAAGGCCGGCGATCGCCTGCTCTCCGCCGGGAGCGCGCCCTTGGCCGCGCCGCTTACCCTCGACGGCCGGGTAACGCGCGTTGCGGTCGGCGGGCCCTCGGCGTCGTACGGGCCGGGCGCCCTGCTCGGGGCGGTCGCGGCGCTGCGAGGCGAAGCCGAACCGGACGACTGGGTCGTCGAACGAGACGCGGCGGTCGTCGAGCTGCCGGCCGAGGCGTTCGCGGCCTTCGCGCGGGCCGCCGGCCTCGAGGCCGAGATACTGCGCTCGACGGCCGCCGTCGCCGAGCTGGCCGCGCTGCCGCTCTTCGGCGGCATCGGCTCGATGGATAGCCTCTATGGGCTGGCGAAGGCTTCCCGCCGCGTCGAGTCGGGCGGCGGCGCCCTCGACGCCGAGGCTCAGGAGGACGAGCTGCTCGTGCTCGTCTCCGGCGAGGCCTCGCTGACCTACGGCGGCATCGCCTTCGAGGAACTGGCGCCCGGCGCGGCGCTCGGCGACGAACGCGCGCTCTGCAGGTCGATGCGGCTGTTCTCGGCCGTCGGGCGCGGGCCTACGACCTGGCTGGCGTTCCCGCGAGCCGTCGTGGAGGCGAGGCCGGCGCTGCTGTGGCGGCTCCGCGAGGGGCTCGAGCGCCGGCTGGCGATCGTCAAGGCGGTCTTCGAGTTCCGCTGGAGGGCGGAGTACGAGCTCGGCATCGCGGCGATGGACGCCCAGCATCGCCGTATCTTCGGGGCGATGGACGAGGTGACCGGCGCCGCGGATAGCGGCGCGACGTCGGTCCTGGAACGCCTCGAGGTCCTGCTGTCCGACCATTTCTCCGACGAGGAGGCGCTCCAGGAGTCGGTCGGCTATCCCGGCCGCGAGGAGCACGCCCGCGAGCACGACGAGCTGCTCGGCGAGCTGTCCGGCTATATGGGACGGGTCCGGGCGGGGGACTCGGTACCCGGCCTGGCGGACTTCATGAAGGACTGCTTCATACGCCACACCCTCCTCGAGGACCGTAAGTACGCGCCCTGGGTCCTCGACGGGGACCTGCGAAAGTCCTGATCGCCGGCAGTTTCAGCCGGGCTCCGACCGCCTCGGCCGGATGACCCGCGATCCCCGTTCGCGCTATGCTCGCGCGATGACCGAGACCGTAGACATCCTGGGCCTGGGCTTCGAGGCCTTCTTCGCCGCGAGCGGCCTGGGCGCGGGCAAGCGCCGGAACCTTCGCGCCGCGTACCGGGCCGCCTTCGGCGACGGCCGCTGGGAGCCCGGGCGCTTCCTGTCCCGCGCAGACGCCGAGGCCCTGTCCCCTCGCTTCCGGGTCGGCCTCCTCGAGCCGGTCCGCGTCGCCTCGGAAGACGGCGAGTACGGGCCGACGTCCAAGGCCGTATTCAGGCTCGACGACGGGCTGTCCGTCGAGAGCGTGCGCATCCCGCAGCCGGGCGGCGGCGCGACGCTGTGCCTATCGTCGCAGGTCGGCTGCCGCATGGGCTGCGCCTTCTGCGAGACCGGCCGCGCCGGCCTGTCCAGGAACCTGTCCGCAGGCGAGATCGTCGCCCAGGCCGTGACGGCGAGGGTCGCGCTCGGCTGGGATTTCTCGAACGTCGTGTTCATGGGCATGGGCGAGCCGCTGGACAACTTCGACGGCCTGGCCGGCGCGCTAGCGGCGCTGTTCGACCAATCGGCCATCGGCCTGGCCCAGGAGCGGGTGACGGTCTGCACCGTCGGCCTGCCGGAGGGCGTCGCGCGGCTCAAGGGGCTCGGCTACCGGCGGCTCGGCCTGTCGGTCAGCCTGAACGCGCCGGACGACGCCGTGCGCTCGGCGCTGATGCCGGTCGGCCGGGCCCACGGCCTCGGGGATCTGGCCGCGGCCCTGGCCGCCTATCCTTCCAGGCGAAACTTCGCGCTCGGGGTCAACTACTGCCTGATCCCGGGAGTGAACGACGGGCCAGGGGCGGCCGACGGCGTCGCGGCCTTCGTTCGCGACGCGGGGCGGGCGCTCGTCAACGTGATACCGTACAATCCCGGGCCGGCGCCGATAGGCCGGGCGCCGACCGAGCCGGAGATCGACGCGTTCATGGCCTCGCTTGCGGAACGCGGCCTGGAGGCGCGCGTCCGGGCGCCGCGGGGTCGCGGCCTGGCCGCCGCCTGCGGCCAGCTCGGCGGCCCGGACGCGACCCCGGGCGTCCTCTAGTCGACCTTTCTCTGTATATAGGCGCTGTAGTCCTTGACGATGGGCTCGTAGGCCCGCTCGAACAGCGGGCTGGAGATCATGAAGTCGGCGGTGGAGCGGTTGCAGGCCATCGGGATGTTGTAGACCACCGCGATGCGCAGGAGCGCCTTGACGTCGACGTCGTGGGGCTGCGGCGACATCGGGTCCCAGAAGAAGATCACCGCGTCGATCCGGCCCTCCGCTATCATCGCGCCGAGCTGCTGGTCTCCGCCGAGCGGGCCGGACTTGAGCAGCGTGATGCTCGAGGCGGGGGCCTTGGCGCCGCCCTCGGTCGAGCGCTTGCGCTCGATGGTCTCCGCTACCAGGCGGCCGGTCGTGCCGGTGCAGACGAGCTCGTGCCTGAGTAGCGACCGCCAGTTATACTCGACCCAGCCGACGAGGTCCATCTTCCTGTTGTCGTGCGCCACCAGCGCCACGCGTTTCTTGGCTTCCATCCGTATCTCCTTGATAGCTATATCCGGCCGAGGGCGAGCCCGTCGAGCGGCAGGTCGCGTTCGTCGGTCGGCACCGAATCGACGATTTGGGACTCGTAGCCGTAGCCTATCGCGACGAAGGGCGCCGCGGAGCTAGGCGACCGCGCCGCGGCCGCGGGCCGCGACGCGGCTACCGAAGCCAGGAAGCGGTCGTAGAAGCCCTTGCCGCGTCCCAGCCGCCCGCCCGATCGGTCGAAGGCCAGTCCGGGCACGAGCGCCAGGGTCGCCAGCCCGGCTATCTCGGCCGGCCGGACGGCCGGGGCCTCTGCCGGCGGCGCCGGGATGTCCCAGCGGTCGCGCGGCCAGTCCCGCCAGCCGGGCGAGAGCTCGACGAAGGCTATGTCGTCGCCGTCGATGCGCGGCACCGCGACCCGCTTGCCGTCGGCTAGGGCGGCCTCGATCGCCGGCGAGGTATCGATCTCCGACGGCATCGACAGGAAGGCGAGCACGAGCTCGGCGCCCCGCCACTCCGGGCGGGCGCGGGCCCGAGCCGCCGCGTCGGCGCTGGCGGCCGCGCGGCGCTCGGGCGTCACGGCCGCCAGGGAGGCTTTGGCCGACCCGCGCAGCGCCGCCTTGCGAGCCGCGACGCCGTCCCGTCCTCCGTCCGTCATGCCTGCCCGGTCGCCGCCGCGTCGCGGTCGTGCTGGTCGATGTCCTTGGCGTCCCAGGGGTAGCAGACCCATTTGTCCTCGATGTCGAGCCCGGACAGGTAGAGCTTGACCTCGGGAGGCATCGCGCCGCGCTTCTCCTTGAGCTTGTTGTGGAGTACCGCCACGGCGACCGACTCCGGCCGGTGCGACAGCAGCTCGCGCACGCAGTACTCGAGCGTGACGCGCGAGTCGTCGACCTCGTCGACGAGCAGGATGCGCTTGCCCTTGAGCTGGCGCTCGGCCTCCTCGATCCACTGCACCTTGCGCGGGTTGTCGGTCGGCTGGTTGTTCTGGTCGTAGTAGGCGATGCCGACCGCGAGGATGGGCTTGTTGATGAAGGTGCGCAGCATGCGGGCCGGGATGAAGCCGCCCGAGCCTATGGCGACGATGATGTCCGTCTCGTATCCGGCCGCAAGGACGCGATCAGCTAGGTCGCGTACCGTGCGGTGGATGGCCTGGTAGGTGAATCGGTACTTGTCCATGTCCGATCATACGCCTCGCGGGCCGTAGCGCGCAAGGTGGGCGCCGATGGGCGCCTTCGCGAGGATTCGGGGAAGGGTCGATATTTTTCGCTTGACTTGTGGGGATATGCGTTTATTATAGCCTGATATATCAGATGTATATGACTTGAATACTAGGTGTGTATCTGGAGGATCGCAGTGCCTTTGACCAAGCTAGTCGAATATCTCCGCTCCGAGGGCCTGGACGGCTTCATCGTGATGCGGACGGAGAACGTCCGCTACCTGTCCGGGTATACGGGCGAGGACTCCTACCTGCTGGTTACCGCGGCCCGTACGCTGTTCGTCACCGATCCGCGCTATACCGAGCAGGCGGCGCAGGAATGCCCCGAGCTGGCGATCGTCAACTGGCGCGACGAGTCCCCGACGCTACCCGGGGCGCTCGCGTCGCTCGCCAAGAAGGCCGGCCTGAAGGCGGTCGGCTTCGAGGCCGACTACATGACCTTCCAGGCGCACGCGGCGATGGCGGAGGCCTTCGGCGAAGGCGCCAGGCTGGCGCCGACGGCGGGCGTCGTCGAGGAGTACCGCAAGATCAAGCGGCCCGACGAGATAGCCAAGCTGCGCGAGTCCTGCGCCATCGCCGACCGCGCGCTGGCGAGGCTGCTCGACGACATCAGGCCCGGCAGGACCGAGAAGGAGCTGGCGGCCCTGCTCGCGCTGTACCTCGTCCGCGAGGGCTCGGATACCAAGCCCTACGGCGGCATCCTGATCTCCGGCAAGCGCACCTCGCTGCTGCACGGCATACCGTCGGAGAAGACGGTAGAGAAGGGCGACTTCGTGCTGATCGACTTCGGCGGGCAGTACCGCGGCTACCTGGCGGACATGACGAGGACCGTCGTCGTCGGCAAGGCGACCGACGAGCAGCGCGAGGTATACGACTACGAGCGCGCGATGGTCGAGGCGACGCTCGCGGCGATCAGGCCTGGCGTCCGCTCCAAGGACGTGTTCGCCGCGTCGACCAAGCCGATCGAGGGAACCAAGTACTTCGGCTACCACTACACGGGCATAGGCCACGGCATAGGCCTGTTCGTCCACGAGCTTCCGTTCCTGAGCCCGCGCTCCGACGACGTGCTCGCGGAGGGCATGGTGATGACCGTCGAGCCGGGCATCTACCTGCCCGACTGGGGCGGCGTGCGCATCGAGGACCAGCTGCTGGTGACGAAGGACGGATACGAGGACTTCACGAGCTCCACGAAGGAACTCCTGGAGATATAGGAGGCAAGTATGAAACGATCGCTCGTGGTCGTCGCGTGCGCCCTGGCGCTCGCCGCGACCGGATGCGCCCCGTAGGCTGAGAAGGCCGAGGCCGCGTCGCCCAAGGTCTTCCGCTTCTCGTACGCGTCGGACATCCCGACGCTCGACCCGCAGATGGGCAACTCGATGCCCTCCGCCACGGTGGCGTTCCATATCTTCGACGGCCTGACGCGCATGGACAACGGTGCGGTCAAGCCGGGAATCGCCGAGTCGTGGACCGTCTCCGACGACGGCCTCGTCTACGTCTTCAAGCTGCGCGACGCCAAGTGGAGCGACGGCCAGCCGATCAAGGCCCAGGAATTCGAGTACGGCATCCGCCGGCTGATGGACCCCGCCGCGGCCAGCCCCTACTCGTTCCTCGGGCTCCTCATCGAGAACGCCGACGCCGTCAACTCCGGCAAGATGCCCGTCGAGAAGCTCGGCGTCAGGGCCGTCGACGACAAGACCGTCGAGCTGCGCCTGGCCTATCCCGCCGACTACTTCCTCGGCATGCTGTCGATGTGCCAGTTCTGCGCCACCAGGCCGGACCTCGTCGAGCGCTACGGCAAGGACTTCGCCGCGACGCCCGACAAGAACGTGTACGACGGGCCGTTCATGGTCAAGGAATGGGCCCGCGAGGACCGCATGATCCTCGTCAAGAACCCGAACTACTGGAACGCCGACTCGATCGCGCTCGACGAGATCGACATCCTGATCGTGCCCGACGAGAACACCGCGCTCGCGATGTTCGACGCCGGCGACCTCGACCTGGTGCGCGTTCCCCCGGCCTTCGTCGAGAAGTACAAGGACCGCGTCGTCTACTACTACGACGGCTCCAACGACTTCATCAAGCTGAACATGGCCTCCAAGGGCCCGCTGTCCGACAAGGACTTCAGGCTCGCGCTCAACTACGCCGTCGATAGGCAGGACTTCGTCGACATCACGACGAAGGGCCTCTACGACGCCAACCCGCGCTACGTGCTGCCGCAGGTCGCCGGCGTGGACGCCGCCTACGGCACCGAGTACCCGCTGCCCGGCTTCGGCGTCCGCGCCGACGTCGCCAAGGCCAAGGACCACCTGGCCAAGGCCATGGCGAGGCTCGGCGTCGCCGACCCGTCCTCGATCGAGATCGAGTTCCTGACCTCCGACACCGACCGCTCGCGGGCCCAGGCCGAGATCGTGCAGGACCAGTGGCAGAAGAACCTCGGCATCAAGGTCGTCGTCAAGCAGGTGCCGTACCGCCAGCGCCTGGACATGGAGAGCAAGAAGACCTTCGAGACCGTGTTCACCGGCTGGGCGCCCGACTACTCCGACCCGATGACCTACCTGGAGCTGTGGACGAGCGACTCGCCGTACAACCACGGCTCGTACCGGAGCGCCAAGTACGACGAGTACGTGGCCTTCGCCAGGAAGAGCACCGACAAGCGCGCCCGCATGGACGCCCTGTTCGCCGCCGAGAAGGAACTGCTCGCCGACGGCGCCATCGTACCGATGCAGCTGCGCCGCGAGTCGCTGCTCGTCAACCCGGCCTTCACCGGCGTGGGCACGTACTTCATCGGCACCAACTACGACCTCGTGCACGCCGACAGGGCGTCCAAGTAGCCGAGGCCCCAGTCACTATTTCCCGGTCCCCGGCGTCACTCCTTAGCCGGGGACCGGGTTCCGAATACAGCGCCGAGGTGGGCCGTGGGACGATACATACTGAAACGCATACTCATTTCTCTGGCGACGCTGCTCGTGCTCGTGACGGTGGTATTCGCTCTCGTCAGGCTCATGCCGGGCGACCCGTTCTCCAGCGAGAAGATGACGCCGCAGGTCAGGCAGAACCTCGAGCGCTACTACGGCTTCGATAAGCCCGTCCTCGAGCAGTACCTGACCTATATGGGCCGCCTCGTCCGGGGCGACCTCGGCTACTCGATGAAGTACGCCAACGTGACGGTAAACGAGATAATCGCCAAGGCCTTCCCGTACTCGGCCGACCTCGGCCTCAGGGCGCTCGCGATAGCCGTGTCCGTCGGCCTGACGCTCGGCGTCGTGTCGGCGCTGAACCGCAAGAAGCCGATCGACGCCGTCTGCGTCGTCGTCGCGATCATCGGCACCTCGATACCCGACTTCATCATGGGCTACGTGCTGCAGTACTTCTTCGGCATCCGCTGGGGCCTGCTGCCGATCGCGCAGTACAAGGGCTTCGCGTACACGATCCTGCCGTCGGTGGGGCTCGGCTTCTACACGCTGGCGCTCGTCTCGCGCCTGATGCGCTCGAGCATGCTCGAGGTGGTGCAGCAGGACTACGTCAAGACCGCCAAAGCGAAGGGCGCGTCGCGCTTCCGCATCGTGCGCAAGCACATGATACGGAACGCCATCCTGCCCATCGTCACGGTCCTCGGCCCGATCACCGCGAGCGTGCTGACCGGCACCTTCGTGATCGAGTCCATCTTCGCCATACCGGGCATGGGCAAGTTCTACGTCTCCAGCGTCCAGTCGCTCGACTACACGCTGGTGCTCGGCATGACTGTCTTCTTCGGGGCCTTCCTCGTGACGGCCAACCTGATAGTCGACGTCCTGTACGGCATCGTCGACCCGCGTATCCGCGTGGCGAGGGGGTAGCATGGAAGCGATAGGCGACGCTCCGGACCGGAGCCTCTTCGAGCGCGTCGGCAAGGACAGGGCGGGCATGGAGGCGATCGAGCGCCCCAACCTGACCTACTGGCAGGACGCGTGGCGGCGCCTCAAGGCTAACCGCATGGCCGTCTTCGCGCTGTGCGTGGTCGGCCTGTACGTGGTCATGGCGGTCGTCGGGCCCTGGATGACGAGCTACTCGTATACCGCCACCGACGCCAAGGCCACCGACGCGCTGCCGAGCGCCGAGCACTGGTTCGGCACCGACATGCTCGGCCGCGACCTCTGGTCGCGGGTCTGGATGGGCGCCCGCACCTCCCTGATGATAGGCTTCGTCGCGACCCTGCTCAACACGCTCGTCGGCGGGCTGATCGGCGGCGTGGCCGGCTACTACGGCGGCGCGGTCGACATGGTCCTGATGCGCGTCGTCGACGTGCTCTACGGGATACCGTACATCATCGTCGCCATACTGATGATGGTGGTCATGGAGCCGGGCATGGGTTCCCTGATCGTGGCGATGGTCGTGACGCGCTGGATAGGCATGGCCCGCTTCGTGCGCGGCGAGGTGATGCGCGTCAAGGAGAGCGACTTCGTGGCCGCGGCCCGCGTGCTCGGCGCGTCCGACGCGACGATACTGGTCCGCCACATCATGCCCAACCTGATGGGCCTCATAATCACGAACACCATGATGGCGATACCGAACGCCATCTTCACCGAGGCCTTCCTCAGCTTCATAGGCCTCGGCATACAGCCGCCGGAATGCAGCTGGGGCCTCCTGGCCCGCGAGGGATCGCAGACCCTGTCCATCTACCCGCTCAAGCTGTTCTTCCCGGCCTTCTTCATCAGCACGACGATGCTCGCGCTGAACCTCTTGGGCGACGGCCTCCGGGACGCGCTCGACCCGCGCCTGCGCGGCGAATAGTACTACCAGGAGCATACGGTGCCGGAAGCGATATTGGACGTACAGGACCTCAGCTACTCGTTCAGGACCTACGGAGGCGAGGTCCAGGCCGTGCGCGGCGTCTCCTTCGAGGTGATGCCGGGCGAGGTCGTCGGCATAGTCGGCGAGTCCGGCTGCGGCAAGAGCGTCACCGCGCAGTGCGCGCTCAGGCTCAACCCGGAGCCGCCGGGATTCCGCCGCGGCGGGCGCATGCTCTACAAGGGCGAGGACGTGTTCGCGAAGGGCGAGCGCGAGCTGCGCCGGATGCGCGGCGCGGAGATAGGCTTCGTGTTCCAGGACCCGATGACCTACCTGAACCCGACGATGCGCGTCGGAGCGCAGGTCGAGGAGGTCTTCGCCGGCAGGCCGGGCGTGAGCCGGCGCGAGGCCCGCTCGCGGGCCGACGAGATGCTCGCGCTGGTCGGCATATCGGACGTGGCCAGGCGGCGCGAGCAGTACCCGCACGAGCTGTCCGGCGGCATGAAGCAGCGCGTGATGATAGCGATGGCCCTCGTCGGCAGGCCGAGCCTGATCATAGCCGACGAGCCGACCACGTCGCTCGACGTGACGATAGAGGCCCAGATACTCGAGCTGCTCGACGACCTTCGCCGGAAGCTCGGCACCGCGATCGTGCTCATCACCCACGACCTCGGCGTGATAGCCAAGATGTGCGACCGCGTGTACGTGATGTACGGCGGCAAGGTCGTCGAGAGCGGCGGCGCCGAGGATATATTCTACCGCACGGCCCACCCCTATACCGCCGGCCTGCTCGGCTCGGTGGCGCGGCTCGAGACCGACTGCGACGAGGAGCTCAAGGCCATCGAGGGCACTCCGCCGGACCTGTTCTCGCCGCCGCCCGGATGCCCGTTCGCGGCGCGCTGCGACTACGCGATGCGCGTCTGCAGGGAGTCGCCCTCGCCCGAGTACCGCCTCGAGGGCGGGCACCGCGTCTCCTGCTGGCTCAGGCACGAGTACGCCGAGCCCGTCGAGCTGCCGGCGCGCTGCGCCCCGGAGGCCGCCGTATGAGCGTAGCCGAGAGGGAGCCGCTCCTATC
>Ga0116152_10003303_pt1 | contig 12990 bp, 13 predicted proteins | sample AD_UKC119_MetaG_FD_89894 | JGI IMG/M metagenome (GOLD analysis project Ga0116152, IMG submission 89894) | Active sludge microbial communities of municipal wastewater-treating anaerobic digesters from Hong Kong - AD_UKC119_MetaG | ecosystem: Engineered > Bioreactor > Anaerobic > Digestate...
AGGCAAAGGCTGGACTATTGGGGCAAAATATTACCTGGGTTTTGTTGATGTTTACAAGGATAAACCGGGAACAAAAAGCAGCTCAATTAATCTGAAAGTTAATATCCCAATAGGAGCCGGAGAAAAGGAACCTAAGCAATAAATATGGTCAGGATTTCTCAAAACCGTTTTTAAAATAGTCAATCTGAACGCGTTTTACTTTTGATTTAAAGCTCGTTTTTCTGTTTGATATTTTTATGTGCTTGTTCAGGTAGTTGGCAAACATTTTTCGGGCAATTTACAAAATGTAATTTATCTGAAAACTAAAACCGGGTTAAGCGCAAGTTACTTTCTGAACCCGTGTCAAATTCATAATATTCAGAAATTAAATTGGTTGATGACAGAAACAGAGATCATACAAAAACTTCAACAGGGGAATGAACGGGCATTTAAGCAATTGGTAGAGAACTATCAGAAGCTTGTTGTAAATACATGCTTTGGAATGGTACATAACACTGAAGATGCCGAAGATATTGCACAGGAAGTTTTTATTGAAGTTTTTCGTTCGATTCAGAATTTCAGGGCCGACTCAAAAATTTCAACCTGGTTATACAGGATTTCTGTTAACCGCTCTTTAAATTTCATTCGCGATAATAAACGTAAAAAATGGGTTCATTCAATCGATGATTTTTTAAAGGGAAAAACGCCACAAATAAGCGAAATCCATCGCGGTAAAAACGAAACTCCCGTTTATGAACTGGAAAACAACCAGCGGGCCCGAATATTGCATGAGGCAATCGATTCTCTTCCCGAAAACCAAAAAACCGCATTCACACTGAATAAGTACGAAGACTTGTCATATAAAGAAATTTCCGAAGTAATGAATTTATCGGTATCATCCGTTGAATCGCTGATACATCGGGCAAAATTAAAACTTCAGAAAAAGTTATATTCATGTTATAAAAAGAAGTGCATGTAACGCAAGTTAATTATCGAAAATGTGTCATATCAACAAAATAGAATCATGAAATGCAAAACAATACATAGCAAAATTATATTTTATCTCGATGGCGATTTATCCCTTAACGAAATGGAAAAGATAAAGTTGCACCTTTCACAATGTGTTGACTGCGCCGCTTTTGCCGCAGACCTGCAAAAATCAATGGCAATACTTGAATCAGAAAAATCGCCTAAGATTAATCCATTCTTTTATACAAGGTTAATAGCAAAACTCGAAAATCAGGAAAGTGGCCATAACGAAATAAACAGGAGGCCGGTTCTTCTTAGAGTTTTGCAACCAGCTTTCTTTTCGGTTTTATTATTTGTGGGCATTTACGCCGGAATTAAAATTGGGCAACCTGTCAATTCATCTGCAACTTCCGGTATTTATTCAGAACAGGATTTGATTCCATATCTTGATGAAATGAAGGGTGAAACGATTGAAACATTTTTAATGGAGTAAATTATGATTAAGAAAAATACATATCGAATATTGATTTGGCTGATTGTGATATTGTTGGCTACTAATTTATCGATGGGAATTTCGTTTTGGTACCACAAGCAGGAGGACAAAAAACAGGCTGAAATGCTTGACGAGATTAATATTGAAGTGCCTGCTCAGCAACGAACCAAATTTTTCAGGGAAGAATTGAACCTGCAACCCGAACAGGTAAATAAATTCAGGGAGTGGAACCGCGAATTTAACCGCACCGGCTGGAAGATTACACATGAACTGGAAGATTTACGAATAGAAATGATTGCTGAACTTGGCAAAGAAACTCCCGACCAAAACAGGCTTGAAACCATTTCCGGCGATATTGGAAAATTACATTCGGAACTCAAAAAAGTTACCATCGACTACTACATGAAAATGAAAAAAGAATGTAATGAAGAACAACAAAAAAAGCTGAATGAAATTTTCATGTCGATGCTGAAGAGAAATGAAGACGTAAAATTACCGGGTGGATATGGTAGAAACAGAAGAAATTTGAATAACAATAATTAATCACTTAAAATTTTAAAATCATGAATATTAGCAAGTTAAGTAAATTTGCCTGGGCTTACTTTGCCCTTGCATTAGCAACAACAACAGTTTTTGGTCAAGGCTACAGAAACAGAAACAATGCGTTCAACAATCAAAATCAGGTTTGTTTATATCAAATAACCGATTTATCTGAAGAACAAAAAACAAAGATTGGAGAATTGGAAAACAGCCATCAAAATGAAATGGCTGCACTTCGTGAAAAACGTCAATCAACCCGGGATGCCATCGAAAAAAATGAAATCAGGGGAACCATGCTTAAAACAGTAAAAGCTCACCGCGAAACAGTGAGAAATCTGCTGACTAAAGAACAGCAAAAACAGTTTGACCAATTTGCTTCCAACTTAAATAATTACCAAAATCGAAGTGGAAACGGAAATTTCAGGGGTCGTCAGCAGTTTGGCGGGCAACAAATGTTTGCCGGAAATTGTGGAAATTCTTGTCGAGGAAAAGGGATGGGAAGACAGGAAAATGGTCGCGGAAACCGCCAGTTTAATGGATGTAACAGGAACTTCTATCAAAAAAATTAACAAGTAGAAAACTGTATTGAAAACAATATGTATTATTCAAATTTTTAAAATTAATTATCATGAAAACAATTAAATTATTTTTAGTAATGGCAGTTGCTGCAATGGCATTTGTATCATGTTCTGAATCAGTTAACGGAGTTGATGAAACAATTATTTCTGACGTGGATGAAAAAAGCGCTGAAGTTGCCGCCATTTGCGGAACCTGCGACTTTTCGGGAACGCTTGCCGAAGCTGAAGTTTACGGGCTAATGGAAATGCGCGAAGAAGAAAAACTTGCACGGCAGGTTTATATTTTCTTCTACGAAAAGTACCAATACCGCGTTTTTAACAACATCTCTAAAAGCGAAAATGCACATACGAGTGCTGTACTAAATCTTATTGATGGATTTGGATTGACAGATCCAACGCCTGTTGCTTACACTGAATTTAACAATCCTTTATTTGCCGACCTTTATGCGCAACTTACTGAAAAAGGTTCCGAATCACTTGTTGAAGCGCTTAAAGTTGGTGCATTTATAGAGGAATACGACATTAATGATTTGCAGAATTTATTTGAGACAACTGAAAATGCAACAGTGAAAAAAGTGTACGGTAATTTATTGCGGGCTTCAAAATTTCATCTGAAAGCTTTTACAAATTCCTTGAAATTATTAAAGGCAACTTATACACCAACAGTAATTTCGGTTGAGGAATACAATGATATTTTAGGAATTTAAAATGCTGTGACTGTATAGAACACAGATAACACTGATTTTAGAGATATTCACAGATAAAATCAGTGAATATCTGTGTTTTCTGTGTTCTACGTTTTTCATTTTAAAAGTTTGAAAATTATCTTTAAACATTTAATTCTCTGTCAAATAAAAAAATGAAACGATACCCACTTCCTGATTTATTAAAAGGATTTGCAGTTTTTTTGATAGTTCCGGTTCATATTCTTGAATTATTTATTGACTACCCGGGACGTGAAAGTCTTTTTGGAAAAATTCTGCTTTTTCTGGGTGGACCAATTGCAGTGCCTGTGTTTATGATTATTATGGGCTATTTCTTAGCAAAAAATCAAAAGTCGTTTTATATTAATTTTTCAAGGGGGATAAAAGTTCTTATTGTTGGTTTTTTATTGAATATCGGGCTCAATTTTCATTTGCTTTTAAAAATCAAATTTGCCGGCTGGCAGTTTAATCCACTTGAATATATTTTTGGCATTGATATTTTGTACTTCGCCGGACTAAGTATCATCTTAATCGCGTTTCTGAAGACATTAAAAAAAGAACAAGCCTGGATTGCAACTACATTGGTTTTTGTTGTAATTACAGCTACGGGTTTTATGAACGAAAAACTAATGGTCGGCGGGCGAAATTATTTTTTGCCATTTATCGCCGGAAACTATTGCTGGTCTTATTTTCCACTTTTCCCCTGGTTGGCATACCCGTTGGCAGGCTTTGCATTTTTTCATTTCGAAAAGGAAATAGTTTCATTTTTTAAGCAACAAAAGATTGTTTCAGGAATCATACTTACAGGAATTTTGGCAACAATACTTTTTTTCGGCAAATCGGGTTTTGAAACAACAATCAACCTACCTTCTTATTATCACCACACATTTTGGTTTTCACTCTGGGCGTTTGGGATTGTAATTTTATGGACAGCTTTTTGGCGTTTCATTCTGAAAATTTTTCCAAGAACTTATGCCTGGTATTTTTTCATATGGCTCGGAAAAAATATCACGCTTTTTTACATTATTCAATGGCTGATTATTGGAAATATTGCAACAGCAATTTATCAAACACAAAGTATCAATAGTTATGTTTTCTGGTTTGCCGGAATTTTTTCGGTAACGGTTTTACTCACCTGGCTGATTGGAAAAACCAATATTAAACTGGCTAGCTAAGAGAGGTCAAAAAATACTAAATAGGAAGGCAAATTAATAAGGTTGGGATTGTGTATTCCATATTTCTACTAAGGTTGTTTTTTGGGAAATAAGGTTTTAATCGAAATATTAATGATGCTTTTTAGCTTTTGGCATTTTGGGGCTTAAAAAAAAACTTATTCAGTTTTTTCTACCTTAGTAGCTTAAAGATGAACCTCTTAACCAAAATCTTATTGATTCAACAGGATTGGAATACAAAAAATACTATCTGAATTATTTTAAAACATGAAAATTACCGAATCACCAATTTTCGTGAAGCCGATTTTTCATTCCCATATTCAATAAAATAAACATAAACACCGCTCTGAAAACGACTTACGTCAAGCATCAAGTGGTCGGTGTGGTTATCTACTGTAAATTGTTCAACTTGTCTGCCTGAGTTATCAATTAGGTGTAAAGTTCCCTGATTTACATTTTCGGGTAGAGAATAATCAACTTTTATTGAATTAGATGCAGGATTTGGAAATGCATTCAGCAAAATACCAGGGGATTCTTCATTTAATAATTTCGCTGAAACAACTGTTCCCGGCAAACTGTAAATATTGGTCCAAACCTTTTCTGGAAAAACTGAATAATCATAGCAATACGAAAAAAGCTTGTATGAGTTTTCGCTGGTTTTATTAATGTAGTTATAAAGCCCACCATCAATAAAAGTTATTTGCGAACCGTCATCATTAATAATTTTACTGTCATACTCATAATATGCCTGTGCTGAATTGTATTTGTAAAAAGTACAAAGCAGCTCAATTCCCGAATCATTGTCAAACAGTTTTTCCGACAGGAATTTTATGTCGGAAAGATAAAAGCCACCTGGAACATTACAACTGATTGTTTTGTACAACGAATGGTCGGTATTATACATTCTGCATTGGCCGTTGGGTACATCCATTAAAAAATATTTGTAACCTAATGTTTCGAGTTTTACCACTGAAGTTGAATAATCGTATTTTTTGTCGAGCGTAACCTGGGCATTAATTGCCAGAATTACAAATAATAAAATGCTTGTTGAAACTAATTTTTTCATGATAAATTTTTTAATTTCTTTTTTAACTATCCACCTGTTTTTTGCTTTAAAATTATTCCTGAGATACGGTGTAAAACCTTTGTGTTTTTTCCAGTTCCTCCCCTTGGGGAGGTTAGGTGGGGCTTTCTATTTTATCAATTTTAATCCTTCGTTTGCCGATGCATCATTTGGATTGTAAAGTTTTACTTTGTTGAATAGTATTTTTGCGTCGTTATTTTTACCCAAAAAATAGGAAGTCCAGCCCAGCATCAACAACCCATCGTAACCAAACGGGTACAAATCAACTACTTTTTTGAAAAGCGGATAAGCACTATTATAGTCTTTGCGTCCGTAATAAACCAATCCCAAACGATAAAGTGCCACTGTATTCTGTGGATTTACTTCAAGGATTTTATTATACAATTCAATGACCTCATTCCATTTTCCCTGTGCAGCTTTTGGTAAAATCAACCCAAAACGGGCTTCTTCGGAATATGGTTTTAGTTTTTGCGCAGCTGAATAAAAAATTACTGATTCATCGAACAAACCGGCATTGTACTTTAACCAACCCAGCCGCAGGTTAATTTCGTACGACGATTCATCTAAAACTTTTTTTAATTCATCTATTGCTGCTGAAAAATCACCATTTTTTTCGGCTGCATAACTTTTTGAAAAAGCTGTTTCCAATGTAGCCTGATTAACCTGAGCAAATGATGGCAGTGTAATTATTGCCAAAGCTAATACTATAAATTTTCTTTTTAAAAATTCCATGATATTCCACCTGTTAATGTATGTTTTGTATAATCGTATTCCATCGAACTACCTGGTATTCCACCTGAATAAACCTGATATTTTTCGAACACATTCTGATTAATGTATCGCAGAACAAACTGATATCGTTTGCCTGTCGGGAAATAAAGACTTCCGGTAAATTTCTGCTCCGACCAGCCCGGGAAATTTGCCACAACATAACCGGCCGGTTCGATAAAATTTTTCATTTCGCCGTTCAAATATTGTCCGGTAAAATGAACAGGACCGATTTGCGCACCTCCCGAAATCCCATACGTATTGTAGCCAAATCCATTTTCCGAATCCTTTTTAAAATATACCCGGGGCGTTAAATATAAGTTTGTATTTGAAAGTGGATACCAGGTAATCCAACCCGAGAGTTGCGTAAATCCTTTGTTATAAATATTTGCAAGGTTTATTTCGGCACCGGGTGAAAAATTTCCCAAGTGAGTCCAGGTTGAAGTTGAAAAAATAAAATGGGAAAATTTCACATTCGAACTGTAAAAAATATTCGGATTATAATCACCCAACACCAAATCAGAATTACCCCAAATTGCGTTTATTGATAGAGAACCGTACCATTTTTTATTCAGCACAAAAACCGGGTTGATAAAATATTGATTTTGTGTGACTTTTATTGGAAATGAGTATCGTGACCCCCAAAATACCTGTTCTTCACGGTCAATTCCGAGATGCGTAAAATTATGGTTTAAAAATACGCCGGGTGCAATTTGATGGCTGTAATCAAATGTTTCGAAATGATAATTTTTTAAAATATAAGCTTCGCCATAATCAGAACCAACATTTATTTCCTCATCAAATGAAGTTCCGATTAGTTTATCGAATTCGGGGTTAAAACTATACCCGACTTCAGCTGCTGCCCGAAGTGGTTTCATTTTCTGATAGTAGATCTTTTGTTTGAAAGCGACAGAAAATTTGTCGGCTATTTTCGAAGCCTCAACGTTTCGCCCGCTATAAATTAAACTGTAATATAAATATTCCTGCAGCCACTCAAAACTCTTGTCGTTTTCCCAAGCTTTCAAAAAACAGTCGGAAGCAAACCGGTATTTTTTCAAATTGTAAAAGGCTATTCCGGTTCGCGCCTGCAAGTAAAAAAAATCGATTCCCTGTTCGCGTGCTTCCGCTGAAAAATCAATGAGTTCATTCCATTTCTGTTGCTGATAAAGTTCAAATGATTTGCTATCAACTTCAACAAAACTCAGTTTTTTTTGTGCCGAAACTGCAAACAAAAAAAGCAGCAGAATGAGTGTTATTCCAATTCGTTTTGACATAATATTTTAATTCTTGCCTCTTTAAATTCAACAGTAATTTCGATTTCGCCCTCGTTGTTAATTTTCAATTTCGAATAGTATTGCTGTTTGGTTTTCCCCAATATTTTTTTGCTGATTACAGCATCCATTTCAATATCGCCAGAGGATAAAATATCTCCGGCTTCATTCATTTTCAGTTCAAAATCTACTTTTAAAAACAGGTACACGGGTGCAAAAAGATCCTGCAATATTTTAAGCGAACCGCCAAACATTTGATTCAGCGGAATGGTGTCGGTAATTTTACTGTTTGGCAAAAATCCCAGCGGAACTTTAAATAACGATAAGTAAAACCAGTAAATCGCCGAATTTTTCGTTCCTGTAAAATTGGTAAAGTAGTGTAAATTGCCATTGTTGTATAAATAAGCCAACCCGCCATCCTTTTCACACTTGATATACGTTGTATTAAAAACGTCAGTTTCTGCAACCCATGAAAAGGTTCCGGTATGTTTTTGCCACTTTTTAATCTCTGAATCCACTTCAACATTTACTTTTAAATGCTGCCCGGGAATAAAATGGAGCGCCTTTGCCAGAACTGCATTAATTGCCGGACTTGTTACAATTTCGCCAGTTTTGGGAAAATCAAAATTTTGGAGTGAAAAACTGTTTCCCTTTTTTAGCAAGTAGTGCCCAAAAGGATAATCGAAAGTTTTGGAACCGATATGTGGAGTTAGCTGAAACTGAAAATGAAGATGAGGAAACGGCGACCTGCCAGAGTTTCCGCAACGCCCGATTTGCTGTCCTTTTTTTACAAAATCGCCTGCTTTTACTTCAAGCGAATGATATTTTAAATGACTCAACTTGGCATTCAAATAATCGTTGTGCTTGATTATTACCGTGTTTCCCCAGTTTTGTTTTGTATTTACATTTCCAATTATATTATCCGGTATTGTATTTAACGTTTCAATAACAATTCCGTCGAAAGGAGCGATTACCGCTTTCCCGAAACAATAATAGTCTTCGGTAAAATCGCCCGAATTTTTAAACTGTTTCCCTCTTCTGTCGGTAATTATAAAATCCCAGGCATGACGCCAGGCATCTTTGTGTGTATGTTCGCCATTATGTCCCTGGCTGACCATCCATTCTCCAAAAAAAGGCAACGACGCCGAAACCGGGTAAGCCGCCGGAAATCGTTTGATATTTCCAGAATGCAGATAAAGATTTTTTTCCGGTTTACCAAGTTGAACAGGGGTTTCAATAAGCGATTTTGGTCTTTGCTCGCGAAATTTAAGTGCATATAAAAACATTAAAACCACTGCATTAAAAGGCAAAGAGTATGGAGAAATTTTGAACATTGGGAATATTTGCTGCGTACTGATTGTAATCAAAACAACGGTAGGAAGCAATATTATAATCCACCCGTAACTCACTTTTCCGGGAACCAGAAAATAGCCGCCCAGCGCAATCGCAGTTAAAATGTAGTTAAAACCAATAAATGTGTATCCAAGCGAAATAAACTCAATACCAACGATTTGATAGAAGATATAAGCCACGGAAAAACCAAGAATTGAAAGAACGAAAGTAATCCGCGAAAAAATAAGTAATCCAAGCGAAATTATAATTCCGGCCAATAAATGGGTTTGAAAAAAAATCGCACCAAGCGAATGAAAATATATTTTTATAAAAGTTGAACGGATATTATTCTGCAAAAATTCATAAAAATCAATGAACGATTGGCCACCAAGCGCATACAGTTCGTTATAGGTAAATATTCCGCGTTCGCTAATGTTTAAAGCGGTTAAACTGTTTCCTGAAAGTGCAACTATCCAAATAGCAATTAAAAATGGAACACTTAAAAACGGCAGTCCATATTTCCCGAGTACACCCTGAAAAACAACAGTAAGGAAAAAACTTAAAATGGCTGAAATAGCGATTAACAGAAAGACCTCGGCAGAAGGTTGGTAGATTAATCCTACGCCCAATCCCACCAACAGCGCATTAAATCCATACAAACCTGAAACAAAAAAGTATTTGTTGTAACCCAAAAACCATGCAAGTGCATTAGCAATTAAAACTGCGATTAATCCACCCAAACCAGCGCCGTAATCAAAAAAGCTTATGACAAGCAAAAAAACAGCCAGTAATTTCGAGGTTGAAAAAAATACCTGCGAATAGCTGTTAAGTGTTGAATCAAGAATTTCTCTGAATGACAGGGTATGGTTTTTCATATTTTTTTAGTCATTGTTTTCAAATTTTCGTTTTCTAGCAAAACCAGACTTCGACTACGCTCAGTCTGACTGTCACCCTGAGCGTAGTCGAAGGGTGTTTTTATTCAGAATCTCTAAATCTCAGTCAAACGACCATTATCTCTTCGGATTCAGTTCAAAACTTTGCAACGAATCTAAGTTTTCCTTTTTTCTGATAATATGGGCTTTCCCGTCTAAATCAATCAGTATGACGTTTGGCCTGAAGGTAATAAACTGCATCCACTGTGTCATGTTGTATGCCCCAACCCGTTCAATAACCAACTGGTCGCCAACTTTTGCCGGAGGAAAATTTATTGCATCACGAATTACGTCAATGTTCATGCACAAAGGACCGTAAATGGTTGACTCTTCCACATGGCTTGATACTTCTTTACTTGGATAAACACCCAAATTATACCAGAATGAAGTAAACAAAAGGTTTACACCAGCATCTATTACCATAGTTCGCCGACCATGAATGGAGCGTTTGTTGGCCAAAACTGTTGTGAGCAGGTAGCCGGAATCGTCGATTAACGCACGACCGGTTTCCATAAAAAGCACAGGTAAATTTTCGTGCGGAATTTCAGAAGAAATGATGGCATTTGAAATGGCCTCGGCATAATCGTCAAAAGAAGGACATGTTTCAGCGCCTGGCATGTACGCGCCTTTCAAGGTATTTTTTGATGTAAACCCTCCTCCCAAATCAATGTATTTCAGCCAATGGTCGAATTTGCGATGAATTGCCATGTACAAATTCGATAATTTTGAAGCTGCTATTGCATACGCAGGGGTTGACATAATGTAAGTGCCAATGTGCGTGTGCAAACCAACCATTTCAAGGTTTTCAGCCAGCATAATACGGTTGATTGCATTCCATGCTTCACCGTTTTCATAGTTAAATCCAAAGCGGTCCCATATCGGATAAATCCCTGCATCGAGATTTACACGAATTGCAACACGCGCTTTTTTGTTGAGTTTACGGGTGGTTTCAATCAGTAAATACAATTCATCGAAATGGTCGATATGAATGCACGCGTTGTGATTGATAGCCATGGTTAAATCTTCAGCCGATTTTTCCGGGCCATTAAATAATATGTTCGATCCGTTTACTCCGAGGGAGAGCGCTTTTTCAAACTCAAATCCTGAAACAACTTCTGCCCATGAACCCTCATCATGAAAAATGCTGCAAACAGCATCTAGATAATTGGTTTTGTAAGACCATGCAAATTGGACCCTGGGATAGCGGGTTTCAAATGCCCTTTTGGCTTCGGCAATTGTATCGCGGATAGTTTTTTCTGAAAGCACAAATAATGGCGAACCATATTCTTCCATCAGTTTTGAAACCGGAATACCATCGATTGCCGAAATTATTTTTTGTTTGGTGGGCAAGCCAAATTTATTGGGAACACCGGCTGTTATTTTGCTGATTACAGGTTTTTGGTATTTTAATTTTTCCATTTTCTTCTTTTCAAATTTGATATTTGTTAAACTATCCATACTGACTTCGACTTTGTTCAGTTTGACGGTCACCCTGAGCGAAGACGAAGGGTTAAATTTCTTTATTCATTGATAATGCCGCGAATTTTTCCAAATCCACAATCATGTCATAGGAATATCTCACGAACATTTTTCCTATTTTATAATCGGTCATCGGTTTAACTTCTATTCCAAGTGCCAGTTTTATCAATGCCTCCGGAATGTTTTGCCCCGCACCAACTGCAAGATAAACCCAGGCAGGAATGCGCGGGTTGATTTCAATCAGGTAATATTCCCCATTTTTGGTTTTGATAAGCTCAAGTTCCATCCCGCCTTTCCATTTTGTTTTTTTGATTAACATTCTTGTTAGCTCCATCATTTTTTCGTCGGCGAGAGTGATTCCGCTCCAGGCTTTTCCTTTATCTGTAATATATTGTTTACGCATGGGCACAGCAGCAATAGTATTTCCGTGGCCATCGCCCAGTGCAATTACATTCACTTCGGTTCCTTCAACAAATTCCTGTGCAATTACCGGAAATCCCCATTTGGCTGAAACTTTATAAAATGCCTGTTTTACCTGTTCCTCATTGTTGGCGCGGTAAGCATCGTAGAACTGGCCTTTTATCATCACCGGATAATCAAATTTCTCTTCAATTTCTGAAATCTGTCCAATCGTTCCCATGTTAATACTTCCGGGTACTTTTACTCCATATTTTTTACCGTATTCCGGCAACTTATCCTTGTCGCGTTCCTGAAATTGTTTTATGGTTGGTAAAAAAGTGTGTATTCCTTTTTCAAATAAACGCTGTTCATTTTTCATAAACGAAAAAAGTTCTGCATCGAAATTAGGAATCAACACATCAATTTTTTCCTGTTGATGAATGTTTTCAATTCGTTCAATTAAATCATCAGAACCTGATGATGGGTAGGGAATTTGGAAAATACGATCGCATAAACCTTTCATGTAAATCCCTGGTTCAAGGTTTTCGTAAACCAATCCTATTACACGTATATCAAACTCTTTGGAATCTTTCGCACCTCGAATTACAGGAACACCCGGCCCCGGATTATCTGTATTGTTGAGACCTGTTACGGCAATTGTGATTTTTTGCTTCGTCATATACTTCTATTTAAATGAAATCCAGGGGATTGCTTTGTATGGTAATTTGATGGTGTTTTATAAGTGTACAGAATTCATAAAAATCTTTCTCAAAAGTAAGATCGTCAACATCGTATTTTTCAAGGAAGTTGGTTCTGATTTCTTCGAAACTAAAATTATCCTTAATCATTTTTATCATTTCAAGGCCAGTTGGATTGAGGTTGAATGAATCACCAGTGTTTGAGTTAAACACAAAACCGTTATCGCTGATTTTAATTTCTTCTGTAATTTTCATTGTATATTTATTTTGTACACTAAGAATTGTTCGATTTAAGTAAGACACAAAATTTACTAATAACTTGCACTGGAAAAAAAATAATTTCTCACAAATAATAAATGTTTGAAACGCATTTTCACAGAATAGAATAAATTTAGTTTTATAAGTTTAAAAGGGTTAATTAACAATAATTTAGGTTTATTAAATACTTGTTTCTGATTTATAAAATTGCCTTTCAAAAAAGATATTAAAGTATTTAATTTACATTTGGCATTAAACTTGTTTAACATCTGATAAATTCAAAATATTCATTTAAAATTTTACAGCCATGAAAAAAATTACAAGCATTATTTTA
>Ga0116152_10003304_pt1 | contig 12988 bp, 10 predicted proteins | sample AD_UKC119_MetaG_FD_89894 | JGI IMG/M metagenome (GOLD analysis project Ga0116152, IMG submission 89894) | Active sludge microbial communities of municipal wastewater-treating anaerobic digesters from Hong Kong - AD_UKC119_MetaG | ecosystem: Engineered > Bioreactor > Anaerobic > Digestate...
AATTGGTTCATCAAATAAAAATCATACAGGCAATTCCGAACATAAGCGTAAAACGGCTATATTTAATCCAAAAATTAACCGTAGAAACCGGTTTTTAGACAGACTGCCGTTGGGTGTTATTAAAGAAAAAAATGAGAAAACAATACCACATACTAAATGGTGATTCATTAAAAAAACAATTTCCTGAAACTATTCAGGGGGAAATTTTAGTAGCCAGAGAATGCTTAGTAGACGGAAATGTGAATGGTAATAGCTTGACTGACTTGTTTAAAGTAAGAGCCGAATTTATCAGCAACAACTATGATGGATATAAAAAACAAGATTATTTCGAAAAGACAGTTCCTGAATTCCAGAAAATCCAAAATATTCCTGACAATGTAGACATTAATCTATGGTTTGAGGATGACTTGTTTTGTCAAGTGAACTTTTGGTTTGTAATAAACCTTTTAATTAAATCAAATCATAATAATCAACTATTTCTTATTAGGCCCGAATCACATAGCCAATATGGCTTTGGTGGACTATTGAAATCAGAACTAATTTCAATTTTTGAAAGCAGATTGAAGTTAACAGAGCTCGACAAACTGGCGTTACTTTGGGATTATTATCAAACCAATGATACTGAAAAATTGATTGAAACCTCAAAACGATTAAAAAATTTGTACCCATTCATAGATACTGCTGTTGAAGCCCACATCGAGCGAATACCTGCAAATGGAAATATGGGAAGACCAAGTCAATCATTAGTTCAGATAATGGACGAACTTAATACTGTTGAATTTGGACCAATATTTAAAGAGTTTTGCAAAAGAGAGCAAATATATGGATTTGGGGATTTACAAGTGAAAAGATTACTTGATGAAATAAATAACAACCGCTAACAATGTATATACAAAATAGGCGTGACAGTCGTAAATTCAACGGTTATAGTCCGTTCAATATTCTTGTAACTTAACAGGGATGAAGCCCGCAAACGGCTACTATTCTTATACCAACCGAATAGGCCTAAAACAGCTATACTTAATGCAAAAATTAACAGCGTAAAACGGTTTTTAGACAGACTGCCGTTAGTGCAAATTTTGCAAGACCGACAACAATGATAAAAAACAAAGATTTCAGCATGAGAAATATTATAATTTTACTTCTTTCAAGTATTCTCTTGGACTTTGGATGCGTCCAAAATTCTGATCAAAGAAAAGCTACAAGCCAAAATGAGAATATTAATCTTCCTGATGAAATATTTTTTCAGGTAAAAACTGAGAATAAGGATGATTTAGAAATATTTGAGGATGGAATTATTCCTTGGGTTTCATTGAAAGCCCCTGAGGATGAGATTGAAAATTTAATAGAAAAAGATAAGATAATTTTACCAATTGACTCTGCTATTTTGATTATTGATTATCCATTAAATAAACCAATTGAAGTTATAATAAAACCGCATTCTCCGAATGGATTTTCACGAGAGGATTTAATTAAATCAATTAGTAGAGAATATAATAGGATTTATTTGGAGGAAGAGGAATCTGCAAAAACCAAAACTATTCCTGTTGAAAAAAGAGAAGGGATTATAAATAGAAATCAAACAAATGGGAAATATGGTATTTGGGGGCATGACTTGGGTGATTTAGATTTGTCATCAATTATTGTTCATAAAAAGAGAAATGGACTTATAAAATTGGAACTGTATATTGAATCATAAAAAAACTGGCACCAACAAAGGAAGAACTGATCTTAAAGCAAGTCCAAACCCATAATTTTTCTTTTAATATTCTCTCCGCTGCTGCCCAATTTTAACGCATGGTTTACCCTTTACAAAATCACCACTTATCTGTTTAAAGAGTGCTAAACATTCAGTCCGTTACCCCAACATTTGGAGCTAATATTTCCTTTCTGTCCGCTTGTTCCCAATACAAAAGGAAAAAGGGCCGCTCAATAGCTGCCCTTTTAAATGTTAACCCCCAAACACACAATATGGGTTGAATCCCCAAATGCATATCAAAAATAAAAAATAATTTGAATATTATTTTAATTCCGGTAAAAATATCTGATTGCCTTCATAAATGCGTAAGGGTAATACAAGCCCCGCTGCCCCAATCTGCTACTTGTCTGCCTGACGGGGCGAAAGCTTTCAGTCGGTTTCATCGACATTCTTAGTAACCTTTTCCAAAGTTCAAAACTCCTTTCTGTTCACTTGTTCCCAATGCAAAACGAAAAAGGGCTGCTTATTAGCTGCCCTTTTTGTTGTTAACCTCAAATATTCAAAACAGGATTATATCCCAAATGCATATCAAAAATAAAAAATAAATTTGAACATTATTTTAATTCCGGTAAAAATATCTGATCGCCTTCACAAATGCGTAAGGGTAAAACAAGCCCCGGCTGCCCCAACCAGCTACTGGTCTGACTGATGGGACAAAAGCAGTCAGTCGGTTTCATCGACATCCTCTGTAACCTTTTCCAAAGTTCAAAACTCCTTCTGTCCGCTTGTTCCCGATACAAAACGAAAAAGGGCTGCTTATTAGCTGCCCTTTTTGTTGTTAACCTCAAATATTCAAAACAGGATAATATCCCAAATGCATATCAAAAATAAAAAATAATTTTGAACATTATTTTAATTCCGGTAAAAATATCTGATCGCTTTCATAAATGCGTAAGGGTAATACAAGCCCCGGTTGCCCCAACCAGCTAATGGTCTGCCTGACGGGGCGAAAGCAGAAAGTCGGTTTCATCGATATTCTTAGTAACCTTTTCCAAAGTTCAAAACCTTTGAAACGTTAAAACCAAAAACACCATCAAATACAAATTCATTATACAAAACCCTCCGCCCTCCGCCCTCCACCCCCTGAACTCTGAACTCTGAACCCTGAACTCCGCCCTCTGAACCCTGAACTCCGCCCCCTGAACTCTGAACTCTGACCCCCGCCCTTTGAACTCTGAACTCCGCCCTTTGCCCTTTTCCTTTTGCCTTTTTCCTTTTCCCTTTCCGCATCCTCAAAAACATGTTATATAACATTTGTTAGTTTCAAAAATATTGTTTAAATTTAATACGAGTTTCAAGCCCCTGGTTATAAGCCCTGTCAATCAGTAAGCCCACCAGAAGTAAAACTCAAATTAATTTTTTATTACAAACCCATAATTTAAATCTTATGACAACAAAATCTGATTCGAGCCATGCGAAGAACCTGGCAAATTTAGTTTTGTTAAATGGTATCAATGCAGGTCGTGGTGAAGCCTATAACCCGGCTAACAACCTGATCAAGCTGCCGGCTATGCAGGAGCTGGCATCCATTGCTACCGAGACACAGGCTGTTTATGAGGCCACAATTCCGGCTTTCGGCGCTGCAAAGGCCGAACGCGTTATTGCCTTTAAGCCCCTGAGCGGGCTTGTTTCAAAGGCAATGTACTTCCTTAAATCTTCGGGTGCATCTGAAGAAATGTACAATCAGGCAAGAACACTTGCACGCCTGATTAAAGGTCAACGGGCATCGGCAAAGATTAAACCTGAGCCGCCGAAAGAAGGTGAAGAACCCGTACCTGGTCCAAAACAGATCTCAGCCTCTCATATGGGCTTCGACAACCGTATTTCGAACTATGGCAAGTTTATACAATTGCTGACCGGAATACCGGAGTATAACCCCAATGAAGATGAGCTCAAAATCGAAGCGCTTTCGGAGGTGCTCGATAATTTAATGGCAAAAAACAATGCCTATATGCTTGCAGAAGTTCCGCACACAAACACCCGCCTTGCCCGTAACGAGGTATTCTATACCAGTATTACAGGTTTATGCGCCGTGGGACAGGCATCAAAAGATTATGTTAAAGCTGTATATGGTGTAAGAAGCCCGCAGTTTAAACAAATCAGCAAAATTCAGTTTAAAAAATACAAATAAACTGAAGTAAAATGCACCTGCTTTCGTGCCCTTACCTGCAAAAAAGGGTGCCGGAAGCAGGTGTTTTTATGTAACAACTCCCCGGATATACAGCATTTTTAATCCTTCTCTTAAGCTCCCGGGCCATTTCCAAAAATCATTCAGTATAAATCAGAAAAAACTCCGGACATACAAAAACTTCAACCGGAAATATAAAAACACCCCAACCTGCTCTTTGTCTGGCCAGCAAGGAGTAAGCTGCCAGTCGGTTGCACAGGTATTTGGCCTTTTCACTTCCTGTATAAAAACAAAACCACAAACCAACCCCGGCTAACTAAAACATTTGTACAAAACAATTTATGGGTTTAATAAAATAATTTTTACATTAATTGATTCCTGCTCCCAAAAACATTTGAAATAAATTTTAGCTGATAAAATATTTGAAATAATTTAAAAAAAAACTCCCACCGAAGCAGGAGTACAGGAATTTTTTTCCTTCGGCATATAGCCTTATTGTGATAAAATGTAGAATATATCTTTTGTATTCAATGATATTTTTTTATTTGTTGCGAATATAAAAAATAAATATGATTTAATTTTTATATTTAACCTGAAAACTAAATTAAACTTTAAACCCATAATCATGACAAAAATTTTAGGACTTGACCTCGGAACTAACAGCATCGGTTGGGCTGTTGTTGAAACCGAAAATAACAAAGAATTCACTCTACTTGAAAAGGGTGTCAGAATATTTCAGGAAGGAGTAAAAATCGAAAAGGGAATTGAAGGCTCAAAAGCAGCTGAGAGAACTGCTTTTCGTAGTGCAAGAAGGATAAAATATCGTCGTAAACTTCGGAAAATACAATTATTGGGTGTCCTTTCCGATTATGGATACTGCCCGGTTTTAACTAAAAACGAACTTGATAGTTGGCGTTATAAAAAAGTTTATCCAGCTAACTCATCTTTTTTAGTATGGCAAAAAACCAATGAAATTCAACTCGAAAATCCTTATTACTATAGATCACTGCTTGTTGAAAAGAAATTAGATTTAAATAATGAAAGGGATCGTTTTAAAATTGGCAGAGCTTTTTATCATATATCACAACGTAGAGGATTCATAAGTAATAGATTGGAAAGTACAAAAGAAAATGTTGGTACAGTTAAAAAATCAATTGCGGAAATTAGTTCTGCAAAAGGAGATAAAACCCTGGGCCAATATTTCTATGAAAGATATCAAAAAGGTGAAAAAATAAGAGATTCATATACTCACCGTGAAGAGCATTATTTGGAAGAATTCATGAGGATTTCTGAATTTCAGCAACTCAACCCTGAGTTTATAGATAAAGCTAAAAGAGCAATCTTTTATCAAAGACCTTTAAAATCACAAAAAGGCTTGGTTGGTAAGTGTGTTTTTGAACCCAGGAAATCAAGATGTTCAGTTTCACGTCCTGAATTTGAGGAATATCGAATGCTGTGTTTAATAAACAATATTAAGATAAAAACTCCCAAGGATGAAAACTTAAGATTTTTAACTAATGATGAAAAAGAAAAAATAAAACCTCAATTCTTCAGAAAAAGTAAAGATCATTTCGAATTTGAAGATTTGGCAAAACAATTAGCTCCAAAAAAACAATATAAATTTTATAAAAGCAGAGAAATATTTAAGGAAGACTGGTTATTTAATTACAGTATGAATACTACTGTTAGTGGATGTCCGGTGTCAGCAAGATTAAAAGATTTATTTGGAGAAGATTACATGGGTGTAAGATTTGATTACATCCGCGAAAAAGATAGAAAAAAATCAGTTATTGATATTCATGATATTTGGCATGTACTTTATACATTTGATTCTGATGAAAAATTAAAAGAGTTTGCCAGTAACAGGCTGAATCTTGACGATACTCAAATCAAGGAATTTCTAAAAATTCAGCTTAAAAAGGAATATGCCGCATTAAGTCTAAAAGCAATAAATAAAATTCTACCATTTCTTCGTGAAGGGTTAATTTATTCGCATGCAGTTTTTATTGCCAACATGGAAGAAGCAATACCCGAAAAGATTTGGAATAATATTGAAAACAAAACGATTATTAAAAATGAGATACACAACATTATTTCCAATCAGAATGAAGAAAAACAGATAATTGATATTGTAAATGGAATTATCAAAACCAACCGAAATGAGAATTCGGTTTGGAGTGATGAAGCAATAGAATTTTTTAAAAAAGATTTAAAAATCAAAATCAAAAATTATTATGGTATAAAAACATTTGATGCTTTTCCCGAAGAAAAGAAAATCAGGATTGAAGAAAATGCTTTTCATCTTTTCAAGAAACAAATGATGAAGAATATAGGAAGAGGTGAATTTGCTACCGTTCAGCGCATTGATGAAAGATTAAAATCATTTCTTTCTGATAAATTTGATATTGATCCATTATTATTAAAAAAGATTTATCACCCGTCGGCGATTGAAGTTTATAAACCTCCGGTTAGAAAAGAAGATGGAAAACTTTATTTAGGTAGTCCTATGGTTTCTTCTGTCAGAAATCCAATGGCAATGAGAGCGCTTCACCAGTTAAGAAAACTTATCAATGAATTGATAAGGAAGGAATCGATTGATACAGATACAAAAATAAACATCGAAATGGCTCGCGAATTAATGAATGCCAATGAAAGAAAAGCTTATCAAAGTTGGCAGAACGATCGTGAAAAAGCAAGGAAAGAATACGCCATAAAAATAAAACAGCATTTAGAAGTTGATGGAGAACCATCTGATACCGATATATTAAAATATCAGCTTTGGGAAGAACAAAATCACAAATGTCTTTATACAGGAAAAGAAATAGCTATCTCAGATTTTCTGGGATCAAATCCTAAATTTGATATTGAACATACCATTCCAAGGAGTATTTCTCTTGATAATTCTCAAACGAATAAAACACTTTGTGAAAATTTCTTTAACAGGTCAGTTAAAAAGAATAGAATTCCGTCTGCATTATCTAACCACGCAGAAATATTGGAAAGAATTGAGGCATGGAAATTAAAGTATGAAGAATTGGAAAAGCAAATCCAATATGCTGTTAGGCAAGCAAGAGGAGCTGTAGATAAAGGAGCAAAGGATATAGCAATTCAGAAAAGACACAAGTTGAAATTTGAATATGAATACTGGAAAAACAAATACGATCGGTTTTTAATGAATGATGTACCTGAAGGATTTAAAAACAGTCAGTTGGTAGATACAGGTATTATTACCAAATATTCGAGAATGTATTTAAATACACTGTTCGAGAAGGTTTATACTGTAAAGGGTAACACTGTTGCCGATTTCAGAAAACTTTGGGGATTACAGGATGAATATGAAAAGAAAGCACGGGTAAACCATAGTCATCATTGCGTTGATGCTGTTACAATTGCTTGTATAACAAAAAACAATTACGAAAATCTTGCGAAATTTTACCATGATTGGGAGGAGTTAAATACTAAGGGCGTGGATCAACTTCCACCAATTGATAAACCTTGGAAAACATTTACTGAAGATATAAAAACTATTCAGAATGAAATTCTTGTTTCACATTATACACCTGATAATTTACCAAAACAAACAAAAAAAATCCTGCGAAAAAGAGGACGAATTCAAAAAGATAGTAAAGGAAATCCTGTTTACCTTAAAGGCGATACGGTGCGTGGAAGTTTGCACCAGCAAACCTTTTATGGTGCTATAGAAAAAACTGAGGTAAATAAAAAAGGTGAAACAGAAAAAGTGATAAAATATGTTATTCGAAAATCGCTTGATGCTCTTGATGATAATAACATTAAGAATATTGTGGACGAGAGAGTGAAAAATATTATACAAAATGCACGGACTAAAGAAAAAGATTTTTTAAAAGAGATTGAAATTCAAAATAAAAAACTGGCAAGGGCAGAAGATGCAGAGAAATTTGAAGTACAGGCGGAAATTGACAAATTAAAAAAACAGGTTGCCGATTTGTATTCAATGCCAAACAGGAACGGGAGTCCTGTCCCGATTAAAAAAGTCAGGATTTTCCAAACTTCTGTAACAAATCCAATTCATCTGAAACCGCAGCGGGATAAATCGCAAAGAACACCAAAACCGCATAAAGAGAATTATCATGTGGCAAATGACAGTAATTATATGATGGCCATTTATGAGGGAAAGGATGAAAAAGAGAAGCTTAAACGCGACTTTAAACTTTTAAACAATCTGGAAGCTGGAGAATTTTTTAAATACTCGGTTCATAAAGAACTAAAAGAACAAAATTTGGAAAATATCCAGAACGTGATACCTGATAAAGTTTTATCGGGTAAAATTGAATTACAATTAAGAGCTATTCTTAAAATAGGTACAATGGTCATACTCTGGGAGAATTCACCGGATGAAGTGTGGGATTTATCGGTTTCAGAAATAAATAAAAGGTTGTATAAAATTATTGGATTAAGTATCCAAAGAATAATTGGTCTATCGGGTAAAGTAAATGAGTATGCAACAATTGTAATGAGATTTAACCAGGAGGCATCACAAGCAATTGATTTAAAAACAATGGATGGGAAATTTGAAAAGAACGAAGTTTTTAAAGCACAAAGAAAAATGAACCATAATCAATTTAATGCATTAGTTGAAGGGGTGGATTTTAATTTATCTGTTTTGGGCGAAATAAAACGATTAAGGTAAAACATGCTAAAACGCACCCTTTTCATATCAAATCCATATCATCTTTCGGTAAAGCAAACCTTTTCCAAAGTTCAAAACTTTGGAAAAGTTGGAGGGAGTACTTTGGAAAAGTTAAAGGAAAATAAAAGAGCCTGAAATGGAACCTCTAATACAAGGAAAATATTACCACATTTACAATCATGCCAACGGAAACGAGCAACTTGTGCGCGAGGATAAAAATTATCAGTTTTTTCTGTTAAAGGTAAAAGAATACATAGTTCCGGTTGCCAATATTTATGCGTATTGTTTTATGCCTAACCATTTTCATTTGCTTGTGCGCATAAAAGATGAAGAAATAATTACAAAAGTTATTCAATCAAAAACCGGATCAGTAATAAAAACAAAGCTTCCGGATTTAAAACTTTCAAACATCGATAAAAAAGAAAAAGAATTGTCTGATTTTGTGAGTAAACAATTTGCCAATCTTTTTAGCTCATACACCCAGGCTTATAACAAGGTTTACAATAGAAAAGGTAGTTTGTTTCTTAAAAATTTTAAGAGAAAGAATATTGATGACGACACATATTTTATAAAATTGGTAAATTACATTCATTTTAATCCGGTTGAACATGGCTTTGTAAATCGCCCTGCAGATTGGAAATACTCTTCGTATAATGCAATTATTTCATCAGGCCCTACCTTAGTTTTAAGAAATGATGTTTTAAACTGGTTTGATGGGATTGATAATTTCCGATACTGCCATTTGAGGCCTATGGAAATATAAGCCAGCCTTATAACTTTTCCAAAGTTCAAAACTTTGGAAAAGGTTTTTAGGAAAAGTTCCAAACTTTGGAAAAGGTTTTAAAATAAAGTCAATAAAACATACTCCATGCTTAAACGAACTCTTTTCATATCAAACCCATATCATCTTTCGGTAAAGAACAACCAACTGGTGGTTTCTGCATACGGCAAAACACCTGTAAAAACAGTTCCCATTGAAGATATTGGGTTTGTAGTGCTCGAAAACCACGAAATTACATTTACCCTGAAATTAGTTGAACAACTAACAGAAAACAATGTGGCTGTGGTTTTTTGCGACAGCAAGCATATGCCATCTTCGATGCTTTTGCCACTGGATGCCAACCATATCCAGAATGAAATTTTCAGGGCACAGGCAAATGCAAGCGAACCACTGAAAAAAAACCTCTGGAAACAGGTTATTGAAGCCAAGATTGCAAACCAGGCCAGGCTGCTCGAAAAGCTGGGTAAAAACAGCAGCAAATTAAAGGCATTATCGAAAACCGTAAAAAGCGGAGATACGGATAACCGCGAGGGTTTTTCAGCCCGGCTGTACTGGACAGAGATGTATTCCTCATCATTTATCCGCGACAGGTTTGGGATGCCGCCCAATTCGTTTCTGAATTATGGTTATATACTTTTACGTTCGGCTGTCGCACGCTCACTTGCAGGGTCAGGACTGCTTGCCACATTTGGTATTCACCACCACAACCGGTACAACGCTTTTTGTCTGGCCGATGATATGATGGAACCCTACCGGCCTTATGTGGATGAATTGGTGTACCGGATGAATGAAAAATGGCCCGACCAAATTGAAATTGAAACCGAACACAAAGCCGAACTGCTGCAACTGATGACTGCCGATGTGTGCATTGGCGAAAACCGGCGCCCGTTAATGGTTGCGCTTTCGCAAACAACAGCTTCATTAGCCCGGTGTTTTTCGGGCGACGAGCGTAAGCTTGTATTGCCCGTTTTTGAGTAACAGCCGGTTTGGGATTTTTTATAGATGATAATGGAACAGATCAGGTTAAATGCATATCATATCATGTGGCTTTTCGTATTTTTCGATTTGCCGGTAACCACCAAAAAAGAACGGAAACTGGCATCAGGTTTCCGAAAAAACCTGTTGAAAGACGGTTTTACAATGATGCAGTTTTCGGTATATAACCGTCATTGTGCAAGCAAAGAAAGCGCTGAAGTACATATACAGCGGGTAAAAAGTTTTGTTCCCGAAAAAGGACAGGTCAGCATACTCGAAGTAACCGACAAACAATATGGGAATATATGTAATTTCTGGGGTTTTAAATCAAAGCCTCTACCGGAGGGTCCCAAACAACTCGAAATGTTTTAATGATTTTTGAATTCCGTACGATAATCTTTTCCAAAGTTTTGAACTTTGGAAAAGGTTTTTACTGAAATGTTTATAAAATTTTCGAAATCCCCAGGAAGTAATTATTATTTTTGAAATGTTGTTCTTTGAAATGTTGGGTGAAAGCAATTGAAATCCAGAAATAGAAAAAACCCTATATTTTACTGCTTCCATGCGTGAAAACATGAATTTTTAGATTCTAAAAAGTACTTAAAAACCTGTATTTACAAGGTTTTTGGCACGCATGGTTGTGGTTTGATGTAGAATTTCAATGATAAACAACAACTACCGTAATTCACTCATCCGCCTGAACGTTGTGGTTTGATGTAGAATTTCAATGATAAACAACTTCCGTCACGATATACTTTCACACCTGTGCGTTGTGGTTTGATGTAGAATTTCAATGATAAACAACTCAAAGGTTCAGCGATACAAAACCGCCGAGTTGTGGTTTGATGTAGAATTTCAATGATAAACAACGCAGAACGTTACTCACAGAGAACCGGACAAGTTGTGGTTTGATGTAGAATTTCAATGATAAACAACGGAAGCTCAGAAATAAGCTCCCGCGGTAGGTTGTGGTTTGATGTAGAATTTCAATGATAAACAACATGTGAGTTGCATCTATATCAGAACTAAAGGTTGTGGTTTGATGTAGAATTTCAATGATAAACAACAATCCTGTGCATTGCAATCTACGTTCTGCGGTTGTGGTTTGATGTAGAATTTCAATGATAAACAACTCTGCCGAAACCCAGAAAGACTATGCCGGGGTTGTGGTTTGATGTAGAATTTCAATGATAAACAACGCGAGATGGCATCAGGATTGTTTTGCATCAGTTGTGGTTTGATGTAGAATTTCAATGATAAACAACAAAGCGGCCACAGTAGCAGCCAGCGCGATAGTTGTGGTTTGATGTAGAATTTCAATGATAAACAACATTTACAAAACATACAAAATTTATTGATCGGTTGTGGTTTGATGTAGAATTTCAATGATAAACAACCATATTGACTTCAGGGCAATATTATGCTGAGTTGTGGTTTGATGTAGAATTTCAATGATAAACAACTTTTATACATAGAGAATACCCGGCTCGTGGGTTGTGGTTTGATGTAGAATTTCAATGATAAACAACCGAAGTAATAAGCGCCTGTGTTGCTTTGTAGTTGTGGTTTGATGTAGAATTTCAATGATAAACAACATATCGCCAATTTCATTGCTCCTTATCCGGGTTGTGGTTTGATGTAGAATTTCAATGATAAACAACACTAACGGCGAAACTAAAAACCGTTCCAACGTTGTGGTTTGATGTAGAATTTCAATGATAAACAACGATACGTTAATTACTGATAGCGGAATCCCTGTTGTGGTTTGATGTAGAATTTCAATGATAAACAACACAAATTGGCTCGATGCGAGAACAATTGCGGTTGTGGTTTGATGTAGAATTTCAATGATAAACAACTTTCCAGAAATCAGCCCAGGTTTTCCATCGGTTGTGGTTTGATGTAGAATTTCAATGATAAACAACTTTTGCGGATTTTCTTAATCCACTTCTCCTGTTGTGGTTTGATGTAGAATTTCAATGATAAACAACAAGGCATCAAATACCTGATTCGCCTTTTACGTTGTGGTTTGATGTAGAATTTCAATGATAAACAACAATAAATTGAAAATAGGTAATGACATGTCAGTTGTGGTTTGATGTAGAATTTCAATGATAAACAACTTTTCGAAGAATTATATCAAGAATCTTTAGTTGTGGTTTGATGTAGAATTTCAATGATAAACAACCCCTGCTCTCGCGCGAATCCTTTCGCGTGATAAGTATAATTAAAGTTTTAGAACTCCAACCAACCCCTCAACTCACTACCAAAAGCTAAGCACTCACCTCATTGCACAGGTATTTTGCCCGTGTCAAACTTTACAAAAACCACAAACCACAAACCAAATCATGGCTTTATAAAGCATTTGTACAAAACAATTTATAGGTTTAATAAAATAATTTTTACATTTGGAAATCTTAATCATAATTAAACCAAACTGCATGAAAAAAACTTCCCTGCCCAATAACCCACACCACAAAAAAATCAGGATAAAACATATAATAAACAGTTGCGCGTATTAAGGAAATACCCGCAATATGCGGGTATACAGATGTTATGCCCAATTTATGAAAAAAGTACTATTCATATTGACCAGTATCATTTTGCTTTCATGTTCGACTTCTAAAATTGTAACGAATGAAAAGCACGATAATATTATTCCCTTTCATTACAAAA
>Ga0116152_10003307_pt1 | contig 12978 bp, 12 predicted proteins | sample AD_UKC119_MetaG_FD_89894 | JGI IMG/M metagenome (GOLD analysis project Ga0116152, IMG submission 89894) | Active sludge microbial communities of municipal wastewater-treating anaerobic digesters from Hong Kong - AD_UKC119_MetaG | ecosystem: Engineered > Bioreactor > Anaerobic > Digestate...
TAACTGGTGGAGCGGGTTTTATTGGTTCCAATTTGGCGAAAAAATTAATGGATCGGGGAGATAAGGTGGTGATGATTGATAATTTTAATGATTATTATGATCCGAAATTGAAGCGCGATCGGATTAAAAAATATTTAAAGGATTATAAGTTCAAATTGTATAAAGGCGATATTCGGGATGTGAAATTATTGGAGCGGATTTTTAAAAATGAAAAACCGCAGAAGGTGATGCACTTGGCGGCGCTGGCGGGCGTGCGCAATTCTTTGCTGGATCCGCTGGGTTATGAAGATGTGAACATCAAAGGAACGCTGAATCTTTTGGAAATGTCGCGCAAATATAAAATCAAGAATTTTGTTTACGCCTCGTCTTCGTCGGTTTATGGCAATAATACGAAACAGCCGTTTTCTGAATCCGATAATGTGGATACGCCGATTTCTCCTTATGCAGCGACCAAAAAAGCGACTGAACTTTTGGCGCACGTGTACAGCCATATTTACGGATTGAATACGACCGGGTTGCGATACTTTACAGTTTACGGTCCGTGGGGTCGGCCGGATATGGCGCTGTTTCTTTTTGCCGATGGAATTACCAATGGCGAGCCGATAAAAGTTTTTAACCGCGGAAAAATGAGCCGCAATTTTACTTATGTGGATGATATTGTCAGCGGAACGATTGCTTGCATTGATGCCAATTTAAAATGCGAAGTGATGAATATAGGCGGAGATCGGGAAGAAACTTTGATGCGATACATTGAAGTCTTGGAAGAAAATCTTGGCAAGAAAGCCAAGAAAAAAATGTTGGCGATGCAACCGGGCGACGTGCCTTCAACTGTGGCAGATATTAGTAAATTGAGAAAATTAGGCTGGGCGCCAACTACGCGGATTGAGGAAGGAATTAAAAATTTTGTGGATTGGTATAAGGAATATTATAGAATCAGTAATTAGTTATCGGAGTACTGACAGCTGGTAAAATAGAGATTGAAATTATTTTCGATGCCTCTATGGATGCATCTATAGATGCCTCTAAAGTAAGTACTTGAGTACTTACTTCCTGCTCGTGTTGTTTTCGCAAACTTACTACGACGAGAGATAAGTGTTGCCTGGCAAAAATAATTTTTAAAGATAAAATTATGTATAGTGTAATATTGTGCGGTGGGTCAGGGACGCGGTTATGGCCGCTGAGCCGAAAGAATTATCCGAAACAATTTTTGAGTTTGTATAGCAGTAAGTCTTTATTGCAGGAAACTTTTTTGCGGATGAAGGAAATAATGCCGAGCAAAAATATTATTATTGTTTCCAATGATAAAAACTTTTTTAATGTTTACAATCAAGTTAAGGAAATTTGTCCGCGATTTAACAAAGAACAAATTTTAGTGGAGCCGGAAAGTTTAAACACGGCGCCGGCGATTGCTTACGCGATGAAATATTTGAAGAACGAGCTGAAAGTGAAAGCGGACGCGCCGACAATATTTTTGCCGGCTGACCATCACATTGGAAAAAAAGCGGAATATCTGAAACTGGTCAAAAAAGCTTTTCGAGAAATCGGCAACAATATTGGAACGATTGGAATTACGCCAACTAAGCCGGAAACGGGTTATGGTTATATCAAGAAGGGAAGGAAACTGAACGGATTTTTTCAAGTAGACGAATTCAAAGAAAAGCCGGATCGCGAGACGGCGCAAAAATATCTGGTTTCCGGCGAGTATGTTTGGAATTCGGGAATGTATATTTTTAATTACAAAACTTTTGCCGGCGAGATAAAAAAATATTCGCCGGAGATTTATGCTTTGATGCAAAAAAAGATGAAAGATTTTTTGGCGGAGTTTGGCAAGATGCCATCTATCTCGATTGATTATGCTTTGAGCGAGAAATCCAAAAAGGTAGTGGTTTTTGAAGGTGAATTTGGCTGGAGTGATATTGGTTCATTTGATAGCTTGGCGGATGTTTTGGCCAAGAAAAAAGATGAGGACACTCGGCACATTAAATTGGATTCGAAAAATGTTTTTATTCATAGCGAAACGGATAAATTGATCGCGACCATCGGAGTTGAAAATTTAATTGTGGTGGAAAATAATGACAGCATTCTTATCCAAAAAAGAGGCGACAGTGAGCGAGTAAAAGAAGTGGTGGAATATATGAAAGAGCGGGAGATGAAAGAGTTGAATCACAATATAATAGTGCATCGGCCGTGGGGAAAATACGAAGTGCTGATTGATGGCAGCCGGCATAAAGTGCGCAAGCTGACGATTTATCCGGGAGAATTTCTAAATTTGCAAATGCACAATCATCGCGTGGAGCATTGGATTGTAATAAAAGGCGAGGCGAAAGTGACGAAGGGTGAAGAAGAATTTTTGTTGAAAAAAGACGAAAGCATTTTTATTCCGCAGTCTGTAAAACATCGTTTGGGCAATCCGGGAAAAAATAATTTGGAAATTATCGAAGTGCAAACCGGCGATTATCTCGGTGATGATGATATTATTACTTTTTAGTGTTGCATCAAATTATCGGCGAGTGTATAATAAAAGTGCAGTTTTGAATTAATGATGATTTTTTATTTTTATGAACAGAAAAACAGTTCTCGCAGGAGGAGTCGTTGTTTTGATTTTATTTTCTATCTGGTATTTTTTTCTAAAAAATGTTAAGATGGATGTGGCGGGCGAAGCGACTTTAAATTGGAATCCGTCGGCTGAAGAAGATTTGAAAGGATACCGGATTTATTACGGAGAAAATCCCAGAACAGATGACTGTCCCAAGGGAGGTTACGCGGAAAAAGTAGATGTCGGGAAAAACACTTCCTACAAAATAAATAATTTGGAAAATGGAAAGACTTATTATTTTTCAGTGACGTCTTATAACAACGGAGGGAAAGAAAGTTGTTTTTCCGAAGAGATGCATAAAACCATATCAATAAATTTTTTCGATAAAATTAAAAAAATAATCTTAAAAAAATAAAAGTATGAAGAAAACAAAAAAGATATTGGCGATTGTCGCGTTGTCGGTAGGTACGTTTTTTGTAGGAGGTCAAGTTAATGCTGGAACTGCCAGGTTGACTTGGGACGCTAATTCAGAAAGTGATTTGGCGGGATATAAAGTTTATTACGACACCACTTCACACGCCGGAGATACGACTCCAGATAATTATGCTTCAACCGTAAGCGTTAGCACGAGCGCCAACACTGGATATTGGATGGATTCTTTGACTCCGGGAAATACTTATTATTTTCAAGTGACTGCCTTTGATACTTCTAATAATGAAAGTAATTGTTCTACCAGTCCAGGTGAAGTTTCCAAGACAATTACTTATCGAGGAGATATAAATAATACCCCGGATCATTCAGTGGATATTTTAGATTTTTCAATTTTGGCCGGACATTATGGAAGTACTAGTTATTGTGGTACTTTGAATAGTAATAAGGCGGACATAAATAGAGACTGTACAGTAGATATTTTGGATTTTTCTCTTCTGGCGTCTGATTTCGGTTCATCTTTTTAGGAAATAAATTTTTAAGGAGGACATAAAATAATAAAATAAAAATAAACGGAATATGATTAGAAAAATTTCAGCAAAGATAATTTTACTGTTCTTTTTGGCAATGTCCTTCGGGTTTAATAATGCCAAGGCTGCTGTGGATGGAACTCTGCAATTTAACCAAGCTACTGTATCGGCTAATATTGGAGATACAGTGACTTTAATTGCCACTGTTGATCCCGGTACAAATGCAGTTGATGCTGTTTCTTTGGATATTTCTTTTGATCAAGATGTTTTGCAACTAGATAGTATATCAGCGGCAGCCGCTTTTCCAACAGTTTTGGCCGGTCCAACAATAGATAATGATCTGGGAACTGGTTCGATAGATGTAGGTAATTTATCTACGCCGGCTACTACCACTTCCAATGTGGCCACTTTTTCATTTACCGCTCTAGCAGTTGCTACGGATTCAGCAGTTTCGATAGATTCATCTTCTGATGCGGCAGCTGAGGGAGAATATATTATTGCTACTCGGACGGGTTCAACAGTGACAATTACCGATGTAGTTGCTCCAACTATAACTGCATTTACTATTCCAAGTACTTCAACTTCGCTAACAGTTTCAGTTACAGAATTTACCGCTACCGATGATACAGCAGTTACCGGTTATATGTTAACGGAAAGTTCGTCTGCTCCAGCTTCCGGGGACAGTGGCTGGGAAGCATCCGCTCAATCAAGTTATACTTTCGCTACTGAAGGAACAAAAACTTTGTATGCCTGGGCGAAAGATGCAGCGGGGAATGTTTCAACGAGTTTGAACGATTCAGTGATTATCACTTTACCAGATATTACGGATCCGACAGTCACTGCTTTCACTATTCCGGAAACCGCTACGTCATTAGTTGTATCTATCTCTACTTTTACAGCTACGGATGATACCGCTGTTACCGGATATATGGTCACTGAATCTTCTAGTGCTCCGGCTTCTGGAGATAGCGGTTGGGAAGCTTCTGCTCAATCAAGTTATACTTTCGCTACTGAAGGAACAAAAACTTTGTATGCCTGGGCAAAGGATGCGGCCGGAAATGTGTCGACCAGTTTAAATGATTCAGTTGTAATTACTTTGGCAGATACAACGGATCCAGTCGTAACTGCTTTTACTATTCCAAGCATATCAACCTCGTTGACAATTTCTATTACTGAGTTTACCGCTACTGATGACACAGGGGTAACCGGATATATGTTAACCGAGTCTTCCAGTGCCCCTAGTGCTGGCGACAGTGGCTGGGAAGCTTCTGCTCAATCAAGTTATACATTTACCACACAGGGAACTAAGACATTATATGCTTGGGCGAAAGATGCCGCCGGAAATGTTTCAACTAGTTTAAATGATTCGGTGACTATCACTTTACCAGATACTACAGCACCGACTATTGATGATTTTATAATTCCTGCTTCCTCAACTTCTTTGACAATTACTATAACTGAATTTACCGCGTCTGATGATATGGGGGTAACCGGTTATATGCTGACAGAAAGTGCATCAACGCCAGCTGCCGGAGATAGTGGTTGGGAATCTTCCGCTCCAAGTACTTACACTTTTGCGACCGAGGGAGATAAAACTTTATATGCTTGGGCGAAAGACGCGGCGGGAAATATTTCTGATAGTGTGGATGATTGGACAATTATTACTCTTCCCGAGGAAGAAGATCCGGGCGAAGATCCTGGTGAAGAAGAAGTTGTAGAAGATGACGATGGAAATATAGAAGTTTCTTCTCCAAAGATTGATTTGGGTGATGAAAATCAGAAAATGAAGAAAAATAAAAAAGTTTACACGAAAAATAAAAAATTGACTTTTAAAGGAACAATAGAGGGGCTTAATGGCGGGACAGTAAAAGTTTATATTAACGGTGATGAAGAAGGCGAGACTGAAATTGACAATGATGGGGAATGGAAAGAAAAAGTTAAAGTAAAAAAAGATAAAACATACGAGGTAAAGTTTAAATATTTTAACTCTGCCGGTGAAGAAGTGGACCAATCCACTAAATATCGAGTAAAAGTAGATACCAAAGATCCTGAATTTGGAAGTATGCCCTTAGTTTTGAATAAGAGGGTAGGAGAAAAAGTATGGTGGAGCGCTACCGATAATGACGAAATAAGATATTACAAATATTATTTTAATGGCAAGAAAGTAAAAGTTCAGGAAGGCTATTTCTATATTCCTGCTGGGACACCTGCTGGTGCGCACACTTTGTTGATTAGAGCTTACGATAAAGCTGGAAATAAGGAAGATAAAGTGGTTTTGGTAAAAGTGAGATAAAAAAACTCAAAAATAAAACGCTCGCGTATGCTTGGTGTACAAAAGCGTTTTTATTTTGTATAATAATTGAGTAAAGGTTTAAAAAATATCAAATTAAATTTATGACTTTAAATAAATTTTGGCTGGGATTTTTGGGATTGTTTTTAATTTTTTCTTTCGATTCAAACGCAATTGCTCAAGAAGAAAGCTCGCCAAAAAATATTATTGTTTTTGTCAGAGAAGGTTGCACGGCTTGCGCCAAGGAAGAAATTTTCTTGGAAAAATTGCGCGGACAATATTTTCAGATTTCACTTTTGGATATTGGCAATCAGAAAATTTTTGATAAATTTTCTGAAGTTACCAATGAATATAATGTGCCCAAAGTGACCCCGATTACATTGGTTGGCGGCGAAGTGTTGGTTGGGTTTGAAGGTGAAAACACGACCGGAGAAAAAATAAAAACTTTGGCGGACGAAAAATATAATAGCGTGGATTTATATCTAAATAATTCTTTGGAAGTAGAAGAGAACTCAGATGTTTGTACAATAAATGGCAATTGTGGCACGGCGATTACTGCTGATTCTTTGGAAAAAATAACATTGCCTGTTTTTGGTGAGATTGATGTAAAAAATTTCTCATTGTTTTCTCTGGCGTCCGTGTTGGGATTTATTGATGGCTTTAATCCCTGCGCGATGTGGGTCTTGATTGCTTTTCTAATTGCTTTGTCGCAAGTGGGCAGCAAATCCAGAATGATGGCGGTAGCAGGATTATTTATCATTGCGGAATCAATAATGTATTTTTTGATTCTTAATGTTTGGTATCACACTTGGAATTTCATAAAATTGGATTGGCTCATTTTACCGATTGTGGGATTGGTCAGTTTGGCGGGCGGAATTTATTTTCTTTACAAATTCAAAAAGAATAACGGCCAGCTGGTCTGTGATGTTAGCAGTTTGGAACATCAGAAAAAAACAACTGAAAAAATCAAAGACATTGTCTCCAGCCCGCTTTCCATCGTTGGTGCTTTCGTGATTATCGGTTTGGCATTTTCAGTTAATATTATCGAATTTGCTTGTTCAATTGGTTTGCCGCAGACTTTTACCAAGATATTGGAAATAAATAATGTAAATTTTTTCTTTCAGCAATTTTACATCGGGGTTTATACTTTATTCTATATGGTTGATGATTTTATCGTTTTTGCTTTGGCGATTTTCGGTTATCAAAAATTTTATCAATTTGGCGCCAAATATTCTAATTTAGCTTTGTTAATTGGCGGAATAATTTTGATAATTTTGGGAGTTCTGATGCTGAGCGGAAAAAACGTTTTTGTTTTCTAAAAATAATTTTAAATTTTATATTTTATGGATAAGAAAAAAGTGAGAGTCAGATTTGCTCCATCGCCGACCGGGTTTTTGCACATTGGAGGTTTAAGGAGCGCTTTGTATGATTATTTGTTTGCCAAAAAAAATAATGGTGAATTTATTTTAAAAATCGAAGATACTGATCGTAAAAGATTTGTTGAGGGCGCAGTTGAAAGTTTGATAAATTCGCTGGATTGGGCGGGGCTAAAAAGAGACGAAGGCGTTTTTTTGTCAGCTGAAGTTAAGGACGACAAAATGGAAGTGGTCGCTTCCAGAAGCTATCCGGGCGTTTTGGAGGTGGGAGATTTCGGACCCTATGTGCAATCGGAAAAATTGGAAATTTATCAAAAATATATTCAAGAACTTTTAGAAAAGGGTTGGGCATATTATTGTTTTTGTGATGCGGAGAGATTGGAAGAAATGCGCGCCCAACAAACTGCCGCCAAACTGCCGCCGATGTACGACCGGCATTGTCTAAATTTATCTCAAGAAGAAATTGAGAAAAAATTAAAAGACAAAACGCCGTACGTGATTCGCTTGAAAGTTCCCAAAAATCAGATTATCAAATTTGAAGATATCGTGCGCGGAAAAATTTCCATTAACACCGACACGGTGGATGATCAAGTCTTGATGAAATCGGACGGATTTCCGACTTATCATTTTGCCAATATTGTTGATGATCACGAGATGAAAATCACTCACGTTTTGCGCGGTGAAGAATGGTTGCCCAGCACGCCGAAACATATTTTGCTTTACCAGGCTTTCGATTGGGAAATTCCTCAATTTGCGCACCTGCCTTTGCTTTTGAGCACAGACAAGAAAAAACTTTCCAAAAGAATGGGCGATGTAGCGGTGGAAGATTATATCAAGAAAGGTTATCTTAAAGAGGCGATTATAAATTTCGTGGCGCTTTTGGGCTGGAATCCCGGTGAAGGAAGCACGCAGGAAATTTTTTCTTTGAAAGAATTGGAAGAAAAATTTGAATTAAAAAATGTGCACAAAGCCGGAGCGGTTTTTGATTTAAAAAAACTAGATTGGATAAATTCGCAGTATATCAAAAAACTTTCCCCGGATGAATTATTCGAGCAAGCTAAATCATTTTTTAAAGAAAAAGATTTTGTAAATAATGCGCCGGACTTTCAAAAAACGGATGAATATCTGAAAAAAGTTTTGGCTGTCGAACAAGACAGGCTTAATAATTTATCGCAAGTTGGTGAAGAAAATAAATTTTTTTTTGTCGAGTCGGAAAAAATTAATGTTTCTGCTGATGATATGCGCTGGAAAGATTCTTCTGATGAAGAAACTCTGAAAAATTTGGAAAAATCTCGAGAAGTTTTGTATAATATAAACGAAGAAGATTGGCAGCTAGAAATTATTGAGCAGAAATTATTAGATATGGCAGGGGAGAAGCGGGGAGATTTATTGTTTCCATTGCGCGCTTCTTTGACTGGAGAAAAGCGTTCCCCGTCGCCTTTTCAAGTGGCTTGGGTTTTGGGTAGGGAAGAATCTCTCCAAAGAATTGATAAAAGCATTGCGAGTTTGAAAAAATAATTTTTAAAAATGAAAAATAAAACAAAAAACATCAGATATTTTTTATCCGCATTTTTTGTGCTGGCGGTTTTTTTCGCGGCCATATTTTTTTCCGGCAAAACTTTGGCGGACGATGATTTGGAGGATTTGCAGGATGAATACAAAAAACTTGAAGAAAAAGCGGCGGCTTATGAAAAAATGCTTTTGCTTAAACAAAAGCAGAAATCTTTGCTCGGAACTCAAATTTCTGATTTGAATTCAAAAATCAGCGGAATTAAAGATGAAATAAATCAAAACGCCAATCGAATTGATGAATTAAATAAAGATATTGATGATTTGGAAACGGATGTCGCCAAAAATGAATCTTTAATCGGCATTCAAAGAAGAATTTTGAGCGATATGCTTCGGGATTATTATGATTCCGATAGCAATAAATCTTCTCTTAATTTTATTTTTAACTTGGAAAATTTCTCCGATTTTTATATTAAAGAAGATTATTCCAATCAGATTAACGGAAAAATTTTGGATGTCGTTGATAATTTGAGGTCAATTCAAGAGAGAATCAAAGAGTCCAAAAAAGAATTGGAAAATGAAAAAAAAGAATTGGTGGATGCGCGTAATTCTTTGGAAGAAAAAAACGCTGACTTGGCATCTACACGCAGCGAAAAAAATACACTCTTAGTTCAAACTGAGGGCGACGAAGCTAAATATCAAGCCAAGCTAGATAAGTTGGAAAAACAAAAGCAGGAATTGTTGGGAGACATCAATGAATTGTACAATGCTAATGCGGATGAGATTTCGGAATTTGCCGACAGTTTGGATAAACCGGACAAAAAATATTGGGCAAAAACCAGTTGGTATTACTCGCAAAAAGATTCGCGCTGGAAAAATGAAACTATCGGAAATTCCAAAACAAAATTGGAAGACTACGGCTGTGCGGTCAGCTCGACAGCGATGGTTTTTACTTATCACGGTGAAACGATTACACCCAAACAGCTAGCCAATCAGTCGATTTATTATTGGGATTTGATAAGCTGGCCAAAAACTTGGAAAGATTTGACGCTCTCTAGTTCTACTTCGCATTCCGGAGTGAGCTGGAGCACGATTGATGAAGAAATCGATAAGGGCAATCCAGTCATTGTTTTTATAAAAGCCAAAAGCGGAGCAGGGCATTACGTGGTAATTCACACCAAAACGAAAGATGGAGATTATGTAGTGCATGATCCTTATTTTGGCTCGAATATTTATCTTGATTCAACAGTCAAATTATTGGGAAAACTCTACGGCGTAAGCATCTCCGCCTCACGCGCTATTGATCAAATGATTTTGTATAAATAATTTGGTGAATAATTATTTAAGAAAAGATAGCATAAAGAAGTATAACTTAAATGTCGCACAACCTTTTTTGTTTTATTGGGAACGAGAGAGTAGTTGCATAAAAAATATGGAAAAATTCGTACCGGCTGAAGGCCAGATTGATTACACGGACATTCACTGGTGTCCGGTCATTAATTGTGTCTTGGAATTTAAAGGAAAAATTTCAATTGTTCAAAGAAATAAAAATTTAAATTTTTATCCGAGCTACTGGAATGGAATTTCCGGATTTTTGGATGACAAAAAATCGCTGGAAAATAAAATCAAAACGGAAATCAGAGAGGAAACTCAGATAAAAAGCAAGGATATATCATCGATCGAAATGAGAGAAATTTTTCACCAAAAAGCGCCAAAATATAACAAAACTTGGATAGTTCATCCTATACTGGTCCACGTAAAAACGGATAAAATTAAGCTGGACTGGGAAGCTCAAAATTTTAAATGGATAAATATCAATGATGTCAAAAAATATAAATTATTACCAGGATTTAAAGATGTAATTAATAGAATAAAGCGAATCATTTGATTTTTCTATGATATGAGTATTAAAGTTATTTAAAATTTTTCACTTGAAATTCTTAGAAAAGAATCTAGAATGTCTCAAAATCGGACTTGCCCGACAAAATAGTCAAATTTAGAAAAAATAATAGTTTTTATAAAAAACAGTGAAAAAAATCACTGTTTTTTTGTTGTTTTTAAGGGATTGATGAGATTATTTTTTAAAATTTTGTTTTCTAGTCTCTCAAGCGAACCTTTCGACTATTCGCTTAATCAATCTCCTAAAAATTACGAAAATAAAAAATTAAAATTGTTTGGGTGAGACAATCCAAAACAAAATGGAAAACGAAATGTGGTCATCTGGATTTATTTTCAAGATGATCAAAACAAAAATTAAATTGTGGGCTAAAAAACAATTAAAAAATCTATGGTTGTTTTTGGCGAAGAAAAGATTTATCAGAAGTTATAGAAAGAAAAAATTTATCTTGATTGTGTTTCTTGTTTTTGTTGACTGCTTTATTTGGAATGATGTGGTTAATAAATATTGTTCATCTGATTTTGAGGAAAAAATAGTGATTGAAAATAAAAAGGATGTCGGCGTTGTGGGTTTGCCTGTGGCGCACGCTTCAGAACAACCAGATAAAAATGAGGAGGAAAAGATTGAAAGCAATCCAAGTACTCCTCAGGGGGTTGTTGAAAAAATAAAAGAAATTTCCGCCGAAGAAAATTTTAATTGGAAAATTGTTTATGGAATTTTGCTAAAAGAAAGCGGAGGTGATTGCAGTCGAATTGGGGATACACATTTACCGCAAGCGAGCTACGGATGCTATCAAATCAATCGAGGATATCATCCGGAGGTTACGGAAGAACAAGCTGGTGATATTGATTGGTCCACAAGATGGACGATTCAAAGATTGAAGAGATACGCGCACCTTGGAGAATTTGAAATGATAAGAAGCCACAATGGATTGGTTGCCGACCATAGTAATGATCAATATGTAGAAGATGTTTATTCAATAATGAGCAGATTATAAAAATATGCCAAAAGAAAATAAAAACTGGGAAATCAGAGACAATCGTGGAAACAAAAGATTTTTTATTGATGATGTTTTTCATGATGTATATGCAAAGGTTGTCGGTCCATACGGTCAAGCAGTGTATATGTCGTTGTGTCGTCATGCGGATAAAAAACAGAAAGCTTGGCCGGGAATTGAAACAATGGCGGAAAATTTGGGAATTGGAAGAAAATCAGTTTTTGCAGGATTGGAAATTTTAGAGTTCTTGAAAATTATAAAAAAAGATCGAGTTGGTAAAAAATGTACCAACCGATACACGCTATTGGATAGATCCAAATGGATGAAATCAGGAAGCGGAGTGAAGTTCCCCACAGGAACTTCACAAAAAACAAGTGAAGTTCCTCTCAGATACTTCAGTAGTTCCTCCGGGGAACTTCACAAGTTCCTCACAGGAACTTCCATAGTAAGGAAACACAGAGAAGGAAACACAGTTAAGGATTGTGAGGCTAGCGCCTCACCTCCCATTAAATGTTTCAAAGAGGGATGCGATAACGATGCAATCAAGGGAGAGAGGTTTTGTAAATATCATCAGAAAATGGATTTAAGGCAATTTGTCGAATGGTGCAAAAAAGGTCAAAAGCATATCCAGATAATCGGGGAGTGGGCGGAAACAGTTAAGCCTGAATTTAAAACAGTTGCTCAGTGGGAAGAATATATCAATCGAAATGTTAGAGCGGCAAGGACATTACTTCCGTTTGATCATGAGCAGTTGGAAAAAGGATTTGAAAGGATTGAAAAAGGAATTAAGGAAAAATGGCTCACTGAATATACCTTGGAAACTTTGTATAAATTTATAACTAACGATAAATAAAAAACTATGGAAAAAATAAATGCTATAAAATGTGTGATTGTGTCTATGCTTGGATTTGATGATTATGGTCAATTTAGCTTAACTCGATGTGCATATTTTGAAAGTACTGATGGTGAAATGTTAGTTAGTGCGTGTCGATATTATGAGACAACGGAATCTTATTTGATTTTAATTTCATTGATTATTTTTGGATTAGTCATTGGATTTTTAATTGGTAAAAAATTAAGTAAAAAAAATGCACAATAGCCAAATTAGAGAATTAAAAAGGATACTTCTAGATTTAGAAGATTTAATGGATGAAGTTTCTGATGCTGATGAATGGTGCAAACTGAGTGATATTAAAAGCGAAATAGAAAAAATTATTAATAAAAAATAAAACTATGTCTTTCAAAAAACAAACAATGGGATATACTCCCGGAGAAAATAAAAAACTTGATTTGAATAACGAGAATGATTTAAGGGAGGTAAAAGAATTTGAAAAAGAATTGGAACCTTATTTTGGGAAAAAAAGAAAACTATTTAATGGAAAGCAAATAACCGGGTTTGAACTTTATTTGCACA
>Ga0116152_10003308_pt1 | contig 12977 bp, 8 predicted proteins | sample AD_UKC119_MetaG_FD_89894 | JGI IMG/M metagenome (GOLD analysis project Ga0116152, IMG submission 89894) | Active sludge microbial communities of municipal wastewater-treating anaerobic digesters from Hong Kong - AD_UKC119_MetaG | ecosystem: Engineered > Bioreactor > Anaerobic > Digestate...
CCGTTTTTGGCCACGATACCCACCCCAATAATCGCGCCAAGGAAAGAAACAACATTAAGCGAAGTTCCGGTTATCCATAAAGCGAGCACAGTCCCAAACAAGGCAAGTACCGCGCCAAAAACGATAGCAATTGGTTCATAAAATGATCTGAATTCAATAAGCAGGACCGTAAATACAAGAAAAATAGCCACGATCAGCACAAACACCAGATTTTTGAATGATTGCTGCTGCTGTTGATAAAGGCCTCCATATTCAATTGTTGCCGGAAAAACATTTAATTCCTGATTGAGAACTGACTGGATTTCTTTCATAGCACTCCCAAGATCACGCCCTTCAAGCCGTGCCGTTACAGCAACATTCTGTCTCAGGTCTTCCCGCCTCATTTCCATTTGCCCGGGTTCTATGACCACATCGGCTACCTGTGACAGTTTCACAAGATTGCCATCAGGGGTGTGTATCGGCATGTCTTTCAGTTTTACCAACGTATCAATTTTTTCAGGTTCTTCCAAAACCCTGATATTAATGATGTGGTCGCCTTCAAGCATTATCGAAGCCTGCTGTCCAAGCATTGCCGTATGAACAGCGGTTGCAATATCGGCCGCGGTTAATCCGGCGCGCTGCGCATCCAGAGGGCGGACTTTAAAACTGATATTTGGTCCTGCATAAACAAGACCGTTAAACGTATCAACAACGCCGTCAATGTTAGAAATTTTTGCTTCTATTTCCGGTGCTTTTTCTTTTAAAAGGTTCACATCCGTTGAGAATAATTTAATTTCAATAGGCTCCGGCGACCAGGTTAGATCACCAACCAGATCAGACAGGATGCCAGGAAATTCCCATTCTATACCCGGCTGTGCCGCTGTTAGTTTGTGACGAAGCTCTGTGATTACATCCTGGGTAGATCGCTTGCGATCAGATTTAAGTTTTACCAGAAAGTCACCCGTATTGGGTTCCGCAATGGCCAGAGCAAGGCGGGCGCCCGTTCGACGGGAATAGCTTTCAACCTCCGGTAAGGATAATAATATCTTTTCCGCCTGTTGTAGCTGGCGATCCGTCTCCTCAAGGCTGGTCCCAAACGGAGCAACATAATCAATGACGAAGCCGCCTTCATCCATTGGCGGTAAAAATTCACTTTCAAGATTTTTGTAAAGTCCGACTGCAAGAATAAACACGACGGCACAAAGGCCTATAGCGATCCAGATATGATTTAGACTTTTCCTTAATGCCTTATCATAAAGTCCCAGGACAGTTTTAAGCAGTGGGCCACTTTCCTTATGTCCCTGCTGCTGTTTATTAAACCTGTCCTTAATAAACCAGCCAGCAAGGGATGGGGTTAGCGTTAAGGCAAGCACAAGTGAAGTCAGTAATGCAACCACCATTGTCAGGGCAAGCGAGCGAAAGAAAACGCCCGTAATGCCGTCAAGAAATGCTAGGGGAATAAAAACAACAACAGGTGTAAGGGTTGAGCCGATCAGTGCGCCAAATATTTCTCCTATAGCTGATTTGATGGCATCGAGTTTTGAAAGTCCTGAAGCAATTTTTGCGTATATGGCTTCAACCACGACAATGGCATCATCAATAACCAGCCCGATTGCGGCAGCAATGCCGCCAAGTGTCATAAGATTAAAACTAAGACCAGCGAGCTGCATAGCAACCAGAGTGATCAATATTGTAATGGGGATGACAACAATTGCGGTCATGGTGATACCCCAATCCTTCAGAAACATATAAATGATGAAGACAGAAAGTAGCAGGCCAAATATAATCGCATCACGAACGCTGGCGACAGACTCACGGACGAAGCTTGACTGATCATAATAATAAGCAACTTTTATATCCTGCGGAAGTTCGGTTTTTAGTTCATCCAGAACTTGTTCAAGATTATCTGCAATGCTTAGAGTGCTTCCGTTTGGCTGACTGCGCACATTCAGAAGCACAGCTGAAACACCATCAGCCGTAACCACATTAAAAACAGGCTCGGGTGCACGAACAACTTGCGCAAAATCCTTTATAAGGATTGGATGACCGTTAACGATGGTGACAGGAAATTTCTCCAGATCAGTTATATTATGAACGCGGCTATTCACCACGGTAAGGTAGAGCGTGTAATCCTCTTCATGCATTCCTGAAGGAACAAGTATGTTATTTTGCTCAAGCGCAAATGTTACCTTCTGCAGGTTTAAATTTGCCGCCTGAAGCTTAATCGGATCAATTACAATATGATATTCAGGCGCACTGCCGCCGACAAGATCGACCCGTCCCACGCCGGGAATACGTAAAAATTTCGGTTTTATATCATAACGTGCAATTTCCCAAAGCTCAGTTGAATTGCGAATAGGGCTAGTAAGGCTAACACCAATAATAGGAAATGCGGAAAAGGTTAGTCGCCATATTGTTGTTGTGGCGGTCTGGGGTAGAACAGTACGAATTTGCGAAAGGCGGCTGTTGACATAAAGCTCTGACTGGATCATATCCGTTTTCCAGTCAAAGAAAACGTTGATTTCTGCTGATCCTCTCCCGGTGGAGGAGCGAACCGATACGGACCCCGGGATATCCTTCATTGCTTCTTCAATCGGTCGGGTAATTGTCGACATCATTTCATTTGCTGGCATAACTCCATTATCAACCAGAATGACAACTCGTGGAAAATTGGTCTGTGGAAACACGGATGATGGAACAGTCGTTGCCGCAAAAATACCGATACCACAAAGGGCAAGGCTAATAAAGATAATTGCCAGCTTATGTTTGATGGCAAAAGAACCGAGCCCGTTATTATTTATACTATAAGCCATTAGCCATCATTCCCCTGACGGTTTATTTCGCGAACTTTGGTCTGATCAGGCAGGGCATAAGCCCCCAATGTCACGACCTTCATTTCGGGCTTCAAATTTTCAGCAATTATCTCTGTAAAATCACCTTCACGAATTCCTTCTTCTACCGGCACTTGTCGGGCAATGCCATTTTCAATTACCGCAATCAACGTTTCATCATTTTCATTTTTAACAATGCTTGTGTTCGGAACCGTGAGACTGTCTTTGTGAATGTTGCTGACTATATGAATTGGCACAAACTGTCCGGGCCGAAGGCCTGAATTAGCTGGCAATGAAATACGTATTGCAACAGTTCCTGTGCTGGTATCAACGTCTGAAGCAATATAGCTTAAAGTACCGGCAATTGGCTCTTTCGCATCAGTCATTTGAATTTCTGCCTTCTGACCAGGCATAAGAGGCATAATTTCATTGCTTGGGACACGGGCATTTACGACAAGCCGATTAAGATCAACAATTTCGGCTAGATTTGTGGTTAAATCAACGGCATCACCGGGCTTGACATTCACTTTTGTAACGATCCCTGCTAAGGGCGCTGTTACTTTAAGCAATGCCTGTTGTACCAGAGCCGCATCAAGATCGTGCTGTGCTGCATCCACCAGTTTTTGTGATGAATTTCCATCTTTGGCCAGTTGTTTTTGGCGTTCGAGCGTTGTTTTGGCAAAGGCAACAGTTTCATCAGCAGCCCGGCTGTCGAGCTTAAATAAAAGCGTCCCCTTGTTCACGGCCTGCCCTTCGGCAACATTAACAGTAACAACAACACCAGAAACAGAAGGGGCCAGTCGCGCGCTTGCCGCTTCTTCCGCGCCTGCTGGCACAGGGGCAACAGTACCATATGCAGTAACTATGGATCTCATATCTCTGCTGACTATTTTACCACTTTGAACGGAAACTTCAGTATCCTGGGCATTTTCATTGCTGCCATTATCCTGAACACCACGTGTTTGCCAATAAATCCCGACCAGTACGAAAAAAATTACAATGAGAAAGCCATATTTTTTCATGGTGTGTTCCTTGTGATTAAAGGTTCAGAATTTTGTGATGCGCCCTGCCAGATTGCCGCATTAAATTCAAGTGGGATTTGAAGAGATGTTTCAAGTTGCGCATAAGCCAATCGAAGGTCTGCTTCAGCCTGAAGATGGCTAAGTTCTAAGGAATTTTTCTGAAGACGTACCCCTATCAGCTGGATATAGGAAATCTCCCCGGCATTGAGCATTTTTTGAGCATTCTGCTGATGTTTAATCAGGTCCGCAAGCATTGCCTCGGCACTTTTTTTCTTATTCAGGGTTGCTCTAAAATTTATCTGGGCAATATCAATTTCATTAAGCACCTGTGTTTGCAGGGCGTTGAAATTTGCGGCGGCTTCCTCCCGTCTGGCTTCTGCAACGGCAATGGCCCCTTGATTTTGGTTGAATAATGGCAAAGTAAAGGATAACCCAAGTGACCATTTATTATCACCCTGATCATATTCATAACCCGGACCAATGCCGATATCCGGATATTGTTTTGCTATTTCAATCCCAAGGGTGGATTGACTGGCGGCATATTCCGCCAGTGAAGCTAGAATATCTGCACGGTTTATCAGAGCAGCCCTGCGTAATTCCTGAATTGGCATTTGCGCTGGAACATTTAAATCATCAAATGTAAAAATTGTCTTCTGTAGCGCTTTTACGGGTACCCCTATGGCTTTGGCGAGTTGAGCCAGTGCAGCTGCTTTAGCTCTGGTTTCATCCAGTAGCGCAAGTTTAGTAGTGTCGCTGGCAATCCGCGCCTGGGCCAGTTCAAATGCAGAAATTGCCCCTGCATCGAATTGCAGTTTTAGAAGGCGGAGGTTTTCCTGATTAATATCAAACTGGTCACTTAACAGGATCTGCCTTTTTGTAGAGACATAAAGATCAATAAAACTGTTCCATATATCCTGTCGCACCCGCCATGCAGCGCTGATAACATTAAGACGGGCAGCATTGGCCAGCTGATCGGCATTTTCAATACGATAATCACGCTTACCAGCCGTTTCAATGATGAAATTGGTGGAGAACACAGCCATCCACGGTGTAGGAGTTGAGTTAGACTGATTGTTGCCAGGGGTGATACCGATGGATGGATTGGGGCGTTCAGCGGCACTTTTTTTGCCAGCCGTTGCAACATTCCACTGTGCATAGGCAACTTTTATTGCCGGATTATAATAAAAGCCCGCAAGGGTTAAGTCATCAAGGCCCCAGTTATCAAACTGATTTTGATCTGAAGGCCGGTTGTAAGCCTGATTAATAAATGTTTTTAATCCCGGATCATCAAGTGATCTGTTTTCAATATTTAATGCTGTTTCATCAGGCACAATGGGCTTATTTTCAAATGTGCTACAGCCAGTAATAGAAAATAAAACCAGAATGAACAAAAACCTTTTAATGATCAAGGTGTAAACTCCATAACCCTGAATGTACCTTCAAGCCGTTCCGGCCTACTATTAGAATTTTTAAGCGCTGGGGAAAATTGCGACGTCGCTGTATAAATCCGGTGGGTGTCCAAATCAACTTCAAGTGTTCTGGCGCCAGGTAATGTCTTTACTGTCTGAACAACATGATAGCTGTCAGCGTTATCTTCCTGAATAATGCTTAGACTGCCTTCCCCATTGGATGTAATGATCTGTTTTGTCGCTGGATCAAAGCGTGTTCCGTCTGACCCTTCTCCTATTTTAACTTCTGTAACGAGATGACCATCATCGGCATTCACCACCGCTAGCATAGCATTATCGCTGCAAGAGCTGAATAATCGGTGGGTTTCCCTGTCCAGGGCAATTCCGGTTGGTGCTTCACATGGGGCGATCGACCAGCGGGATAGAACATTAAGGTTGATACTATCAATTTTGACTATCTCATTTCTATCTTCAACATTGACAAAAATCGCACCATTTTCATCAGATACGCCATACTCCAATTCACCTCCAACATTGATGGTCCCGACTATTTTATTCTCGGCTGGGTCAATGACGGTGACATCACCACCGGAGTGGTTAAAGGCAAAAACACGTTTTGAAAAAGGGTCATAAATAATAGCATCCGGATTTTTACCGGCGGGAAGAGATGCTTTAATTTCAAGATTTTTTAAATCAAAAATCGTTATTTTATCGGAGCCGCCATTTGAAATATATCCAAGACCCAAAGCATCAACCACGGCCACACCATGCGCACGGGACAATCCGCCTATTTCGCCGACAACCTTGCCGCTATCCATGTTAATGACTGATATAGTATCGGAATGGGTTACATAAAGCTGGCGGGTTTTACTGTCAGCAATCAGATAATCCCATGATCCGTTACCATCAATATGGATAGATTTGCTTAAATGATAACCTGACATTGATTGCGCGATTATCGGCGAAGAAAAAATTACACTTATCGCCATTAACATTACTGCTGTTGGTACGATTTGTTTTTTCATTTTTGACCCCAGAAAATAAATTCTATCTGATAATTTCCGCGCAAGTATATATCAGTAAACTTAGCTGATACTTAGCTGATCGAATAAAGACCCCTGTCCTGAAATTTAATAATAAACATCGACATTTTTTGATTAATCCGGATATGATATTCCCGAATTAAACCTTAAGGATTCAGCATGAGGACATTATTGGTTGAAGATGATCACATGATCGGTGATATCATTGTCCAGTCCCTAAAGGATAACAGCTTTGCAGTAGACTGGGTACGTGATGGACAGACGGCATTGGATAGTCTGATCAATCAGGAATATGATCTGATACTGCTTGATCTTGGTCTACCGGGCAAGAACGGATTTGAGGTATTGCATCAGATTAGAACTTCTGGAAACTCTGTTTCCTTGTTAATATTGACGGCTAAGGATTCCATAGAGGATCGAATTAAGGGGCTTGATGCTGGTGCAGATGATTATGTGATAAAACCTTTTGATATGACTGAATTGCTGGCACGCATAAGGGCGGTCTTACGTCGTAAGAACGGTTCCGCCAGTCCACTTCTTACAACAACTTTAATTACACTTGATCCGGCGACTCATGAGGTCAGTGTTGATGAAAGTCTGCCGCACCGCTTATCTTCAAGGGAATTTTCCCTGCTTTATACATTGATGCTTAGGCCAGGCGCTATTTTGTCAAGACAGGAACTGGAAGAGCGGGTTTACGGCTGGGGCGAAGAAGTAGAGAGCAATGCCATAGAATTTATAATTCACTCTATAAGAAAAAAAATAGGCGCCACCGTTATTCAAAATGTCAGGGGTGTGGGTTGGATGGTCGCCAAATGAAATCTGTAAGTTCCCTAAAATCAAAACTTTCACTATGGTTAGCCATAATCATAATCTGTTTTGCTGCTCTGATTACCAGTGTTGCCTTTTATGTCATTTTTAATGAAGGGATAGAATGGCAGGATGATACTCTGAAACAAGTTGCAGAGCTGATCAGTGAACAGCCGAATTCAATTTCGGCAAGCTATCAGTATGACAATCCCAATTATAATGGGACAGTAGGTCCGATTTTTATTCAGATGATTAATCAAGGTGAAAAGGAAGAAGAGCGAACCAATAAAAAAACCTTAAAATTACCGGCTGGTTTGTCAGATGGAATTCAGACGGTAAAAATTAACAATGTAAGATATAGGGTTTTTGTCAAAACCGTAGATGAAGATAAAAAAATTGCCGTGATACAATCTACTGATGAGCGTGACATGACAGCGAAAGAAGGGACAATCATAGCCCTAATTACTATGCTTTTGTTGATCCCGGTGATGATTTTCTCTGTCATTTTGGTCGTTAAACGCATTCTATTGCCTTTGGCGGAGGTCGCTAAGGATATTGAGCAGAGAAAAGAACCGGAATTAAACCCTATTACAGCGGATAATATTCCCGAGGAAATTATTCCATTTGTAATGGCAATCAACAGATTATTTGGCCGCATTAAACAGTCAATGGATATCCATAAACGTTTTATAACGGACGCGGCACATGAACTTCGCTCGCCCATGACGGCAATTTCTTTGCAAGCCGAAAGACTTGCAAAAACTGAGTTAACCGAGACGGCAAAGGAACGACTTGAAACCCTGCGCAGCGGAATTTCTCGAAGCCGGATATTACTTGATCAATTGCTTGTTCTTGCCCGCATTCAGGCACCATCAAAGACTATTGCCTCTTCCGTCTCCATAGTAAGTTCCATCCGCCTTGTCCTTGAAGACATTCTACCTCTGGCTGAGGCAAAAAATATAGATATTGGCTTGGTTGGTGAAACAGATGCCCGCATTTCCATGCATGAAATTGATTTAATTTCACTTATTAAAAATTTAGCCATTAACGCCATCAAATATACACCGCAGAGCGGTAAAGTTGATCTGTCAGTCAACAAAAATGATAAAGAGGTTATATTCGAAGTTAAGGATAACGGACCCGGCATACCTGAAAAAGAATGGGAACGGGTTTTTGATCCTTTTTATCGGGTTCTGGGGAATGATGAGGTCGGGTCTGGATTGGGATTGTCAATAGTTCGGGTTATTGCCGAACAAGTCGATGCAGAAATAAAAATCAACTACGCTGACCCAAAGTCAAAATCAGGGCTAAAAATAACTGTAATTTTTCCGAGCAGCTCATGATGAAAGGGCCTTAACAAACTCTTTCTCAAAATGTCCGCTTAGGGTCGGAAGCGGTCATATATTACACTTATATAGTATTTGCTTTTTTAATGATCCGCGATAATTTTATAAACAGTCTCTAATGCTTTATCCAAACCGGCTTTGTAGTCCGGCCAGGTGGTCATGACTTCAATGTCCGGGGTTATGCCAGCCGAATTTTTATCCTGCAGGCGAAAAATTCTTTTCGAATAGGTAACCAATAATCCGGAGGATGGGAGTGTGAAACTACCCATATCCTGGGGGCCGTTTGGGTTTCCGCCTGTTGGTTCACCAACAATTGTCGCGTTTAAAAGTTGCCGGTATTGAGCGGTGTTTACAGCGGCAGCGGAAAAGGTTTTACGATTGATGAGAACAAAGACGCCCTTATTCCAGTCAATCATGTCAATTGTGTTCAGGTAAGAAGCCAGCACCATCCCAATAAAAAGATCGCCACCGTAATTATCTCTCATATCGATGATGAGGTTTCTGGTTTTTGTTTTGGAAATTTTGTCAAACAGATTTTGCGCGAAACTATTCATTTGCTCAAATGAGGGATATTTTACAAATTTTATATAGACGGCGTTTTTGTCCGGCAGAAATGAAAACCATAAACTATCAAGCCCGATGGTATCCTGATCGCTTTTTGGGGGCAATTTCAGGCTCATTTTATGATAGGCGGATTGATCAATATTTTTTTCCAAGTCAGTCTTAATCTCAATAGTGGAGATTGTATTACCATCCTTCTGCAGTGTAAAATTTGCATGATCAATGCTTTCAGTAATGCCCAAAGCCTTTAAAATATCCGATATCATCATGTAGCTTGATGTCCGGGCCAGACCGGAAAATTTATTTTCCGTGAAGGGGGTAATCGCTGACACGTCCGCAATTATTCTTTCGATTGGAGTGTCATTGATTGAAAGAATTTTCCGGCCTATCAGGCCAGCATATTTTTCTTCTGCGCTGACAATTCTAATATCCCCATTAAAATTAACCACTTCAATGGGAAAGCGGTGTAATTCACTGTTCCAAAGTGGCACCGCAGTATGTCCGTCACCCATGCCGCCGCCAATATCATGTGTAAGGCGCATCAGTTCGACGATCACTTGAAAATCAGTGAGGGTCGCAGCATTCATCTTAAGGGATTGAAGTCTTTGACCAAACGTCTCTTTGCTGAGGTGGTGATAAAGATCAATATGATGTTCTTCCAGAGTTTCGCGGTAAACGTCTAAATCCTTCGACCAGTCATATGCGTATGCATTTGCATTTGCCACAATGCTCAAAATGGCTGTGACCATTGATAACACTATTTTACCAGTCATATTTGCTCCCCATTTTTTAATTATAATTTTGATCACGGCAGTTTTTCTTACGGTCTGTTGAAATGATGCTTTTAAAAGCAAATTATATGCCAAATAAAAAAGATAATATAATCAGTATTTTAACAAATTCTACCCAGAAAATTATGGCTCATTCTGTTCGCAAACGGACAGTTTTGTTCATATTCGGACAAGATGGAAGAATAGCGGCAATGGAAAAACAAAAGGCCGCGGGTGGCGCGGCCTTTAATTTTGGTGATCCCGACTGGACTCGAACCAGTGGCCTCAAGATTAGGAATCTTGCGCTCTATCCACCTGAGCTACGGGACCACGCAGGGCACTAAGTAGCACAGGGGATATTTGACTGCAATAGCCTTAAAGCTCGTTGTCATAAAGAATGCCAACGGTGCCTTCGCGCCTTGGATCAGCACCGCCCTGAAGGGTCCCGTCCTCCAGTTTCAGCACGGCGCTGAGGCCGGATATTTCCCCTTCAGATTCGAATACATCAAGGCCGTAATCACGCAGCGCCTGGATAATTTCGGGCTTGGCGCGGTTTTTCTCGATCCTGACCTGTTCGGTCTTCGCCACCATGTTGGGAAGGTCAATGGCTTCCTGCGGGCTAAGCCCCCAGCTCATGATCCCGACCACGGTTTTGGCCACATAGGATATGATGTTGCGCCCACCGGGTGAGCCGACCGCCATCAGGAAGTCATTATTTTCATCAAGCACAATGGTTGGGGACATGGAGGAACGGGGCCGTTTACCAGGGGCGACCGCATTGGCGATCGGTTTTCCATCCGCATCAACATAGTCGAATGAAAAATCGGTCAGCTGGTTATTAAGGATCATGCCATCCGCCATACGGAGGGAACCAAAATAGCCTTCCACCGTTGCGGTCATGGAAACGGCATTGCCGTCAGCATCAACGATCACAAAATGGGTGGTGCCATGCGTATCAAGGGTCGCGTCCTTACCATAATCAAGGCTTGCCTGGTCATTCTGGTATGCCCAGGGATCGCCCGCCGTGATATTATCATTGGCATGATCGCGGGAAATCAGTTTGGCGCGGTCTTTGATATAAGCTTCGCTCATCAGTCCCTTGATCGGCACATCAACAAATGCATCGTCGGCGATATACTGGTTATTATCGGCATATGTTATGCGAAGCGCTTCTGCCAGCAGGGTCCAGTTCTGTGGATCATCGGCCCCGGCCGCAGAAAATTGCGGTGCTTCATTTAAGATGCTCATGACCATGGACACCGAAACCCATGAAGATGGCAGGGCGGAGCCACAAAGTGTGGTGTTACGATATTTGCTGCAATAAGGGTCCCTCTTTACAGCAGTGTAATTGGCCAGATCCTCAGCCGAAAGGGTGCCGCCATTTGGCATTTGCTGTGCTGCTTTGGCGATATCCTCCGCAATCTTACCGTGATAAAAATCATTGGGATTATTGGCAACAATTTTTAACGTTTCGGCATAGTCCGGGTTTTTCAGACGATATCCTGTTGGCAGCGGGCTGCCATCGTCTAAGTGAAGATAGTCGTAGACTTCAGTAGGGCCGTCTTTTGGATCTTTGTAAAAATAGTCTTCATATTCAACAATGGACTCGTGCATGCGCGGGGAAACGGCGAAGCCTTCTGTCGAATGACGAAGGGCAGGGGCGAACAGTTCCTTCCAGGTCAGCTTGCCATGTTCCTGATGGGCCATGTTTAGCACGGCGACAGCCCCCGGCGCACCGATGGACAGACCGCTGTTTTTGGCTTGGGGGAAGGATAATTTCTTTCCGTCCTTGTCAAAGAACAGTTCTTTAGTGGCACCCAAAGGGGCCTTTTCCCGACCATTATAAAAATCAATTTTCTTGGTTTTGGCATCATAATAAACCATGAAGCCGCCGCCACCGAGGCCGGAGCTTTGTGGTTCAACCAAACCCAGGGTTGCTTCAACCGCAACAGCGGCATCAACGGCGTTACCACCCGCCCTTAAAATTTCAAGACCCGCTTCTGTGGCGACCGGATTGGCGGTAACAACAATCCCGACCGCCTTCGGTTGGGCGGATGTCTGTTCACTGGCGGAATTATTGTTGCTGCCCGTGTCATTTTGTGAGCAGCTGACAATGATAAATGTGAAAAGTAAAAAGAGTTTTTTTGAAAATTGCATAATTTGTTCTCCCTGAATTTATTCATTAAACAGCGATTTAAGGATTCGGTCAATAATTGTGGCCATAATAATAGCACCACTGGTATAAAAGCCCGGCCCCCACAGCAGCATAGACGCCAGATGAATATTTTTTGACCCCGTAAGCCGAAAATTACCCATATCAACATCCGCCCCCGGCATTTCGGTGCCGCCGCATATGTAGGGCGAGATCAGCCCATGCCCGGCCATATTTTTAATGAGGGTCGGTTGGGTGTCGCTTTTAATATTACGGTCAACACTGCCGGTGGTATTGACCAGAATTTTTGCGCTTTCAATCCCAAAATCATGGACAATATGGTAGGCATCATCGGCTTTATCGTAGTGGACGGATTTTACACCTTTTATCACCTTAAGCCGTCCGGCCCGGTGCAGGGCAAGCAGACGTTCGGCCGTTAATATCGGGCAGGATGCTTCGTAAGTCAGTGTTGCCGTTTCATAACTTTTTCGAAATCTTTTTTCCTCATCGGCACTGACCAAACGTGCGGAAAATATATCCCAAAGTTCAAGCCCGGCATCGCCGAATATATCCACCAGAATATTTCTTGCGCTGCCGCTGATGGCTGTTTCCAGATCCTTGGTCAGAATTTCTGCGGCCCGTTTGTCGACGTCTTCGGCGCACATGCATCCTTCATAAGGATCAAGAATTTCCGACCACGGCGTATCACCACCATTCAGATCACAATCTTTTTTGATGGCTGTCACAATATCCTCAAGCTTAAGACCGGATTGCGGTTTAATGGATGATAAATAGTCAACATTGAAATGTTTGCGTGTTACTGTCTTAGTCTTCCGGCTTTTCATTTTTTTAAGCCGTCCGCTACGTGAACAAAGCACAACATGTCTTTGATTGGTGCCGGGAATAAATTCAAGTTTACCGTCTGAATTTCGTTCAAACCGGCTACCGGTTCTTTCTGAATAAAGCCGCCCGATAACATCAAAAGCACTTAATGATGCACCAAGTATATGAATTGTTCCCTCATCGGGATTTTATCCAGAGAAGGTTCATTCAG
>Ga0116152_10003311_pt1 | contig 12973 bp, 13 predicted proteins | sample AD_UKC119_MetaG_FD_89894 | JGI IMG/M metagenome (GOLD analysis project Ga0116152, IMG submission 89894) | Active sludge microbial communities of municipal wastewater-treating anaerobic digesters from Hong Kong - AD_UKC119_MetaG | ecosystem: Engineered > Bioreactor > Anaerobic > Digestate...
ATAATAACCGACTGCGGGTTTTCCTTAAAACAATAAGATTCTCCTTCCAGTTTTGTTTTTCCGTAAGCACCTTCCGGATTCGTTATAGTTTGTTCATTAAGAGGAGTTGAAGCAGTACCATCATAAACATAATCGGTTGAAACATGAATCATTTTTGCACCAACGTTTGCAGATTCTGATGCAAGAATTTTTACCGCAGTGGCATTTATTTTTCTGGCATTGTCAACATCGCTTTCAGCTTTATCAACAGCGGTGTATGCAGCACAATTTATAATGTATGATGGCTTTTCTTTTTGAAATATTTTATTCACAGCTTCTTCATCTGTTATATCCAGCGAATCAACATCAGTGAATATGAATTTCCATTCAGGAAAATTGGTGTAAACTTCCTTTAATTCGTTTCCTAATTGTCCGTAAGCACCTGTAACTAATATCTTCATTTGTCTTGGTAAACAAAATTTGTTTCCGCTCCTTCAAGTAAAGGAGCAACTTTATCTTTTTCAGAAACAATTTGGAACTGAGGTTCAATTTTCCAATCTATTTTCAATTTTGGATCATTTATATTCACAGATCGTTCTGATTCTTTATGATAAATATTATCACATTTATAGCTAAAAATTGCTGTATCGGTCAATACTGAAAACCCATGTGCAAATCCTCTCGGAATAAATAACTGGAGTTTATTTTCGGCGCTCAGTTCGATTCCGAAATGCCGGCCAAAAGTTGGTGAACCTTTTCTTAAATCAAGCGCAACATCGTAAACAGCCCCTTGTACAACACGAACTAACTTTGCCTGTGCATATGGATTTAATTGGTAATGCAATCCTCTAATTACTCCTTTAGTTGATTTTGACTCATTATCCTGAATAAACTCAGCTTCAATTCCCGCTTCTATATATCTTTTTTGCTGATAAGACTCAAAAAAATATCCACGCTCATCGTTAAAAACTCCTGGCTCAACAATTAATAAACCTCGAAGTGGTGTTTCAATAACCTTCATTACAATTTCAAAATGAAAATATTTGTTTATCAGCTAGGTTTAAAAGATACTGACCATATTGATTTTTATTCAATGGCTCTGCTAATTTTAGCAACTGTTCCTTGCTAATAAAACCTTTTTTAAATGCAATCTCTTCAATACAAGAAACTTTCAAACCCTGTCTTTGTTCAATGGTAGCAATAAAATTGGAGGCTTGTAACAAACTATCATGCGTTCCGGTATCAAGCCAGGCAAATCCACGTCCCAGTAATTTTACATTCAACCGGTTTTCTTCCAGATACAAACGATTCAAATCGGTAATTTCCAGTTCACCTCTTTTCGAAGGTTTCAGTTTTTTTGCCTTTTCAATTACATCGTTGGAGTAAAAATACAAACCTGTAACGGCGTAATTTGATTTGGGTTTTTCAGGCTTTTCTTCAATGCTGATAACTTTTCCTGTTTTATCAAAATCAACAACCCCGTATCGTTCCGGATCGGTAACGTAATAACCAAAAACATAGGCTCCATCTTCCAGATTTGCAGCTTCCTCCAATATACTTCTGAAATTGTAACCATAAAAAATATTGTCTCCCAGAATCATACATACGTTATCGTCTCCAATAAATTCTTCACCTAGAATAAAAGCTTGTGCTAACCCATCGGGCGAAGGTTGAATTTTATAAGAAATAGTAAGCCCCAACTGCGATCCGTCACCAAACAGATTCTCATATAAGATGATATCTGTAGGTGTTGATATTATTAAAATTTCGCGGATTCCTGCCAGCATTAAAACTGAAAGCGGATAATAAATCATGGGTTTATCATAAACCGGTAAAATTTGTTTGGAAATTGAACGTGTTATAGGATATAACCGGGTTCCTGCTCCTCCTGCCAGAATAATTCCTTTCATTCTTTTAATTTAACTTTGCACAAAGTAAAAAGATTTTATCATCAAATTGAGCATCAAAATTAACAAAAGAATAGGAGCCGGCAAAGTAAGTTTTAAGAACCGCCTCTGGATTTTAAACATTTCTGTGTTAATTTTTCAAATAAATACTCAAAACCTTTGATATAAAGGAATTAAGTTATAATTTTGCGCGCGATTTTTTAATAAATATAATGTCTAACTTATTAGTTGAATTAAAATTACATGACTGAAAAGAAAAACGAAGAACTTGAAAACGAAGTGAATGAAGCTCCGGTTCAGGAAGAACAAAAGGCTCCGGAAATGGCCGAAAAAAATGAAACTATTGAAGAAGTAAAAACTGAAGAAGCTACAGCTGAACCAGTTACTACAAAAGAAGAAGTTGCAGAAGTGGTTGCAACAGAAACAGAAGAAGCAACAAAAGCAGAATCTGAAGAATTTGACTGGGCAAGTCTTGAAATTGGTCAGGATGCATATTCTGAAAAAGAAAGAACCAAGCTTGCTAATTTGTACAACGACACACTGAATACGGTTTCGGAAAAAGAAGTTTTGGAAGGAACAGTTATTTCATTAAACAAACGTGAAGTTGTTGTTGACATCGGTTACAAATCTGACGGAATTGTAAGTTTGAACGAGTTCCGTTACAATCCTGATTTGAAAGTAGGCGACAAAGTAGATGTTTACATCGAAAGTCTTGAAGATAAAAAAGGTCAGATGATCCTCTCGCACAAACAGGCACGCGCTACCCGCTCTTGGGATCGTGTTAACGAGGCACTTGATCAGGATGAAATTATTAAGGGGTACATTAAATGCCGCACCAAAGGTGGTATGATTGTCGATGTTTTTGGCATTGAAGCATTCTTACCTGGTTCGCAAATTGATGTTAAACCTATCCGCGATTACGATGTATTTGTTGGTAAAACCATGGAATTTAAAGTGGTTAAAATCAATCACGAATACCGTAACGTTGTTGTTTCGCACAAAGCGCTTATTGAAGCAGAACTGGAACAACAGAAAAAAGACATCATCGGAAAACTGGAAAAAGGACAAGTACTTGAAGGAACCGTTAAAAACATTACTTCTTACGGTGTGTTCATGGATCTTGGTGGTGTTGACGGACTTATCCACATTACTGACCTTTCATGGGGACGTATTTCTCATCCGAATGAAATTGTTGAATTGGATCAGAAACTGAACGTTGTTATCCTTGATTTTGATGATGACAAAAAACGTATTGCACTTGGGTTAAAACAATTAACTCCTCACCCATGGGATAACTTAGATGAAAAACTAAAAGTTGGCGATACAGTTAAAGGTAAAGTTGTAGTTCTTGCCGACTACGGTGCATTTGTTGAAATTGCTCCAGGAGTTGAAGGTTTAATCCACGTTTCAGAAATGTCATGGAGCCAGCACTTACGCAGTGCTCAAGACTTCCTGAAAGTAGGAGACGAAGTAGAAGCTTCGATCCTTACATTAGACCGTGACGAACGCAAAATGTCACTGGGTATCAAACAACTGAAATCAGATCCATGGGAAAACATTGATGCAGAATACGGCGTTGGAAGCAAACACAAAGCAACGGTTCGCAACTTTACTAACTTTGGCGTATTTGTAGAAATTACTGAAGGAGTTGATGGATTGATTCATATTTCAGACCTAAGTTGGACGAAAAAAATCAAGCATCCTTCAGAATTCACTGCTATAGGTGATGAAATTGAAGTAGTTGTTCTTGACATTGATAAAGAAAACCGTCGTTTAAGTTTAGGCCACAAACAATTGGAAGAAAATCCATGGGATGTATTTGAAACTATTTTCACTCCTGATTCAATTCACGAAGGAACTGTAGTTGAGTTAATGGATAAAGGAGCCGTTATTGCTCTTCCATATGGCGTTGAAGGTTTTGCAACTCCACGTCACCTTGTAAAAGAAGATGGAACTTCAGTAAAACAAGATGAAAAACTTGATTTTAAAGTTATCGAGTTTAATAAATCAGCAAAACGCATTATTGTTTCACATTCCAGAATTTTTGAAGATGCCAAACGTGCGGAAGACACTGCAAAACGCAAATCGACAGCACGCTCAAGTAAAAAATCGGTGAAAACAGTTAATGATAACATCGAGAAAACAACATTGGGCGATATCAGCGAATTGGCAGCTTTAAAAACTCAAATGGAGGAAAAAGAAAAAAAAGTAAAATAATTCGGGTTAGCGTTTAATCAGAATTTCGTAAATTGAGACATGGCAATCGAAATTCACAAGAACGGAAGCTATACCTTGATTAAGGTAAATTCCGACAGACTAGATACAAATAACGCCCCCGATTTGAAATCGCAACTTGTTGTTGTAAATAATGCGGGTGAAAAAAACATCATTCTCGACCTGAGTAGTTGTAATTATTGTGATTCTTCAGGGTTAAGAGCAGTGTTAGTTGCCAACCGGTTATGTGAAGATGCTATAGGGACTTTTATCCTTGCAGGGCTTCAGCCGGATGTGGAATACCTGGTTAGAATTTCAATGCTGCATACCGTTTTGCTTATCACCAAAACGGTAAATGAAGCGGAGGAATTGTTAGCAAGAAAGGAAAATCTTTAAATAGATGCCTTTTGAGTTGACTATACTGGGAAGTAGCTCAGCGTTACCAACATCGGAAAGATATCCAACCGCTCAGGTACTAAATGTACTTGGGCGGTTTTTTTTGATCGATTGCGGAGAAGGGACGCAGATTCAGCTCAGAAGGAACAAAATCGGTTTTGGGAAAATAAAACATATTCTTATTTCTCATCTGCACGGCGATCATTATTATGGATTAATAGGTTTGATTTCTACGCTCAATCTTTTAGGCGTTGAAGCCGACATTCATATTTATTCCCACTCTGAATTGAAAACACTGTTACAGCCGCAGCTCGATTACATCAGGGGTGACATGAAAGTGAAGCTCATTTTTCATCCTCTCGATTTTAAAAAGCAAAAAAAGATATATTCAGATAAACGATTAGAGGTGTTCTCATTTCCTTTAAAACACAGTGTTCCAACTTGTGGATTTCTTTTCAGGGAAGTAGAAAAGCAGCCGAATATTAAAAAGGAATTGGTTCAAAAATATAAAATTCCAATAGCTCAAATAAAGGAAATAAAGGCGGGAGGCGATTTTGTTACTTCGGAAGGCGAAATAATTTCGAATCAGGAATTAACCACACCACCACCAAAACCTCGATCGTATGCTTTTTGCACCGACACTGCATTTTTTGAGCCCGTTACTGAAATTATAAAAGATGTAGATTTGTTATATCACGAAGCTACGTTTTTAGAGGAAATGCGTGAATTTGCGAGCAAAACCCAGCACTCAACAACCATTGATGCTGCAAACATAGCAAAACTTGCCAATGCCCGACAATTGATTATTGGTCACTTTTCATCAAGATTTAATGATTCGTCAATATTTGAAAAAGAAGCAAAATCGGTTTTCAAAAACACACAGGCAGCCAAAGAAGGCAAAACGTACAAAATAAAACAGGCTCCCAAAGCCTGAAAATCAGAAAGATTTTTCAAACAACAGTATAAACCAATTGCAAAACACCACTGAAATATTGGATTGAACTGTTCGGAATCAAAGTCCGTTCCAGCCTGTCCGCCTTTCTGGTTATTTTCTCCTTCGAACTCTTTGCCATACATGAAATAACTTTTCGCATTTCACCTTTTCGTATTAAGATTCCTTTTCACACTTAAAGCGGGTCTTCATCAAAAAAATGCTTGTCAAAATTCACCAGAAATAACTTTTCGGTGGGCCGTGTAAATGCAGTGTACAACCAGCGGTAATACTCTACATCCATCATATCTTCGTTTACAAATCCGGGATCAATATAAACTGCTTTCCATTGTCCACCCTGAGCTTTATGGCATGTTAAGGCGTAAGCAAACTTAACCTGCAATGCATTAAAATAAGGATTCTCTCTTACTTTTTTCCAACGATTGCGTTTGTTTTTAATATCCATATAATCTTCTGATACCGACTCAAAAAGTTGCCGGTTTTGTTCATATGAAAAAGATGCTGATTCAATTGACAAAGTTTCGAGAAAGATTTTACAATCAATTTCAACATTTTCATAATCAACAAAACGCAAACTAACATTGGCAAATCTGAAATTGTACATTTGTTCGTAACTGTAAATAGTTACAATCTCGGCAATATCGCCGTTTGCAATAAAGTCAAGGTTAAAATCTTCACCGGCCCAGAAATAATTATTTTTGATAACCATCAGCAAATCTCCTCTTTCAATCTCGTTTTCGCGATATAAAATAGAGCCCCTGATTCCTTTGTTATATAAGTTCGCCCGTTTATTTGACCGGGTTACAACGGTAGTTTCAAATACTCCATATGTATCGAACGATGAAGAGATGCTCTCAATTAACTCCGCTCCTGATATCCTTTCCACATCAGGAAAATTTTCTTTTTCAATAGCAAAAAAGCCGGATTCTTTATTCTGTATTCGATTTCTGATTTGTGTTGCATTCACTAAAATTCCGGAATCTTCTGCCTGTCTGACCACATCTTTTAATTCAACTTCTTTAACTGTGAATCCGAGTTCTTCCAGTGTTTTCGCTTCTAATGCCGGACTAATGTTTAATCCTACCGGAGGCAACTGAGCAGTGTCGCCAACAAATACCAATTTGCAATTTTCTCCGGAATAAACGTATTCCAGTAGATCGTCAAGCAACCTACCACTGCCAAACACCGAATTTTCACTTGTTTCATTTGATATCATGGAGGCTTCATCGACGATAAAAAAAGTATTTTTATACAGATTTTTGTCCAGTTCAAATCTTCCCATACCATCAGTACTCGATTTCTGCCTAAAAATTTTTTTATGAATGGTAAAAGCAGGCATTTGCGTATAATTTGCCAGTACCTTAGCCGCACGACCTGTGGGAGCTACCAAAACAGAACGAATTTTGAGGGACTGCAGGGCCTGCGTTAAAGCATAAAGCATTGTCGTTTTTCCGGTTCCCGCGTAACCCTTTATTAACATAATTTCATCAGGTTCTTGCGAAAAAATGTATGTTGACAAAACATCAATTAAAGATATTTGTCCGGGGGTAGGAGAAAACATCAGATTTTGGGTCAATATGTCTTTTAAATGATTTTTAATCATAGTGGGTAAAATAACGTTCAGTAAAGGAAAGTAATTTATATTTTTTTTTAAATTTGCAGGCAAACGAAAATGAACTTATTTAAAATAATAAAAATGAAAACCGTACTTCAAATTTTACTTTTCATTGTTGCCGTTGTTCTTGTTTATTTTATCTATCAGAGCATTCAAACTCCTCTTGATTTTGAAAAGACCAAAAAAGCACGTTACGATGCAACAATTGCAAAACTAAAAGATATTCGAAAAGCCGAATTAGCCTACAAAGGTGTTTATGGAAAATTCACAGGTAGTTGGGATACACTTATTGGTTTTGTCCAAAACGATTCAGTTGTAAACATACGTAAAGTAGGTGAATTAACTGACAGTATGATTGAAGCCGGTCTTTCTGAAAGAAAAGCAATCCGCTTGGGATTATTAATTCGCGACACTGTTCGGGAAAGTGTGTTAGGTTCAATTTTTCCTGCAAATTATGATGTTAACAGTTTGAAATATGTTCCGGTTCCTGGTGAACCGACCGAATTTCATTTAGGCGCAACAAACATTATCACTGGTTCAGGTATTGTTGTACCGGTTTTTGAAGCTAAAGCACATAATAATGTAATTCTTCGCGGTTTAGACGAGCAACTAATCATCAACCTGAATGACCAAAGCAGAACCAATGAAAAATATCCGGGACTGAAAGTTGGGTCGCTTACTGAAACCATAAACAATGCCGGTAACTGGGAGTAATTTGAAATGCTTGATGTAGTTACAGACGAATCGTTTGATTTCGAAAAAACGTATGAATATATATTATCCATTCAGGTCAGCCTGAATGGATTTTCTTTTTCAGTAAAACAGCCAACTGAAAATAAATTACTGGCTTATAAAAACAAGGCTATTAAAATCAGTAGCAATTCATTGCTCAGCCGACATTTTAACGAGTGGTACCAAACCGAAGATATTCTGCATAAAACCTTTAAAAAAGTACGGATAATAATTTTTAGTGAGCTTTTCTCATTGATTCCTGAAAATCTATTTAATCAACATTTGAAAAGCCTGGCACCACAAATCCTATTCGATAACAAAGCTAATTTTGAAATTGCCGAAAATATAATCAACCGGTTAAAGGCTAAACTGATTTTCACATTACCTCCTGAAATGAATTCGACTTTATTAAGTCTTTTTGGAGAGTATGAAATCATTCATCCAATTAAACTAATTATCCATAATCTTCCCGAAGTTTCAACCCGGAATGGAATATTGTTACTATTTGATTCCGGTAGTTTCTATACCGTGCTCTTTAATCGCGATTCGGTTTTGTTAGCCAACAATTTCAAAATGGTTCATAGGAACGATATTGTGTTTTACATTTTAACCATGTTAAAACAATCGGGTATTTCATCGAAGCAAACTACACTTCTGTTAACTGAGTCAGCAAAGCAGTTAACAGAAATTGATGATAACCTTAAAACCTTATTCTCTGAAATAATTCATCTTGACACTGAAAATTTATTTCCGGGATCTCACCAAATAATTCCTTATTTACATCAGTGCGGAATATAAAAAAGATTGGCGATGAGAATTGTGGGAGGAACATTTAAAGGAAGGATATTCAGGCCAAACAAAAGTTTTAAATCAAGGCCTACTACTGATATAGCCAAAGAAGGACTTTTCAATATTCTCGAGAACCGGTATGATTTTTCCAGTAAAAAAATTCTTGATATTTTTTCAGGTACTGGCAGTATTGGTTACGAATTTGTAAGTCGGGGGGTACTTGAAGCCACCCTGGTTGAAATTAATTTCATCCACTATAAATTTATTCTTTCTGTTCTTGAAGCACTCAAAATTAAAAATATAAGAGTGCTAAAAGCAGATGCTTTTAAGTTCGTACAAAAAAGTAAAGAAAGCTTTGATATTATTTTTGCCGATCCTCCTTTTGATTTAAGAAGACTAAACGAGATTCCGGATGCAATCTTTAATTCCAATGTTTTAAAAGAAAACGGACTATTTATTCTTGAACACCCCAAAGAATTTGATTTTGCCAGTCACAAAAATTTCAGGGAAATACGAAAATACGGGAAAGTTAACTTCAGTTTTTTTGAACATTAAAAAAGCTTCTACAAAACAGTAAAAGCTTCTCCAATTATTCTTATAATCCAAAGATTATAGTTCCTGACTTATTTTACGTTTAATCCCGCAGCCAACCGGCTTTGTTTCAGTAATCGCAACTTCTTTCCCACTGGAAATACTTGAAATTGCATCCTTTACATACGAATATTTAACCTTGTCGGCACTCTCGTAACTATCATCAATAGCGCCTTTGTAAACTAAAGTCATTTTGCTGTCGAACAAAAAAGCATGGGGAGTGGTTTGTCCGCCAAATGCATTTGCTAACCTACTGTCATGGTCAACAGCATAGAAAAAATTATAATTCTTATCAGCAGCATGCTTTTTCATTGCTTCCAGAGACTCTTCTCCGTCACGTTTCTGATGGTTAGAATTGACCACGACCATACCGACTTTATTTTTATCAGCCCAGGCTTTTATTTCAGAATACCGCTCTTCCCATTTCCCTACAAAAGGGCATGTATTACAAGAGAATACAACTAAAACGCCGTTCTCCTTTTTAACATCATTCAGCGAAATCGACTTCCCCGAAACATCCGTCATTTTAACATCAGTTAAAACCGCCTTGTCTCCTATCTCCAGTTTCCCATTGCTACTGGCAAATACTGAAACTGAAAATGCCATCAACACAATTAAAATAAGTTGTTTCATAATTTTCAAATTAATTAGTTAAATACTTCAAGGTATTTTATTTAACGCGACTGCACAAAAAAAGGTTCAAAATCAGTTTTATGCTAAACATTATCTTTTATTTCAAGTTATTATGAAAAATTTCCTTTAATGAAACTGGATATTATACGAAGAGAATATAAACACGCGGAACTGCTGGAAGACAACATGGATAAAGACCCTTTTAATCAATTTGAAAAGTGGTTGGAAAATGCTTTACATGCCAGGGTCTTCGATGCAACAGCAATGTCTGTATCTACAATAGGAACCGATGGTTTCCCACAAACCCGGATTGTACTTCTAAAAAATTACGGTTCGGAAGGATTTACCTTTTTTACTAATTATAATAGTGAGAAAGGGAAATCGATATTACAAAATCCAAAAGTCGCTTTACATTTTTTTTGGCCCGAACTGGAACGGCAAATCAGAATTACCGGTTCTGCAGAAAAAACATCTGAAGATGTTTCAAACTCTTATTTTTCATCGCGACCACTACTAAGCCAGCTTTCAGCAGTTATTTCAGATCAAAGTAACAAGATTCCTTCCAGAAATTATTTGGAGGAGAAACTGAATACATTAAAAACTTCACTAAAATCGGGAATGCCGGAGCGCCCTGAAAATTGGGGAGGCTTTTTGGTAAAACCTGTTAAGTTTGAATTCTGGCAGGGACGAGAAAATCGTTTGCACGACCGGATTTTATATGAAAATCTGGATGAAAAATGGATTATTTCAAGGTTAGCACCATAGCCACAAGCGAAATGTTTATCGGCTGGATTTAAAACAGAACGATACTTTAGCTAAAATCAAGATTAAATTTTTGCTTTAACAAAGCAAGGCTTGGATTCTTCTTTAATAACTCCTCATATTTTTCTTCATCGGTATAAATTACAACTCCTTTTACCTTTTCGGTAATTATGGTATTCAGCTGTATTTTTGAATTCTTCAATTCTTTGCGAAGAAAAGAAACCAGTTCTGGTTTTATGGTATTAATCAAATCTTCCTGAACTGTATTTTCAATTTCAAGAATTAACTGAAAGTCTTCTTTAAAATCAGGAATACGCGAAAGTGTCGATTGAAGATTAGGACGATCGTCTAACCGAGTTAAAAATAAATCCCATTTTTTCTTTAAATCTTCAACTGAAAATTCCTCAACTTCATTACTATTGGAGTATAAAAGATGCTGTTCCTTTGCAGAAATCTCTTCCTTTTCGTTGAATTTTCCTTTTAGTGCATCTTTAATAGATGGTGTATTAAAATTGCCTGCTATACGTTTCGCAACTCGCTTTGGTTCATTTGTTGGAGCAGGCTCAGGCTTCCTTGCAGGTGTTAATTTTTGAACGGATTCTTTTATCTCTGATTTCGCGGGAGTAAGATTTCCGACACTAAAAATAGCTTCCAGAATGTCATCTTCGCCCTGATAATCAGCTATTTTTTTTTTAAGGTTAGCTGCGCTATCCGTATCAAGGCAAGCTCAACAAGCAAACGTTTATTCTGGCTTAGTTTATACTGAAAATCGCACTCATTACTAATCTGAAGTGCTGCAAGCAAAAAGTCACCTTCAGCAGCTTTTGCCTGATTTTTGTATTTTTCTTTTATCTCGCCACCCACCTCTAATAACCGCACTGTTTCCGGATCTTTACAAACAAGTAAATCGCGAAGGTGACTACTTAAACCGGTTATAAAATGGTGCCCGTCAAACCCATGGTTCAGAATATCATTAAAAATAAGAAGAACCTCAGTTACATCATTTTTCAGAAACTGCTCAACTAATCTGAAATAATAATCATAATCCAGAACGTTCAGATTTGTAATAACATCCTGATACGTGACCGACTTACCTGAAAAACTTACTATCTGGTCAAAAATGGAAAGCGCGTCGCGCATAGCCCCATCAGCTTTCTGCGCAATTACATTTAACCCTTCTTGTTCAATGTTTACTCCTTCACTTTTAGAAACGTATTCCAGATGCTCGGTAATATCCTGAATGCCAATTCTGTTAAAGTCAAATATCTGACAACGTGATAAAATAGTGGGAATTATCTTATGTTTCTCTGTTGTTGCCAAAATAAAAATGGCGTGTTTAGGCGGTTCCTCCAAAGTCTTCAGGAACGCATTAAATGCTGCCTGCGACAACATATGAACCTCATCGATAATATACACGCTGTACTTCCCCATTTGCGGTGGCACCCGAACCTGATCGGTCAGATTTCGGATATCGTCAACCGAATTATTAGAGGCAGCATCAAGTTCATGAATATTAAACGAACGGCTACTGTTAAATGCCCTGCATGAATCGCATTCGTTACATGCTTCAACTTCAGGCGATAAATTGGTACAATTAATAGTTTTGGCAAAAATACGTGCACATGTTGTTTTACCAACCCCGCGAGGGCCACAAAACAAATATGCATGAGCCAGCTGATTACTTTTTATAGCATTCTTTAACGTATTGGTTATTGATGCCTGGGCAACCACCGTTTCAAAAGTATCTGGTCTGTATTTTCGTGCCGAAACAATAAAGTTCTCCATATCCGTGCCTATCCGCTGTAAAGTGACCAAAGATAATTAAATCTGCCCTTTTTGCTTTATTTTTTTATTAACAACAATTGTGTAATTTTAATTTTCAAATTGATTTATAAAGACTTAAAACGCATGAAAAATCTCTTGCTTTTTGCCCTGTGTTTATTTACCGTCTGCGGGTTTTCTCAAACCAAAACCTTATATGATTTTACTGCCACAACTATCGATGGAAAAGCATTTGATTTTTCAACGTTAAAAGGGAAAAAAGTAATGATTGTGAATACTGCTACGGAATGTGCGCTGGCGCCACAATTGAAAAAATTACAGGAATTGTATGAGGAATATGGAGGAGATGACTTTGAAATCATAGGATTTCCGTGCAACGATTTTGGGAATCAGGAGCCTGCAAATGATTCAACCATTAACGCTTTTTGCGAAATAAAATACGGGATAACTTTCTCGATGATGTCAAAAATATCAATTAAGGGAGAAAACGAACATCCACTATACAAATGGCTGACAACCAGCGAAGAGAACGGAAAACTGGATGCAAAAGTAACCTGGAACTATCAAAAGTTCCTGGTTGACGAAAATGGTGAGGTTGTAGATTTCGTACTTCCGATTGCA
>Ga0116152_10003314_pt1 | contig 12961 bp, 9 predicted proteins | sample AD_UKC119_MetaG_FD_89894 | JGI IMG/M metagenome (GOLD analysis project Ga0116152, IMG submission 89894) | Active sludge microbial communities of municipal wastewater-treating anaerobic digesters from Hong Kong - AD_UKC119_MetaG | ecosystem: Engineered > Bioreactor > Anaerobic > Digestate...
AGCCCCGATCGGAAATCAGAAACGGTACGCTTGCCTGCGTGTTGTGCTGTGCCAGCTCGATCACACAATTTTTCAGATTGAGGAAGTCGTATTGGTATTGCCCCATTCCGTAGAGCTTTTCATCCTCGCTGCCCTCAAAGGTCACGGTCAGCTCATAATCGCCGCCCGCTTTTGCCTTCCAGCGGCGTGCGTACAGCTTGATGCCGCCGTAATTAAACGCCTCTTCCAGCAGCAGCTTGCCGGTTTCATTATAATAATGCACCTGCACATTGCGAAACCAATCGTCATAGGTCACAACCGCCAGCAGATTACCGTTGCGGATACACGCCTTTTGTGCATCGATTTCCACCGTTACAGGGCCATGCTCCGGCTTATCCGGCAGCAGCGCGTAATCCCAATCCAGCAGTTCCCCCATCATGCGTGAGCGCACGCGAAAGCTGTGCTCGCCCCATGGTTCGATTTTCATTATTTCACCGCTTAAACGTACCAGCAGCGAATCTCCCTGATGCTCAAAACGTGCCATACTTATTCTCCTGTCCGGTTTATCCAAACCGTCATTTCGCCTTCGCCGCGGTTGTTCCACAAAAAATAGGGGATCAGCTTCACTGTGACGGGTTCGCGTTTTGATTGCGTATACGGCCTGTACAGCGTAGCGCCATCCCAACCGTCATCCGTTGTGCGCAGTGCACGTGCCTTAAGCACGCGGATACCGCCAAACAGCGGATCGGGCTCCACCGACACCGGCGCAGTGGGATCCACCAGCAAATCCTGTAAGTTTGCTCCGTTGTCGATTTCCTCGGCGCAGTACACCAGCGGCCCGCGCAGCAGGCATACCTTGCCGCAATCCTCCGTAACACGTGGATTGGCACACCAGAATACGGCATCCATGCCAAATCCGACCTCTATGGTATCGCCGCCCTGCACGGTCAGCACGGCATAGCCGTTTTCAACGACCGTTTTAACTGCCAGCCCGTTTCGCATGACAGTAAACGCCTTTGCATATCCGGGAATACGCAGCGCCAGCTCAAAAGGCTTTTCCGCTGTCACCTTGATTGACGCACTGCCCTCCCACGGCATGGAGGCCTCGCACTCCAGTGCTGCCTTGCCGCCGGCTACCTGTATATCCGCATGATTGCCGATATACAGGTGCTGATAGATACGGGATTCATTTTGCGTATACACATAACCGCCCAGCCCGCACAGGGTGCGAATAACGTTTGGCGGGCAGCAGGCGCAGCCAAACCACTTCACACGTACCGGCTCCACCCCTTCATGGTCCGCACGGTAGTGCGCGACATCCGGCTTGATCATCAACGGATTAACGTAAAAGTAATGCTCGCCGTCCACTGCAATACCGCTGAGCACATTGTTGTACAGCGCGCGTTCCATCACGTCCGCATATTCGGCGCGGGGCTCCAGCCGGAGCATCCGCAGGCTCCACATTGCCAACCCGACCGCCGCGCAGGTTTCCGTATAGCAGGTATCGTTGGGCAGGTCGTAATCGATGGTGAACCGCTCGCCATCCCCCTGTGAGCCGACACCGCCGGTGACATACATTCGCTTGCCCGTTACGTTGTTCCAGATTTTATGCAACGTGTTCATCAGCGCCTTGTTGCCGGTCGCCAGCGCAACATCCGCCATACCGGTGCATAGGTACATTACGCGTACAGCATGCCCTTCAGCGGTATCCTGCTCCAGCAGCGGACGGTGGATCTGGTAGTAGCTCGGGTCCAGATCAGGATGCTTTTCCATCATGGTCAGATAGCTTTCTTCCTTGGTAAAGCCGTCGCCGCATCCACGGTTGAGGATAAAGTATTCCGCCAGCTTCAGGTATTTCTCCCTGCCGGTGGCACGATAAGCTTTCATCAGCGCAAGCTCGATCTCCTCATGCCCCGGTACGGAATTAAGCTTGCCTTCCCCTTTGCCAAAAATGCCGGAGATCAGGTCGATCAGCTTGTCCATCACGTTCATAAACCGGTCGCTGCCCGTAATCTGCTGATAGGCAACCGCCGCCTCCAGCATATGGCCGGCACAGTACAGCTCATGGCCGGTGGAGATTTCCTTCCACTTCAGATCCGGTTTCTTGAGGATATAATAGGTGTCCAGATAGCCGTTTTCCAACTGCGCCTTTTCCAGCAGGGTAATCGCGTCCTCCATCTCTCGGCGAACAACGGGATCATCCTTGTAAATCAGGCTGAACGCCGCTGCCTCCATCCACTTGGCCAGGTCGCTGTCCTGAAAGCGGAAACCGGCAAACTCGCCCTGTGCTTCGCCCGCCGCGATTTTAAAATTCGCGATGGCATGGCTTGGCTCGGCGCCCGGCTCGGCATCGTTGAGCACACGCCACTGATAGGGTATTACATGCTCCACAGCATTCTGGATTTGCCCGTTCCAGAACATATCGTTCACCCGAATGTTCCGTACGGGAATTTCATAATTCTTCATACTGTACCCCTCTTTTCAAAAATCATTGCCTATTCCTTACGATACAATGCTATTCCAGCATAAACACCAGCGTTTGCATACCGTTTGCTGTTTGTGTCTGTGTTTGTTCCGCATGCGCATCAGCGCCGTATTCCGTTACCGTAACGGTTACCATCGCCTTGCCCGTTGCCTGCGGCGGGGCAATCTGCACATGCACACGATCTTTACCATAGGTTACACGCAGCAGGCTGCCAGTATCCGCTATCACATGCACGCGCCGCGTATCGCTGATGTAATGCGCACGCCTGCACACACCGTCCTCCGGCTGTACTGCCGGTTCATCCCCGTCCGTAAGAAGCGTACCGCCAAGGCATACGCGGCCAAAAAGCGGATCCTCCGCCAGGATACACGCCGCGCATCGCATATAACCGCAAAAGCCGAGATCGATCTCGCAGGAATAGTACCATGCGCCGCCGTGGTGAGGCTGATTCAGCCATGTTTCGCCTAGAAACTGCGGCTCAAATCCGCCGGACGCCGCGCCGTCGTTTGCTTTGCCCGGGAACCAGAAACCGTAATTGCTTGCTTCATCTCCGGCATTAAGCAGCGCCCAGGAACTCATGGCGGCTCCGTAGCCCAGCCTGAGCAGCGGATAGGGATCCTTTGCATAATACAGGGCATAATCCAGAATGGCCCAGCCGCCCATCTGTGACATATAGCTGAGCAGATAGCCACCCGTGTTGCTGCCCCGGTAATCGCTGCCGTACCAGTAATACGCGGGTTCCAGCAAACCGCGGCAGGCGATATTGCAGCGGATCTGGTTTCCCATGAATTCCGCCGCCCTGTCGGCTGTAACAGTCCCGTTATCATACGGCGGCACCGGATGCGAAACCGCGATTTTCATCGCACGTTTTGCCAGGGCGTGGGTGGATTCAAAGCCCGTCGTATCAAACGGATACTCCGAACCGAACACATCGGCATTTTTCTGGGCAAAGGTAAACGCCTTACGGTTCCACAGCCGTTCCAGGCGCTGCTTCTCAAACGCATGCCCCTCGGCATCCAACGCTGTAAGCAAATCCTCGATAACGAGCTCGTTATACAACCCTGTTCCGAATGCGCTCCAGTTATCCAGTTCCAGCGGCACGGTAAACATGGCGATCGCCGTGTGATATGCCCGCAGTAGGTAGGTATCCCGATCCTGTGTCAGCGGCGCTGCGGGATTTTGCTTGAGGATGCGATAAAGGTTATAGTACATCAGCGTGATATGGGGATAATCGTAAATACGCCAGATATGCAGCTTGCCCTTCACATCCGGATCATTGCTGTTGCGCAGGGTTTTCCAGTCCGGAATACCGTATATGGCATAGGGATACGGCTCCTTTTCCGTGCATTGCAGGCCGCCCCACACAAAGTGCTCTAAATAATCATCCATCGCACGGATCTCGGCGTCCTCAGGCAGCACCGCCAGCTTGGAGGATAAAAACGCGGGCTTGCTTAAACCCGGGTCATCGCACGTTACCTCATAAATCCGCCAGCCGGTGATCCGATCGTATTCGTCCGGCCCCAGCAGCACGCCTGTTTCATTGTTCCATTCTGCCAGAAGCCCGTTGTACCATTTGGAAGGATCGGTATGGCGGTGATTGGCAATAAATGCGGCCCGCTTATTCAGCATCGTTTTCATCGGCAAAGTAATAAAGAAATCCAGGTTCATCCGCCTGCCCCCGGCATCACACACCCATACGGTGTTTTCGCCGAGGTTGCGGAAGGTCAGTGTATAAAAATGCCGTTCTTCTGAAGTCGACGCAGTTTCCATTTCGGTATTCTCCGGCAACTCCAACCGCAGTCCCTGCCATTTCGTCGTCAGGCACAGACGCACCGGCGCGTTTGCCGGGGCTGTCATCCCCGGCAGCACCTGCACGTCCACCAGATGGTTTGCAACCAGTTGGCTGCGCGCATCCTGATCATCCTGTGCCCATACGAAGCGCAGCGTGTACGGGCTGCTTTCCTCATTCGGCTGCAATGCCAGCCCTGTGGCGGGTATATGGATCCTCGCGCCTGCTTCTACCGCCTTTTGGCGTACTGCCTCGGAATGGAAATATGCAATGAAGCCGGCTTTCCCCTGTATCGTTTCATCGGCGGTGAAATACTCCACCGATGTTTTCTGCTGCGGAAGGATCAGCAGGCGCGGCCCGCGTCCGTCGCAGCGTTCCAGCATCATATGCGTGCCGGAAGCCGCAATAAAATGGTGTCCCAGCACCTTGTCCGCCGCGGATACACCCCAATCAAAATGCGAATTGCAGGGCAGCGGCAGCCCCAGGTCACGCACACGCAGCGGTTTGGCGCCCGTATTGCGCAGCGTAAGCGTCATCAGCAGCGAATCCGCGCAAAGCCTGTACTCGATGCTGATTTTCACAGGCCATGCCGCATCGGTACTCTCAGCAAAGCATGCGGGCCATCCGTCCGCCGTGCCTTCCCACATGGTCATCTTCCCATGCTCCGGCTCCGCCTGATAAGCAGTCACGCCGGATGCAGTTTCTACCGTCAGCCGGACACCGCCGAACACCTTGCCGGGATAGATATATGCCGTATCCCGTTCCCCCGACGTCTGCGTGCCGGGATATATCTCCGACAGAAATCCATCCTTGTATCGGAGCCGATACTGCGCGTTGCTGAGCAATAATTCCTTTGTGTCCATCTTATCGGCGCTTCTTTCTTTTGATCGGGCAGGAACGGCAGAAAATATTCCGCCGTATGAGGGCATTTTAATCAGAAAAGCCCGCCATATCACCATACAACGAGCTTTTCCTTTAATAGAGGAATGTATGATCCCTGCGTACCGGGCCCGCCGGCGCATGTCGGCCGCGCCGGCAGGCACCGGTACAAACAGAGAGAAAAGGGTACCTATCGAATGATTAATCCCAATAGCTGCCGTCCAGCTTGGCGAAGTTCTCGCTCACAGTCTCCTGCTGCGCTTCTACCAGCTGATCCAAGCCAAGGCTGTGTAGATCGGAAACCATCTTGTCGTACAGCTCGTCGCACTCCTCGTCGGTTTCCGCCATGATGCAATTGCACCAGTCGGTCAGCAGCGCATCGTTGACATCCTGCAGAATAATGGCCTCTTCATCCTCGGAAGAGAAAGTGGTGTTCCATGCCGTCATATCCGTAAGATAGGTTGTGGAGTTCTCCATGCCATACAGGAACATCAGGTTGCCGATGGAAATCCGGTCGGGATCCAGCAAAGAATAATCCGGGGTCAAATCCCACATGTTCACGGTAGCGACCGGAGAAGCCCAGCCTTCGGAAGGATTATCTTCGCGGTTTACAGGCGTGTAGCCCGGGTTGGTCATCACATAGTTCCAGTTGCCGCAGTTTTCTTCAAAATCGTCCCACAGGAACTGGGGATCGTCGGGATCGCCGTACCAATACTTCTCGTCAACCTTGATATCGCCGTTCTCGTCGATTGTCCAAGCTTTGTCCTCGCCGGCCGGACCCATGGAGTTGAATGCAATGCCCAAGGGGCTCTGCTGCCAGTCGAAATACCGCATAATCGCAGCGGGATCGGAGGCTTTGTCGGTGATGATAACGCGGTTGGAGCGAATGTAGTTGTTGGTGATCAGGTTAGGCGTGGCGTCGGTTTCTTCCCAGGTGAGGTTCGCCATACGCTTGTCGTCGGTATAGTTGTCCTCGGTGGACATCCAGATCTGATAGCCGCCGGTGAAGTTATGCCACCACGTGCCAATGTTGCCGGCTACGCGCTCGGACGACATGAACGCAACGGACGTATCGTAATCCTTGGTCTGGAAGTCGGGATCGATCAGGCCCTCCTGCCAGAACCCGTTGATGTAGTGAGCCACTTCGCGGCCTTCGTCGGTATCTACCCAATAGGTGATGGTGTCGTCATCATTGAGCTTGTAGATGCCGGTGGGCGCATTGTAGAAACCAAGGAACAACAGCGGCGTGGTATAAAGCTCTGCGCCTTCGAGCGTAAAGGCGGAGAAACCGTACACTTTTTCACCGTTTTCATTGGTGGGGTGCTGCGCTACAAGCGTTGCGATAGCATCGTGGTAGCTTGCAAAGCTGTCGGGCACATCCAGGCCTGCTTCCTGCAGCCAATCCCAGCGGATGGAGAAGTCGCGGCCCATGACGTCGGTGGTATTGCCGGCGCAGGAGGACAGCTTATAGATGGAACCGTCATCCTCACGCAGCAGGTTGATGTATTCGCCGTAGGTTGCCAGCACGTTTTGGCCGTATTTTTCCAGATACGGAGTCAGCTCCACAGCGCGGCCCTGCTCGATAAAGGTGTTGGCCATCGCATCCGTCAAGCCTACGATAACATCGGGATAGTCGTCGCTGGCAAGCATCATGTTCAAGCGTTCGGTAGAATCCTGCGAATAGATGAGCTTGGTAATTTCGATGTTGAACTCATCCTTCATGATCTGCGCTACTTCCTCCAGGCGTTCGTTTTCTTCCTGTTGGTCCGTCGCGTCGTCATCGCAGGAATAGTAGACGATTTTCAGCGTTTCTTTGGGCACTGCCCAACCATACTGGTTTACTTCGCCTGTGAGTTCGATGTCCCCAACTTCTTCTGCCACAGCAAACGATGCGCTGGTCAAAAGCAGCGTGACTGTCAGTAAGATACCAAGAATTCGTTTCATTGTCATGTTTTCTGCTCCTCCTTTTATTTGGTTTGAGCCTTTGGAACCGCAGGCCCGAACGTTTGCTTTCATCAGCCCTTGACAGCGCCGATGGAAATGCCTTTAACAAAATACTTCTGGAAGAACGGATACACCGCTACAATCGGGATGGTAACGATCATCATCGTAGCCGCGCGCATCGATTGGCTGGTTATGCGCGCCGCAGCGCTTTTTACAGCGTCCGAGCCCACGGTGGCGTCCTGCATCAGCTTCTTCACCTTATCGGACTGGATCAGGATATTGCGCAGCTCCATCTGCAGCGTATCATAATTCCCCGACGGGTTGTAGATCATAATATCAAACCACGAATTCCAATGCCCTACCGCCACCATAACGCCCAGTGCGGCAAACACCGGTACACAAAGCGGAAGCACGATATTCAGATAAATCTTGAATTCCTTTGCGCCGTCCATACGGGCCGATTCGAACATGGCGTCGGGCAGGCTGGCAATATAGGAAGCAATGATCATCATTTCGTACGCGCCCAGCAGGGAAGGCAGCCAGTATACGGTAAACGTCTCGATCAGGTGCAGCTTGATCATCCACAGATAAATGGGGATCATGCCGCCGGAGATATACATGGTAATCAAAAACATCTTGCGCAGCTGGCGATGGAAGGAGAAGTAGCTTACTGTGGTAATATACGCCAGCATACCGGTGGCAAACAGCTTGGTAGAGGTGCCCACAATCACGCGCAGCACCGACCAGCCCAGCGCGCGCAGCATGCCCGCCGTTTTGAAAATGTATTCGTAATTGCCCAGCGTAAACACGCGGGGCCAGAAATACAGTCCGCCGCGCTGGGCATCCAGACCGTCGTTGAGGGAGATAATCAGCTGGTTCCAAAACGGATACAGCAGCAGGAAGGAAAGCGCAACCAGCAGTGAAACATTCACGATATCGAAGATCGTGCCAGAGGGTGTCCGTTTGATATAATTGACTTGTTTCATCGAATTGGCCTCCTTTCCTACATAATAGAGTATTGTGTGTATTTCCGCGCAATCCCGTTGGCAATAAACACCAGCGCGATCCCGATGATGGATTTCATCAGCCCGATGGCGATGGAGAAGGAATACCGCCCCAGCTGGATGCCGTACCGGTATACGTAGGTATCGATAATCTCCCAATATTCACGTGTGGTGGACTGGCCAAGCAGCAGGTTTTGCTCATAGCCGAGGTTCAGGAAATTGCCGATGCTTAGGATAAAGAGCAGCACAATCGTCGGCATAATGCTGGGCAAGGTAATGTAACGAACCATGCCCCAGCGGTTGATGCCGTCCACCGCACCCGCCTCGTACAGGTTTTGGTCGATCCCCGCGATCGCGCTCATATACAGGATGGTGCTCCACCCGACGGTTTTCCAGATATTCAATACTGTAATCAGGCCCCAGAAGTATTTTCCTTCCGTTAAAAACGGTATGGCTTTGTCGGAAAGGCCCAGCTTGATGATAACCTCGTTGACCACGCCGTCGGAATTGAGCAGCGCAATCGCAAGGCTGGCTACCACAACCCAGGATACGAAATACGGCATATAGGAGATCGTTTGCACTGTTTTTTTGAAAAGCCCGTGGCGCAGTTCATCCAGCTGCAGCGCCAGAATAATCGGAGCCATAAACCCGACGGTCATGTTCAGGCCGCTGATCACCAGCGTATTGCGGATAATTTTCCATGCGTCACGAGACTGAAAAAACGAAATGAAATTTTTCAATCCCACGAAACGATCCCAAGTCAGCGCACGACCCGGCGTATAGTTGAAGAACGAATAGACAATTCCGTAAATCGGAATCAGAAAAAAGATGACCCACCAAATAATACACAGGCCGCTCCAAAACCAAAGCTCTCTTTCCCTGCCCAGTCTGCGCCGCCATAATGCATACTTACCGATCGCACCATGGTTCATCTTGCTATGACTCCTTCTGTAGGGCTTGCATTGGTAACCGGAATATCAAACATTTCCGTTCCCATCGTCTTGCTGTCTGGCCCCGGAAAATGAAATTTGCTTTCTAATGTGTTCATGCTATCACATTCCTTTCATGATGTCAATTGTAAATTTCATAATTATGAAATTTCACACAAATAATAGATACAGATAATGTGCACAAATTCCGGCGAATATTCCGCCGATCGTGTGCGACAGCAGCGCTTTGCCGATCAGCCTGCGCTGGCCCAGCGCATCCATCATGGAAACATGCGTGCTCAGGTACCCGCTCCAGCACATTCCCATGGCGGTAAACACGGCGATTTCGTTCGGTCCCGCGGTACCGGCTTCAATCATATGCGGCACAAGGCCCATCGCCGCGCCCACCGCACCCAGCGACGTAAGCGGAAAGGTAATATTCTCCTCATTGGAAAAGCCAAACAGCACGTCTGTCACCGGCTGCAGAAAACGCCCCAGCTTCGGCAGCAGCGCCACCCCTTCGTAGGCAGCGCCGGTATACCCCGTATCACCCGGACCAAAGGTAAGCATCATCACTGCCGTACAGACGATCAGTACCCCCGGAATGATGCTCATCCCCATATCCACGCCGGCTTTACCGCCGATAAGCACATCGTCGGTTATGCGCTGAAAGATACTCCCTTGCACCAGGCGCGTTTCGCAGGCGGCATCACGCCGGCTTTTTTGGTTGAGCGTCTTTTCATCCGCGCGGCGGATACCGAACGCGCGTCTGCAAAACACCATCATCAGCCGGACGCTGACCACGCTCCCCAGTACCGCTCCCAGCACGCCGATCATCGTCGGCAGCACATAGTCGGTACCATCTCCCAGGCTGATCATATACGTTGATAATACGAGGCCCATTCCAAAGGAAGTGCCCAGGTTACACAGCGTCGGCAGCTGCCACGGCTGAAAATAGCGGGTAAAGCCCTTATCGTTCGTCAGCGTTAAAACGGCCGGATTATCGGACAAAAAGGTAGTAAGCACCGCCAGCGACGCCGCCCCGGGAAGCTCGTACATCCCCCGCATTGCCGGAGAGATCAGCCGGTTGAGCAGCGCAACAACGCCAAAATCCGATAACAGCTGCGCCAGTGCGCCGGTGAGCACCGACACGGCCATGATTAACAGCACAACATCCAACAGCAGCGCATGCGCCGTTTTGATCAGCGTGGAAAACAGCGGTCCGACACCCATCACCTGGCCCAGATATACGAAAGCTCCCACCAAAACACCCAGAAAAACAAAGGTCTCCAGCGAAATAAGCGGCTTACGCTTCATGGTAGTTCTACTCCACCTACAGCCGGAATTATTTTCCGGCCGGAAGGATATTGGCCTGTTCGAACGGCCTTCTGCGTGCATTATAGTCCCGAATGTTCACTTCGTCAATCATTTTAGTGAATATTTTTCATATATTTGAACTTTATGCAATCGCAGTATAAACTTGACAAATGGATTCCTTACACGTTAATATAGGGTATATCAGGAATCTGTACTTTTAGTTGGCATAAACGATTATTTTCATTCGATATGGGTTCATAAATATGAAACAGGGAGTGCTGTTATGATTGCAAAAGAAGAAATCGGCGCTCGGGTAAAATCCAAACGCCTCAAGCTTGGGATGACGCTTAAGGAGCTTAGCCAGGCAACCGAGCTTTCCGTGGGCTTCCTATCCCAGTTTGAACGGGGTATGTCCTCCATCGCAATCGATTCGCTGGAAAAGGTCGCGGATGCGCTGTCCCTGCCGCTGTCCTCCTTCTTCTCCAATATCGACGAGAGCAATCCGACGGATCAGGTCATCCGCTATTACGATATGCGGCCCGACCATGTCAATCCGCGGATCTTCCAGTATGTGCTCAGCAACAATGTGCACGGGTATTGTCTTTTGCCGCGCATCTTCATGCTGATGCCGATGAACGAAAACCGCAAGATTGAGCTGTACAGCCACAACGGCGACGAGTTTTTGTATGTTCTTGAGGGCGTGGTCACCCTTTACGTTGATAACGAAAAGCACGTGCTCTACCCGGGCGACAGCATGCTTATCCACTCCAAGCAACCGCACAACTGGATTAACCTTACCAACAACGTGGTCCGCATCCTGACGGTAAACTGCCCCAACCCGTTTGTGAATACCCAGCACTGTGCCGATACGGCAATGGATCCGGCGGCACACCGAATCGAATCTTGACTTTTTAGCGCAAACACGCTATACTATTTCATAATGATGAAAGTGAAGCGTGTTTGATGAAATCTGTTTTGGTTTCTTCCATTCAGAGATACTCCCTCCACAACGGGCAAGGGATCAGGACTACGGTATTCTTTGCCGGCTGTCCTTTGCGCTGCGAATGGTGCCATAATCCGGAATGCATTCCTGCACAGCCGGTACTTCTATATAATGCGGAAAAGTGTACCCATTGCGGCGCATGTGCCCGCGTATGCCCTTCCGGCGCCGCCCGCATGGATGAGCAGCACCGTCTGCAATTTGACCATGCGCTTTGCACTGCCTGCGGCCTTTGCGTGGACAGCTGTCTTGCCGGTGCGCGTGAGCTTTCCGCCAAACCTTACAGCTTGCAGGAGCTTGTAAAGGTGATCGTACGGGATCAGCCGTTTTTTGATGAATCCGGCGGCGGTGTAACGCTGTCCGGCGGCGAGGTTATGATACAGAATGCCGACATACTCGATGAGCTGCTGCAAACGCTTTATCGCCGCAGCATTGCTGTAAACATTGATACCTGCGGATATGCGCCATGGACACGTTTCAAAGCTGTGCTTCCCTGGGTAAATACCTTTATGTACGATTTGAAAGCGTTTGACTCCCTGTTGCACAAACGCTTGACAGGACAGGACAATCGGTTGATACTGGATAACCTGAAGGCCCTGTCGGACAGCGGAGCCAGGATTGACCTGCGCATACCCGTTATCGGCGGCGCAAACGACGGGCTTGCGGACTGGGAGGCTGCGGCCGATTGGCTGCAGCACGATATTCATGTTGATGAAATCCACCTGCTCCCCTATCACAATACCGGCAGCGGCAAATACCCAAGGATGGGACAGGAAGCCGTCCATTTCCATGTTCCCGCCCCCGAAACCATGCGCGCCATACAATCGCTTTTTCTTCTGCGGGGCTTCAGCACCCCAATCATAGGAGGGTAACCATGCTTCCAAGCAAAATCCAGGAAGAACAGTGCCGGCCCGATACGCTGCAGCACGGCTGTACACAGCGCGTACGTGCGCTGCGGGAGCAAAGCATGCACACCAAGCCCCGCGTCTGCATGGAGCGGGCCGCAATCATAACCAAGGTCTACCGTCAATACGAGGGCAAGGTATCCGTGCCGAAGCTGCGCGCGCTTGCGCTGCTTCATTATATGCAGGAGCGTTCCCTGTACCTGGGCGACGGAGAGCTGATCGTCGGGGAAAAAAGTGATTCCCCGCAAAGCGCGCCTACCTTTCCGGAGATCTGCTGCCACTCGCTAGAGGATATGGAAATCATGCGTCGGCGGGAGTTGATTTCCTTTGATTCCACCCGCGAGGACCGCGATTTCCAACGCGATGAAATCATTCCCTTCTGGCAGGAGCGCAGCATACGCTCCAAGCTTTTTTCGCTGATGGCGCCGGAGTGGAAAGATGCCTATCAGGCGGGTATTTTTACCGAATTTATGGAGCAGCGCGGCCCGGGCCATACGGTCGGCAGCGGAAAAATATACGAAAAGGGCTTTCTGGATTACAAGCAGGATATTGCCGCCTCGATTGATGCGCTGGATCCGCTGCTGGATCCGCAGGCGCTGCAAAAACGTGAGCAGCTGGAAGCCATGAGCATCGCATGCGACGCCGTGATCACGCTGGGTCAGCGTTATGCGGAGCTGGCCGAGGAGCGTGCCCAGCAGACCGATGACCTGGCACGCCGGCGGGAACTGAA
>Ga0116152_10003317_pt1 | contig 12958 bp, 9 predicted proteins | sample AD_UKC119_MetaG_FD_89894 | JGI IMG/M metagenome (GOLD analysis project Ga0116152, IMG submission 89894) | Active sludge microbial communities of municipal wastewater-treating anaerobic digesters from Hong Kong - AD_UKC119_MetaG | ecosystem: Engineered > Bioreactor > Anaerobic > Digestate...
ACATGTCGGTGCTCATCAGCATTTTCAAGGGTTTGGGCAATCCTCCCGGATTAAAAAACTCGATGTGGTTGGAAAAGATCCGGACCCTCGATTTTGCCGGGCTAAAATAATCGGCGTGCATAAGCATGTTAACCGTAGCTTCCCGTAAGGCTTCAAGATGCGGAAAATCTTCAGCAGCGAAACCCTCTTTGGTCAGCGAAAACGGTTTATCCACTTTCTGGCTGATTCTTTCGAACAGCGCAAAATAATATTCCCAAATATTTTCCTGTTCCTGCAAGCGGTAGGTATAACGTACTGTTGTATCGGAATAGGAAGTTCCGGGAATTTCAAGCAAGTCAATCCTGAAATCAGGAAAGTGCTCCAGAATTTTGTCATTCTTACCAAAAAACAGCAGGCCGCTGAATGTTAACTTCTCATCGATTATCACAGCCGTTTTCACCAGAAAGTCGTGCGTTGATAATTTATTATACGAAAGGCTTTTATTGAACCTTCCCATGTAATCGCGATAGTTGTCAACGGAATTAAAATTGAGGTCGTTGATGCTGCTGCCCGGAACTATTTCAGCCGTTTTGGTACCAAAAGCCTGATCTCGGTACATGGCATCCACTTCCTCTTTAGTAGCCCTTACATCGCCGCTACCGTAACGTACAAAAGTATTATCCGGATTGTTGAAATACACCGGTTTTTTATCGGACAAGGGTACATAAAAAGCCAAAATATCACCTTCGGGAAGTTTATATTTTCTAATTACCGGTCGGATGAGCGTATTGAATTTTTGTTTTGCAGAGAGGGTGCTATAAAAATCCTGTTCCAGTTTTTCAATGTTCTTAACTCCCGAAACAATAAACTTACCACCAGCTTCTTTCACTCCCAAAACAATCCATCCTCCAGCCGTATTAGAGAATGAACTAACCGTTTCCCAAATCGATTTCGGGAGTTCTGACTTTGCTTCCTTTGCTTCAAAGTCTTCCCACTCCAGATCGTTTATCTTTTTTATCAGTTCCTCTTTCGTCATCTAAAAGTCGTATTTCGGTTGAGGCATCAGAATATACACTCCCATTACATCGGGAGGAAGCACAGGTGTCGCTTTTTCATAACGTCGCCCACCCACCAGTTCTTTAAATCTACCATGTGCCTTTACCAGGTTCTCGGCTCTTTCCACCGCCAAATCAAGAAACTGGTTTTCCAGCTCTTTAAAATGCTTTAATTCCAGTTGCAGGTCTTCCTTTTGTTTTTCAATGGAAATATTACTGATGCTTCGTGCATTCAGCAACAACTCTTTTGCCTGTTTATAATCCAGCGTTTTTGCTGAAGGCCCCGAACCTTCGTATCCCCAGAGGTACATTTCCTCTGCAATTACCTCCTTTTTACTGGCCACCTCCTTAATCACATTTCGAACACGGAACATGATCAATGTGGTTTTAGTATTCACAATATCGGTTCGGATTTCTGATACCCGTGCAACCGATTCATAGTCGGAGTGTCCGTCGAAAGCCATGGCAAGCATAAACTGGCACAGCTGTTCCACAAACTGGTGGTTACGCCCGATGTAACGGTAACCTTTTGGTGTTGGAGACTCGAAACTGATCTTCACTTCACTCTGTCCGTCGAAATGGGCTTTTAAATGAAAAGGCAGGTTTTGCGGATGCAACAGATATCCCTTGTTGGTCTTGCTGACCGTAGCCTGGAGATGTGTTACCGCATTCAACACAAAATGCTCCACACTGTCCATATCGCCAATGGCTTCGTCCACTTCCTGCAAATCTGCCTCAATGGTTTCCGGATTGATTGATTCGTGGGCGAAAATTGTTCGTAGGTTTTCCGCTTTCTTTCTTGCCGATTCCAGTTCGTTGGTAATGTTATCGTCGAACAACCGCATTTGTTTTCCCCGGTCATCTTCCGATTTTCGTTCAAATAGTACTTCGTTCAAAATTGCATCCATAATCGACTGGTTGTTTTCACCAATGGCGATGGAAACGCCGGTTGATTTCTGAATGTCGCGCACCTTCTTGATCAGAACCTTTAAAACGATCTCATCAATCGGGTTGTCCTCTCCCCACAACAACCAGGTTTTTACAATGTCGGCATCCTGTCCGTAGCGATCAACACGTCCTTCGCGCTGTTCGATGCGGTTTGGATTCCAGGGAAGATCGTAGTGTAAAACGGCTGTAAAATTATCCTGCAGGTTGATCCCTTCAGACAGACAATCGGTTGCAACAAGAATGCGTCTCGGGCTGTTCCCCATCATTTCGATGATTTCCTTGCGCTGTTCATCAGCCGATTCGGAAGTTACCACTTGTATATCGATCTTATCTGACAAGTTCTCTTTTAAAATTCGTCCCAGGTATTTTGCAGTGGCAATGTATTTGCAGAAAATGATTGGATAAAATCCTTCGCGTACCCAATCCTTCATAATGGAGATTGTACGCCTTGCCTTATTATCGTATTCTACTCCGTATAGTTTTTGAATCTGCGATGCCAGATCATCCAGTTCCTGCAGTTCATACGTTTCCAGCTGTGAATAATCAATCAGCTCGGCTTGTCCGCTATCGGTATCGAAACTCAGCTTTTCGATGTGCGGATTATCCTGCTGCTGCAGATCATTCAGCTCTCCTTCTTCGAGTTTCTTGGCCTGACGGTTCATCAACATTTCGTAACCGGCTTCCGGACTCGACATTACACCGCGAAGTAGTGCCAATGCTGCCCAGTAACGAATACGGGCTGTGTTTTTCTTTTCACCCTCTTTGCGCAATCCACGTGCAAAACGCAACATCTCCTGATAAAACTGTTTGTATTCCGGTGTCAGTTGATATCCAATTTCCTTTGAATCACGATCAGGAAAAGGTGTAACCTCTTTCAACCAACGTTTGATATTCTCCCGTTTCCGCTGTACAAAATATCGTGCAATCTTTTGCCGGTCTTTAGGCTGGAGATTACCCAAGTTGTAATTTTCAAATTCCTTTTTCAGAAGCCCCAATATGGACAGAAACTCGGGATCTTTTCCACTGTGAGGCGTTGCTGTCAGTAATAATATATTCCGGTTCGGGTATTTCAGATCGTGTGCAATGTCAGATAAAAGAGAGAAACGTTGCTGTTGCGACTTTGAAGATGCACCTGCAGGTAGCGCACAGGTATGTGCCTCGTCAACGATAATGAATTCTGGACAGTCATTCAAAAAGATACCCCTGCGTTTATCGGCCTTGATGTAATCGATAGAAATAACCTGGTATGGAACGTGATGAAATACACTTCTATCGTCCGGCAATTTCCTGTCAAGCGATGCAGCCGTACTTGAACGAATGATCTCAGCTTCAATATCAAGTTTATCCTTTAACTCAGCCTGCCATTGTTCGCAAAGATGGGGAGGACAGATCACTGCAAACTTTTTAATTTCACCTCGCTCCATCAGTTCTTTCAGGATGATCAGGGCCTCTACTGTTTTACCGATGCCCACATCGTCACCGATCAACATCCTGACCGACTCATTATGCTTCAGAGCCATTACAAGCGGCACCAGTTGATATGACCGTGGACGGAAAGACAATTTACCCATACACCGGAACGGGCCGCTGGCGTTGCGGAATGAAAGACGGGATGCATCAAACAACACCTTTGCTGTTTCAAAGGCTCCGATGTCATCAGCATCGGGCAAATCAAAACTCGATGAAACAACCTGTTCCCCGGGAATAGTCTGCAGCGGAATATAGATGGCTGTTACCTCTTCATCGGATCCTCCCAGAGGTTTCAGCAACATTAAATCGTTGTCCTCCGATGGTAAAACGATCCACTCCCTTTCGCGATACCGGACCATACTACCGGGTTTATTTAGTGTAGCAATTGTCATAACTAACAGATTTTTCTAAAAACATCTTTACGTCGTTTCACCAACTCTTCAATCGGTTCCGAATAGTGCCATTCGATCACATCAAAGCCGGCATCTCTTAATAGTTGCCTTTTGTGTTCATCCTGTTTCTTTTGTTCTGCTTCATCATGCACGCTTCCGTCGCAAAACACCAGTACCGCACCGGTTGTGGATTTGAAAATAAAATCTACACTGATGTAATAATCCTTCATATTTTGCTGAGCAATGTCGGGTAGCACATATCCATTTTTATAGAGGAACTTTATCATCGGTAGCTCGGTAGACGAATTTGTATCGTAATTTTCTAAAAGATATTTGTACTGCTCCTGACGGTCGCCTTTGCTGCCTTTTGTTTCAATGGTACAATCAATCAATTTCTCCAATGCTCCCTGAATGCTAAAACGATCCAAAACATCATGATGAGTCTGATTGTAGTATGAAAGAATGTCTTCGTAGTTGGCTTTTGGTAAATCCGGGCGTGTATCCTGTTTTGTTACAGGATCGAAGTGAAGCACCTTGTATGCTTCTACAAATAGTTCCTTAACCCGTGAAGGATTTTCTATCAACTGCGAAAGAATACCCAAACTGCCTTCAGCAGCTTCATAGATCATAATATTTGGCGAATCCGGATTACCCATTACCCAAACTCCAATTTCATTTTCTTCGGTCTGGAATAACCTTTCAATGCCTCTTTTCAGTGCATAACTTAATGTAATCACTTGGTCGGCACCTAATCCTAACTCCTTCACCGGTTGCAAATACAAGCTATCTGCAGTATTCCTCGCAAACAGCATTACATCTTTTGCATGATCTTTTATGTCGGGCTTATCCAGTTCAGCTTGTCTGAGCCATCTTCCACTGCGGTTGTCAATGGTAAATCCTTTCTCATCTTTAGATCTTCGCCACTTTCTGTTTAACTGAATCAACTCAGTTGATGGACCGAATATCACGTTTAAAAGAGGTGAATCACCAGCTTTAATCACCGATTGTTTTGTTGATTCTATTCCACCCGAATAACTAAAATACTGGTTAATTACAAAACCCTGTGAAGTTCTTTCTTCCTCCTCGCAGGAAATTCGTTCCCTCGGCTTTCCTTCCGACTCACTTATTTCCAGGATTCGGTTAATTACCTCAACATTCTTATCTCCTTTTAATTCGGCCTTGGTAATGGGATCGTTATTTGCAGTTTTAGCGGCTTCGTCGAGGAATGCGTAATTTGTTTGCTTCGAAATTTTAATCGTCCGTGTTTTAGCTTCTGCCTCCATCAACATCATCCGGTTAATGGCATATTTGCTACCATTGTGATAAATAAGGTTTTGCGGACCAAATTCTTTCAAAGCAACAAAACGTGACCGTGATATGTATTCTCCCTGATCCTGATGTTTATAGCCTACAAAAACACGAACCGGCAATCTGGTGAAATTATACCCCGGTAAGAATGCTTCTGAAGCCAGGTACCGGAAAATGTAGAATTCAGAGTTATTCCCGAACTTCTGCTCTTTCTCGTTACAGAGCAATGAAATTTGGTTGAGTCCGGTATTGTGCTGACGTTTGGCTTCACGGCCTTCCTCGCTATCATTCTTAACAGTTGGATCATCCATCACCGCACGGGCTTTTTCAATCATGACTTTGGCACTACGGTATAGTATTCTCCAACGATTAAATGCATCATCGAAACGTGTTAAAACGGTTGACGCCTGACGTTCCAACCAGGAATTGTTGTACCAATAGGTTTGCTCTAAAAGCGGCTCAATTTGTGCAAGCGTTTTTTTAAATCCGCTAATCCATTGATCTTTATATTTATCCTGCTGATCTTCAATGTAGGACGTAATTTCCGGCAATAGGGGGAGGCCCGGCATCTTGGTCAAATCCAGCATTTTATCCACTGAAACATTCAATGCTTCCAGCCCCAGTTGCATTAAAATGTATGCATTAAAATGACTCCGGATCAACTCTTCATTGCGAAGGTCAATTCTGGGTGGAACAACTACTCCAGCAACCATATTTTCTTTTGCCTCGAAATAGTTTCTGTCGTGTGGTGACCAGGCTGAGCAATACGTAAACACGAGAGCTGTTTGACCACTTCTTCCAGCACGACCACTTCGTTGAGCATAGTTTGCCGGGTTTGGAGGAACGTTCCGCATGTGAACGATGTTCAGGTTCGAAATATCAATACCAAGCTCCATGGTTGGCGAACAAAACAAGGCAGAAATATCACCACTTCGGAAACCGGCTTCACGCTCAATTCGTATCTCACTGCTCATCTGTCCGGTATGTTCTCTGCCTACTATTTGCTTTTGATATTGCGTAAAGTCAAATGAGTACAGGTTCTTAAAGAACTGGTTGGGTTTAAGTTCGAGGTTTTTATACGAGGATGTCCTTACTTTATCAGGCAGCATAGTTTCGCCATCACCAAGTTTCCACACCACTTTATCCGAACGTAATTGATAACCAGTTACAGTTCCTTTATCTCCTTTTATCTCCTGAGGTTTAAGAAAGTTCCCTTTTTGTAATACCTGACAGAGGCTATTTATGAAATCAACATAGTCATCCCGTTTCAAAGGGTCGAGGTTATTTTCCTTAAAAACACGTTTAAAGTATTTCCCCAGGTTTGACATGGGACCAATACTTGCAGTGTATATTTTGTAAGTCTTGCCAGGTGTCTGACTAACCAGGTAAGCTGGAGCATCAATTTTTTCATCCTTATCAAGTGACCAAAGCTTATCGTTATCCAGCTTTAGATTTATAAAATCCTGTTTCTCCCTTCGCTGTTCAAGCAGGGTTGAATGATGAATTGCATACGAGGTACGGAAAAAATCTAAAACCTGAATTAATATTTCCTCCCTTTGGTGTGGGCCAATTTCATTGAACAGTATTAGATCTTTAAAGAACTGTTCCTGCTCACAGAATTTTGAAAGTTTCTCGTATTCAATATTTAGTAAAGCACATTGTTCAAGATTAGGCAGAACGTAACGCCAACCTCTCTTTAAATCATATAAAATACGTATCAAAAGAAAATCCTTCAGTGCCCGCTCGTTTTCTTCATCCGGCCAATCGTCATTGGGCTCAGCGGCATATTCACTTTCTTTCAGGTTGAGCTTTTCACACGTTCTATGGTGAATGTCATATACTTTTAGTCCATCCGGGTTATCTTTTAATGCGTGATACACGCCAGAACGCAGACGTACTGTAGTAAGAAAGTCATTAAAATGCCCAGCTTGCAACGAAGCATCCTGTCTGTTGTCTGTAAAACTTAGCAGCTTCTGATTTTGAACCAATTCTCCCTGTTGATGAAGTGAATCGATTACAGAATAGGACATGATTGTTGTAGCAGTACTTCGCCCCTCGTTACCAAGTCTCATCAACTTGGTGTTCTCATTGGTTTTGGGATCCTCATAAACCACTCCAGCAGTTGGGTCCAGACGTAGTTTAGCGGAAATAAACCATCCCCATTGGTCATATATTGCCTCTTTTGAGAAGTTTCCAAACTTGTCAAAGTACAACTTGTGAGGAATCTGGAAGCGATAAAAGTCAATCAGCTCGCGCCCTGAAGCCCTTTCTTTCCACCAGTTATCCGGAAGTTCTTCTTCTTGTTCTTCAGACCAGATTTCGTCGGAGCCATTCTGTGGTATAATCAGATAACCATCAGAAAAATTACTTTCTGTCAGGTTCATCTTCTTTGCATCGGTCATGGTTAAACTTTCCGGTGCTTCTGATGGATCTCTTGGTTCAAGTTTATAGTTTTCAAAGTTTTTACTTACACAGATAAATTCATGTCCGGAATAGCGGCTGAAAAGAACCGGGTAGATATATTTATCACCGTTTTCATTTTCGTCTTTTACATACCGACCACTTTTTATCCTGATTTCCCGTTCATCCAGATTATCAAGAGTTACATATATAGTATTCGTTTGCGAAATAAACTGATGAAAACGATAAGGTAAATAGGACTTCCGTATTTGTTTGGAAGCTGCTTTAATGTTGAGTTGTTCAGCCCATAATAATACACTTTTCAATACCTCATGTACTCTCTCATCAGAAAGCCCGGAATCAACATTCAGTGTATTACATATTTCTGATAGAGTTTTGGGTTTATTGCGTTCCAAAAAGCCGGCATCATCTTTTATAAGTGCAATTTTGTTCTCAAGCCAGATTGCAATAGGATGATTGTAAAATACATCCTCTGAATCATTTGAATTAATACCTTTCCCAATAGCTTCCTGCAACTCCCATTCATTCGGAACAGTTTTATCAGGATTGGTACAGGTAACAAGGTATTCACCTATTATCTGTGACAAAGTGAAAGTATCGCCAAAAATGGTTTCAGCTACATCGGCTACAGCTTGCTTTTTTTCCTCTCTTGTACCTCCAGAAGCCATCGTTGCTGATGTCCCAATGGTTACAATATTCTGTTTCGCAAGATGTTTTATCCTTCTAATGAGTAATGAGACGTCAGAGCCTTGTCGACCACGATAAGTATGCAATTCATCAAATACGAGAAATTTTAGATTCGATTTTAATGATTCCCTTAACCATTCTTCTGATTGACGGGTCATTACTAATTCAAGCATCATGTAGTTGGTCAGGATGATATCGGGTTTTGTTGCTTGAGCTTTCTTCCTCGCCTCAGCATCTTCCTGCCCGGTATATTTCAAATAGGTAAAAGGAAAACGCTTGTCAGTTATTGTTTCTAAGTATGTAATTTTTTCGTCAAGGGTTTTATGCTCATTTGGTATCTTTGTACCTTCCGGACATTTACTCAGCAGATAATTAATTTCGTACTTCCTGATTTCCTCTTCCTGTGAGTTAATCAAAGCATTCATTGGATACACCAGAATTGCTTTAATTCCTTTGGAGTTCATTGCCTGATTCTCAAGAAGATCATTAAAAATAGTTGCGAGGTAGGTCAAACTTTTCCCAGAACCGGTACCAGAGGTTACTACAAATCCGTTTCCACTAATACCTATTTTTAGTGCTTCAACCTGATGTTTGTACAGATTATAATCTCCGAATATCGCAGGTAATTCCGCATGGACTTTATTCTGTTTTACCAAGTCTTCCAGTTTCTCTCCCGTATCAAATGATGGATTAAACTGGATTAGTGGCTCAGGTATGAAACCGGATTCTTTAAATGCTTTTTCTACAACCTCCTTAATTCTTTTGTCCTTTATACTAATAAAGGACTTGATGTAATTACGATAATTATCAATTACTTGCTGGTGAAGCTTAAAGGCATCCATATTTTTGGTTTAGTAAAATAAAACGTCACCTTGCTTTTTGATGCGCTTGGTTGAATAAAAGTTCTCTAAAAGTATAAATTTCCCAATAATGTTTATCCTTTAAATCCATTTATATAGCAATTAAGAAACAAAACTCGATTAACTATTGATACAACAAGCATAAAAAATATTGCCTGACGACAATCGAGAACTGACGAAGTGAATCTCTGATTCACAATTTGATGGTTTGGTTCTGTTAAACAAATTTGTTTTAACCGTGTATAATCACCTCAATCTCATAAATGTAATTTTTCATATTATATTCGGCTGGATTTATTACACTCAAAGTGATGTCATATAATAAATTCCATTATAAATGCCTCCATTTCGCATGCTCAAAAACGCTCATTATAACAAAAGGTATTATACGAATAAAATGAATCATCATTTATTCTTGAATTGGAGGGGGGGGGGTAGTTTCCCCATTTGCAAAAAATTTTATTTCAACATAGGTAGATTAGCGCTCGTATGACATGTAAAAAATTGAAAATCTGAAAACTTGGATTAGACTTTATTAAATTGTTAGTTTCAGAACAGTGTTTTATTATTAGCGCGTGATTGCATCATACACTTTTCCAATTATTTATCTTTAAAAAAGTTACTGAATTTTTTTTAAGATATTTATTTTACAATATTAATTTTTTATATACCTTTGTCTTCGTAGTTGAAATTCTCTTCAATTATCTCCAATAATTTTTAATTCACATAATTTAATTTTTAAAATTTAAATTAATTCTTAGGTATTATAAGCCTTTTCGGGATTTATCACCACAAATAATGGCTACAAAAATGTGTAGTTGAACTGAGAATTAACAAAATTGGAATAAGCAAATATGATTATTCTGATTAATTAAAATAGATTTATGTTAGAAATTAAAGATGTTACTATGGATGTGCAAAAAGAAGAAAGAACTTATGGAAATAACGTGGTCGAGGCGACCACAAAACTTCCAAAAGGGCATGTGCGAGTTCAGGATTCGGTCATGGAAATAGTGAAACTCGCTTTTAAAGAAGAAAGGCCAAACATTATTGTTGTACTTGATGAAGACTTTGCAAGGATTATGCTTTACCAATTGATGGCCAATCAGATTGAAGCAGACAGAATTCTAATGGTCACTCAAGAAACAGAAGACGATGAAATATACAAACATGTGTTTTCAAATCTTGATTCTTCACATTTTTATATTTCAACCTATGGTGCTCTTAAAAGTTTATCAGAGATTATGAAAACGTACAGATGTAATATTATTATTGACAGAACAAAGGAATGGATGTTCAATTTCACAGAACATCCTGAATTACTATACTATCTTTACAATATTATAGAAAGTTATCCAGAATCTGTTACAATGATTTCGGAAAATATTCTTTTAGAAGAATGTTTTCCAGAGTGGATGCAGTCTTTGAACCAAAGATAGATTAAACGTTACCTTAATTAAAATCCTGATTGTCATTAATGCACCAGGGAAAATTCCCCTGGTGCATTAAATTAAATATTCACTTTCATAATTAAAATCAAAGGTATAGTAACTATCCATGCATCTACCTCAAAAAAATACCGTGTCACCCCGGCATATTGAACTTCAGGATTTTTCAGCCTTAACTTTGACCGAATTTCTTTCCAAAAACGCCTCTCTATTTTCATTTGTATACCAGATTTTACTACCCAATTGCACATAATCTATTAATCCTTTTGCGCGCCAGTCAGCCAAAGTTCTTAATGAAATCTTCCAGTTGCGCATCATATCACTGTTATCCCAAAGCTCTTCATTATTGCTTTCTTTCAGTTCTATCACCTCAATTCGTAACTGACTTTCCTCCTTCTTTAGTATCTCTATGTGATACTGTAAATCATAACTTTTCATAACTCCCTTCTAATTTACTCGGTTAATCAATAATACTGCAAGAATCTCATCCTCCCGATAAAACCACATTGTGTCCATCTTGTAAGCTGGGATAGTACCTTTAATCCTCATGGTTTGCAAAGTACTGTCAGAAATTCCCAACATCTTTCGTACATCCTTACTTCTTAGCCATTTAATCGGTTCTTCTGTTTTTAATTCTGTTTTCATCATTGTATAAAGTATTTGATAATGTTGCTATACTTTAATATAATAAAAATTATTCATATTAGGAAATACTAAACAGCTATCCTCATAAATGTAAATTATCCTGCACCAATAATTTTATTTGACTCACTCCCATCAATATCCTTATACTCTTTTATACTCAATACCCTTTCAAGGTCTTCCATATCTTTGGAAATTTTTGTATCAACAACCTTACTATAGATCTGTGTCGTTTTTAATGATGTATGTCCAAGCATCTTTGAAACAGTCTCTATAGGTACTCCATTCGTTAATGTAACTGTTGTTGCAAAAGTATGCCTACCAAGATGCATCGTCACATGTTTATTTATTTCACATAGTTCTGCAATTTCTTCCAAATATGTATTTAACTTCTGATTACTTTTTACCGGGATCAGTCTGTTTTCTGTTGAACATTCCGGATCATTAATGTATTTGTTAATGATTGCTTGTGCCTTTGGTAAGAGTGGAATCCTGCTCTGCACTCCTGTTTTTTTACGATCGAAAATAATCCAGTTTTTACCATCAATACCTCTTGAAATGCTTGTTCTTGTCAACAATTTTAAGTCGGAATATGACATACCAGTGTAACATACAAAAAGAAAGACATCCCGAACGCGGTCGAGGCGGGGAAGCCTTAAAACGTGTTGTTCTATCCTTCTCAACTCCTCACTGGTCAGGAAACCACGATTAGCATCCTTATAAGCAGTCTTATGCTGTAAGAACGGATCTTTTTGCAAATAACCTAACTCCAAACCAAAATGTATTACTTTCTTTAGCTGTTTCAAATGTTTCATAACTGTATTATGATGGAGTGAAAAGGTTACACTCAGGTAGGTTTCAAAGCGTCTTATTAAGATTATATCTAATTTTTTCAGGTCAATATCATCAACACCATATTCACTCTTCAGAAACTGAGAAAACCGATTCAAAGTAACCGTGTATTGTTTAACCGTACTGATTGCATACTTGCTCCCAACCTCCTGTTCAATCAACTTATTATTCATCAGAAACAATGAGATGAGAGTTTGCCTTTTCTTAAACTGTCCGTTTAACATATCCCTGAGATCAGTTACCTTAACAATAGTTTCTTCAGTGTTTAACAAATTGAAACTCTCTCTTACCTGATTCTCCGTTTTATCAAGATATTCGTTCAACGTCCGGGCCTTTTCTAACCTACCTTTGGCTCGCTGTTTGGCTGCATCCCAATCTAAACGATCAATCTTTCTTTTAGTGGATAATTCAACGCGCTCTCCGTTGATTGTAATGCGTAAATATATGGTCACCTGACTGTCAGACTTTAGTTGGGTTTCTCTGAGAAAAAACAATAAGTTTAAATTGCGATTCATCTTCCTCTTTTTTAAAGCGTGTATTTACTTTAAGGTACTCAGAATTCATGAATTAAACAGGTGCAAAAGGATGCAGCAAGATGCAATATATAAGCAACTTACAGAGATTCTGGTGAGTGATTTTGGAGATCAAAAAAGACTCCCGATTTACACACCTTTTTTACGCAAAATGCCGTAAATTTCAGGGTAGGCTAAAAACAAAAAATGCCTGAAATTCATTGATTTCAAGCATTTTAATTAATTTTACTATTCGTTTTGGCTCCCCAGGTAGGACTTGAACCTACGACCTACGGATTAACAGTCCGCCGCTCTAACCAACTGAGCTACTAGGGAAAATATTTTCGTTTGAGAACGATTGCTTTTCAAAAGCGTTGCAAAAGT
>Ga0116152_10003319_pt1 | contig 12948 bp, 19 predicted proteins | sample AD_UKC119_MetaG_FD_89894 | JGI IMG/M metagenome (GOLD analysis project Ga0116152, IMG submission 89894) | Active sludge microbial communities of municipal wastewater-treating anaerobic digesters from Hong Kong - AD_UKC119_MetaG | ecosystem: Engineered > Bioreactor > Anaerobic > Digestate...
CAACCCCTATGATTGGCTCGTAGATACTCTCAATAAAATCCCATCTCATCCTATCAACCGGATACAAGATCTGCTCCCGGGTTATATACAGATAAATGACGTGTAGTTGCTCGGTCGGTTACGGTTTTTTCATACATCAATTTACCTCTTTTGCATACGGGACATATTGTGATGTCAACGCCAGTCTTTATCAATACTCGAAGTGCTGTGGAGATACTGACCTTTGGAATCGGTGGCGGAAGATTCATTTGCTGATGTAGCCTTTCAAGGCGTGCTGTCTTGCCTCGATGACTCAGGAAGCCACTATGCCGTATCTTGACATACCGATGTGGCAAGATGTGTTGTTCAAACCGCCGTGCAAATTCTGTATGGCTGAGTGTCATTTCTTTGCCATAGCTCTTGATGGTACCTGTTCCGTACTCTTTAATGGTCAGGGTCTGAATGAGCTTTTTGACCCATTCTTCTGCATTGGTTGTCAATTTGTTTGCTGAAATTTCATTACCTTTCATGTCTATTACTTATTTTTATATGATTAAATATGTATAACAAGTAAGGCTGTGGGTATTATTTTAGCTTTGGGGAGATTTCACCGGAGGTGTCGCTTGAACACGGTATTGCCAAAAGCGGGGCTGAACGGCTTCGATTGGACATTTGTGAAAGGTTCAACTTTCGTTCTTCGATTGAACTTTTGTGCTAAAAATCCCCGCCTTCGGCAATACCCAAAACGTTCTGCGAAAGAAGAACAAGAAAAAATGAAAAACAAAAATGAAAGATAAGCTACTCTATTTTCCATATATAAATGTTCCGTACAATGCTTGGGTTGTGCGAAATCTAATCTATTGGGATGAAATCGGTGCAATAGTTCCTCGTGATTATATCAACGAGCCAAACCGATTGGAAAGAGAAATGAGGGAAATGGTGTCGGCACAACTTATCCGTCAGGTCATCCCAGATAATTATATTTATAGAAATGAAAATAGGTTTGCCAATGCATTCATTGAATTAATAAAAAAGTATAAAATACCAGAAAGGACTAAAAACTCAAAATTTGGAGCGGAATATTCATCAAAAATTCATGTTGACAAATTTGGGTATCAAATTATTGAATTTCTCAAAGAAAATAATTTAGCCAAACAAATAGACTATCCATGGTACATAATTGAAACGGTTACTGCAAATTTATTTATGGCTTATTTAGCCGCATACCTTGCGAACGAGGATGATTTAGACATGACTCCAATGACAGATGCGGCTGCGAAACTCGCAGTTTTTGCAGAAGATTATCCAATTGGCGCATTGAGAGAGTTGTCTTATCTCGAAAACATGAGATTGGAGTTGCTGAACGACTTCTTCCCTATGCCAAGTACAACAATAAGGATAAATGAAATAATTTCTTTCAAAGAGCGATATGGAGAATTTAGCAAAAATTTCAGGCAAGAATTAGAAAGTAAAATTAAAGAAATATCATTTATAGAGTCAAAAGAAGAACGTAGTTGGAAACTAAATGAACTTAAAAGAACAAGTGCAGACAAAATTAAAGAACTGGAATCAAGAATGAAGGAAAGAAACTGGGGCAAAATATTGTTTGGAACTCTTTGCGGATTAGGTTCGGCTGCAATTCCCGGAGTTCGTGCTATCGTTACGCACGACATTAGTGGTGCAATTGAAGCCGTACCGGGTCTATTGGGTGCGATATATTCTGTTTACGAAGGTCGAAGTGATAAGCAAAAAGCGATAATCGAATCGCCATTAGCCTATGCATCTTATGTAAAAAAGACCTTCAAATAAAACCGCAGAACAAAGCACTGCCGCCAATCGCCGCCAAAAGCCAACGCTCAAAGCCAACGCATGGCGGCGACTGCGGCAGTGCAACCGTTGTAGGCAATGTTATAAAAGCACTACCAATTAAAAAATAAGAGTTTGGAAATATGAAATTCAAAGCATTGGCTTTTATCCTTTTTTGCATAATCGCATCAACTGTGGATGGACAAAACCAGCTTCAGATTGAAGATAAGGACGATTTGTATTGGCAACCAGGTGTTAAAATTGACTATTCACATTTTCAATCAAAATCAGATACAGATTGCCTAAAGTATAATGAGAAGTATGGACTGAAGATGTCGGCTAACATCCAACTGAAAGGCATCGTAGATATTCCAAAATCATATTTATCAAGAAAGATAAAAAAGAGGACGGGGAATGATATAGCTTATCTGGCACCCGTCTTCTGTAAGAATTGTTCTTGCATTCTTTTAGAAGATTCTGTTGAATTAGCAATTTATCAGTTATTATTTGATGTCGCTGAATTGTGTGCAAGAGGTGTAAGAAAAGAATTAAGTGAGACTCAAAAACAAATGAATATTAACAATGTGAATACAATGTTCTTCACGACAATAAAAAATAAATGGGTAGAAACAATGCGAGGAACTTGGAACTCAATCTACCAAGAGGTTTTAATCCAAAAAAAAGACAGTTCATTCGTGAAATGGAGAACAACGATAGATGAACTTTTAGAATCAAATAAGGACTTTGCAACACAATCTAACGAAATTAAGAGACTAATTCTTGGGGAGCCGATTGAGGAAGGTTTTGTACAAGCGAAAACAATAATTGGTGATTTGAAAAGCAATGAAAAAAACTAAAAAACACTGCCTACAACATCCGCATTAGCTATAGCAGGGCTGAACGAATAAACCTCAGCATTTGTATTTCAATTGGGCAGTTGTTCAGGCTGAAAGTTCTCTATTGAACATTTGTACTTAATCTGTACTTTAGTAATCATATCGGCTGACGTACGGGCGGAAGGTACACTGAATTCCCTGCCATCGCTAATGCGTTATCCGTTAGCGGCAAGCAAAATTGAACACGTCCCTACAAAAATTTTACTATTTTTGATGAATGAACAAAATAGAATTATACAAATCACCAAGTGGGGAAACACAAATCCAAGTTCGATTTGAAAAAGAGTCTGTTTGGCTATCATTAAACCAAATTTCCGAACTTTTTGGCCGTTATAAATCGGTGATTTCTAGACATCTAAACAACATATTCAAGACTGAGGAATTGCATAGGGATTCAGTTGTTGCAAAAAATGCAACAACTGCTTCTGATGGAAAAATCTATCAGGTAGATTATTACAATCTTGATGCAATTATTTCTGTAGGTTACCGTGTTAATTCCAAACATGGAACACAATTCAGAATTTGGGCTACACAACGCTTAAAAGAATATTTAATCCAAGGATATTCCATAAATAAAAAACGATTGGATGAATTGAATCAAGTCATCCAATTAATTGAAAAATCAGAGGAAAGCCAGCTAACCGATGAATCAAAGGGATTGCTTAATATCTTAAAAAATTACACCAAGAGTTTTATTCTCTTAAATCAATATGACACCCAATCTTTGGATTTAAAGGAACTCAATGAAAATATAACTTATGAAATTCAATATCAGGAAGCTGTAGAGGGGATTAAACAGCTCAAATTGGAATTAATTGACAAAAAAGAAGCAACTGAATTGTTCGGAAAAGAAAAAGACAATAGTTTTACAGGAATATTAAAAAGCATCGTTCAAACTTTTGATGGAAAGTATTTCTACCCAACCATTGAAGAACAGGCATCTAACCTATTCTATTTTGTAATTAAAGGGCATCCATTTATCGATGGAAACAAACGGATTGGTGCATTTTTATTTGTTTGGTTTTTAGAAAAGAACAAACATCTTTTAAACCAATAGGGCAAAATAAAAATTAATGACAATGCGCTAACGGCAATAGCTTTGTTGGTTGCCCAAAGTAATCCTAATGAAAAAGATATAATGATTAAATTAATTTGCAATTTGATAAGATAATGAAACTAGCCCGCGTGCACCAGCCGGTTTTGCGTCAGGCGGGGTAAATGTCTTCGATTTAAAGATTTTTGCTAAATTTACAGTTCCGTCTTCGCTTCGAGTTTAGTGGTAAAAATCCCGTCCGAACGCAAAGCCGGTCAGACGTTACCTGCAAATGTAAACATCAACCGTACTATAATGAAAATCATTAAACGAATATTATTAACAATCTTAATTTTGACGACAGTTGGAATTCTTTTTCGTGGATGGTTTTACAGACATTTGATAACATATAAATCGGTTGGACATCGGACAAACTATTCTGCAACTGATAACAAACTTGTTGATTTAATTAACGCAAGTGCTGACAGGCAGACCGACCCCGACATTGAACAAATCATCAAACTTGGGCTTTCTATTACATCAAGACAACTAAACTTTACTACCAACAAAAACGACACTGATCCAAATAAACTCATTACCTCAAAGACAGCACATTGTGTTGGTTATGCCTCTTTCTTTGAGACAACTTGTAACCATCTCTTAAAAAAGTATAGCCTTTCAGACACTTGGATTGCAAAACCACAAATCGGCCAACTTTACTTTCTTGGGACAAACATTCACAAGTATTTCAAATCGTCATTATTTAAAGACCACGACTTTGTGACAATAGAAAATAAAACGACAGGAGAAATATTTGCAGTTGACCCAACAGTAAACGATTACTTACTCATTGACTTTATAACATGTGCCAAATGACAAACAAAACAGACTAAAAAACAGCAGCACACAACATTAATCCGAATATACAAAAGCCCACCAAAAATCTTCCAACTTAAATCACTAAGCCAGCATGGCTTTTGAATATTTGCCATTCAGCGAGTCCGGATGATGGACTGTATTTTTCTTAGGTGGATGCCTGTCTTTTTTACCGGCTGGATGGCTGACTTTGTCCGGAATACTCAAAAGCCATCTTGTGTGTATATCGCCCGGGATATTCTATAATTTGAACAGGACCTGCACCAGGTTGCCAAACCGTATCTATTTGCTTTTTTCCGATAAAACAGGAATAAAAAATTAAGAAAAGGTAGCATTCTTATTGTCCAATTTTGCATGGCGAGCCCGACCCATTCCTTGTCTGTTATTATTGCCTGCTACTTTTCAGTAGTTTAATCCGGAATACATGCCACCACCTCATCAGGCAATAAAATATTCGAAAAAAAATCCATACTTTGCACTCAATTTCAGCAGATGAAGAAATTTTGGACTTTCCTGTTGGCGACTAGTCTCGCAGTATTTGTGTTGTCATCCATTTATATGGTACGGGAACCGCTTTGGTCATGGGTTCCTTTATTCAACTATTTAAGTTTGTTTTTCATTGCAATCCGTGTTTTTAAGAGCAGGTTGGCTACTGATTCTCAAAAGACCCGGTGGCTAAAGCTTTCCCTCCTTTCCGGAGCGGTCTTTGCGGTCGGATTTCCACCCAGTCCCCTATTTTTAGGCATGATGACGGGCTTCGTCCCCATGATGATCCTGGAAAGGGAAATCAGTCATACTTACCATCGGCGTAAACCGGGGTTGTTGTTTGGATACCTTTTCTTCGGATTCTGGCTCTGGAATATTCTGTCCACTTTCTGGGTAGCCAACACGGCTTATGTGGCCGGCATGCTTGCCAACTCGGTCAATGCGGCATTGATGACACTACCCTGGGTGGTGTTCCACCTGCTAACATTCAACAAAAGAAATCCGGGGAAGTATATTCTGCTGGCCGGGCTATGGATCATGTTCGAATACCTGCACAGCAACTGGGACATATCCTGGCCATGGCTGACACTGGGCAATGGCATGGCCACCTGCTATCCATTCATACAATGGTATGAATATACAGGATATTTCGGTGGATCGGTATGGATATGGGCTATCAATATCCTTGTGGGCCTTGCATGGATGGAAAAAAGTAAATTGAGGACATATGCAACTGCCACAGGAATAATCCTGATTGTTCCGATCACGCTTTCCCTGCTCCTATATTTTGGGTACAAGGAAAAAGGAGTGGCGGTAGATGTTACGGTTGTGCAACCAAATTACGAGCCTCATTACCAGAAATTCAATATTCCGGAAGAGATGCAGGTGGACAAGATATTTAATATGACAGCTGCGGCCATCGATTCAAGCACCGATCTTGTCGTCATGCCGGAAACTGTACTTGACCCGGTAAATATGGATGACTACTATGGTCAGAATCCCGGCCTGGCAAAGCTTCACACACTCTTTAGACTCGCACCTAAATCAAAGATTCTTCTTGGTGTCGGTGGATATCATATATTCAACGAAGACCCGGGAAGAAGCACCATCAGGCGAAGCGACGGACTACTCTACGAGATGTATAATGCCGCCATAATGCTTGAATCAGACAGTGTTGTAGAGGAATATCATAAATCACTTTTTGTCCCTGCAGCCGAAATATTCCCATTCAAAAAGATACTGCCTTTCCTGAAACCACTCGTCCACAAGTTGGGCGGAACCTATGAGGGGTTCGCCGCACAGCCCTTCCCGACCAATTTCAAGTTTCGGGATAGTTTGAATGTTGCTCCCATCATTTGTTACGAGAGTGTATACGGAGGCTGGGTAAGACAATATGTGGAACGAGGTGCCGGATTGCTTGCCATCATTACCAATGACGGGTGGTGGGATAACACACCCGGCCATCTTCAACATCTTGCCATAGGCCGACTGCGGGCAATTGAAAACAGAAAGGATATTGCCCGGGCCGCCAATACAGGCACTTCCTGTTTTATCAATCAACGTGGCGATGTCCGAATGGCCACCTCATACGAAACAGACGCCGTCATCAACGACCTAGTCTACTATTCTGAGGAAAAGACCTTCTATACCCGACATGGTGACTATGTCATCTTCCTGACAGCCATCATCACAGCCTTCCTGCTTATCTTTAATTTTATTCCGAATAAGCGTGGCTGACAGGGATGACCGGGCGCCCCACAAGGATAGCTGAGTGTCGGGAAATGAAGGGCGCATGGTGATGATGCGTTAACTCATAGGTGCGTATCACATCGCTCACTCTTTCTTTATTAAAAAAAAGAAATTTAGAACCGCTAACAAAAGGTTAGTATGGTACAAACCAGGTTCGTCCGGCATCTATTACAATATTTCATATCTTCCGGTAAAACCCGAACCATTTTTAAAATTATCCAATCAAAATGATGGAATACCCGGATGAAAATTGTAGATTTGATTACGGTCTTTTATGGGCATTTGAACAACTCTGATTTAAGGATAAAATTGAAAGATTGATATTTATAACTTTCAACATTGTTTATCGAAAAATTTTCCGGCATGAAATTTTGCACATTTATACTCACCTTCGTATTTCTGCCATTTGTCCAGGCTCAAAGTTCCAAATTTGATTTCCTGGTAGGCACTTGGAAGATTGATGGCAAAGAATCCTTTGAACACTGGGATCAGCTTAGTGCGAATACCTTGAAGGGATTGACCTACAATAAAACCAACGGAGCCATCACAGTAACGGAATATCTCGACCTCAGGTATGAAGGTAACCATTGGGTTTATTCAGCGACCGTAAAAGGGCAAAATCAGGGAGAACCTACAGACTTCCGACTGATTCAGGACGACACCGTCTTCGTATTTGAAAATATGAAGCATGATTTTCCGCAACAAATTATTTATCAAAAAAGAGAATCTGACGAAATCAACATCACCTTATCCGCTTCGGGACACAAATCGGTAAGCTACCTCATGCGCAGGGAAGGACGATTGCCGCAACCCATTGGATCCGGAGATTCCAACCCCCACTATGACGCATCTCTCGCCCAAAGGCTGGAGGGTGACGATTATGGTATGAAGCAGTTTGTACTGGTAATGCTTAAGACAGGAAGCAATAAATCCAAGGATAAGGACCTGATTAATAAAAGTTTCAGAGGGCATCTGGACAACATCAATTTATTGGTCAGTCAGGGCAAAATGACTGTTGCCGGGCCTTTGGAGGACAAAAGCGGGATATATCGCGGTATTTTTATCTTAAATGTAACTACTTTAGAAGAGGCAAAGGCCTTGCTGGAAGGGGATACAGCTATTAGTGCCGGTTTTCTGGATTATGATCTTTATCCCTGGTATGGTTCGGCTGCCCTGCCTGAGTATCTCGATGCTGCCGATAAAATATGGCGTAAAAAACCATGAGGGCATCTTAAGGTAAAGTCAGAGAAGTAACAAGCTAATAATCATTAAATTAATATTGTATGTTGTGCACAATTCATCCCAAATTACCGATGAGGAATAAAGCGGTAACTGCGGAATATTACATCGGCAATCTGGGTTTTCAGCCAATCGGAGACGGTGATTTCGAGGGATATTTAATGCTAAAAAAAGATCAGATAGAGTTACATTTTTTTGAATACAAAACACTTGTTCCAGCCGAAAATTACGGACAGGTCTATATACGTACGGATGACATTGCCAGTTTGTACCGGGAACTCACAGACAAGAATGTTCCTATCCACCCCAATGGTCCATTGGAAATAAAGCCCTGGGGGCAAATAGAGTTCTCACTGCTCGATCCGGACAGCAATCTGCTGACCTTTGGGCAGGGGCATTAATTAGCGTATGGTGAAGATATTTGAAGCAACCGGAAAGGACATGCTCATTATGAATCAAAAAAGTTACTGATGTCCGGCATCGAAGGTATCAATAAGGGAAAGGGAATTCCGATTTCTGTATCTCTAAATCCTGAATTGACTGAAAATATTGTTACGCGGGCAAAAGATTGTTACAACCATTACCGGGAAGTCAAAGTAAATGTATGCTTTCATTACTTCATGAATGAAATTCATGGTATATTCATGTCCGGATAGACAAATATCTTTTTGGTGTTGAAAGGGCCTGCTTCATTTTATACCAAAATGCAGGATGATTTTCACAGATTGCTTATTGTTTATCATATTTCATAGTATTTTCGTTTATTCCAAAAAAGGAAACAATCAGGATAAATATAAAGAAATGCAAAAAGTAATAATCGAAGAAGGAGTTGTACACGTGGTTCCGGAAGATATAAAAGCTGTGTTGGTTGCGAATGAAGCATTGCTGGATAAATGGAACAGCCTTACTCCTTTGATGAGAAATGAATGGATTTGCTGGACCACCATCGTAAAGCAGGAGTCGACCCGCAAAGAGCATATCCGCAGATTGGAAGAGGACATATTGGACGGAAAGAAAAGGCCCTGTTGCTGGCCGGGATGCCCGCACAGAAGAGAGAGTGCCAGGAAATGGTTTAACAAAATGTAACTATGAAAATAACGCCTTTTTTGGTCCAACATCACACTCCCCTGTACTACTTATAGCAGAATATTCAACCACTCTAATAAATCTAATTGGGTGCAGGCATACAATTCAAAGGAAAGGATTTAAATTTTTACACCATTTGAAATTGGCTGAATTCTGTGAGAAGTCGTCAGAAACTATATACTTCCTAATACGTTAATCTATATGGATAAATACAATTTATCATTACATTTGTAAATTGAAAAAAATTTTGTCGAACTATGAAAACAATTGATACGTTCATCGTACATCCACAAACGAATGAACAAGTTGCTGCTTTAAAAGCCTTTATGCAAGCGCTTAAAATAAAGTTCGAAGTAACCAAAGAAGAAGAAGCCTACAATCCTGAGTTTGTTGCCAAGATAGAAAAAGCAAAGCAAGACTATAAAGAAGGCAAAGGCAAAGTATATACTTCTGAGCAACTAAACGAACTATGGAAGTAATCTTCCTGCCTGATGCTGAAGAGGATCTTCAATATTGGGTTTCTACCGGCAATAAAGCGATCATTAAAAAAATAGCTCAACTTGTAGAAGACATAAAGCTTCATCCTTATTCCGGACTCTGTAAACCTGAACCACTAAAGTATAATTTATCCGGTGTTTGGTCTCGAAGGATTAACCGAGAGCATCGTCTGGTGTATGAAGTGACTTATAATATTTATTCTTTCTGTTTGGGGACACAATAAGTAAGTAAACAAAGATTGAGATTCCGACTGGAACTGTTTATTTTATTGTCTTTTAGAAAAGCAATCGTCTCCTCCATTCTTAGGGATGGTCTTATGTAGAGTAGACATTTCGATTTATTTATCTCCATAATGAGTATAAGCACTCACTACGATTACCACAATACTTTCTTCCTTGATACCATAAACCAATCTGTGTTTTCTGTTGATTCTTCCCGAGTACAAGCCTTGTAAATCATGCCTGAGGGCTTCGGGCCTACCTGTACCGGTAAGGGGATGTTCTCTCAGTTCATTTAATAGTTGTTCTAACTTTCTCAATACTTTTTTATCTCCTGCCAGCTTATGATTTTCTATGTCCTCTAATGCTGTTTTTGTAAACTCTAATGTAAAGCTCATAGGCCCAGTAAATCACGGATCTCCTCTGGTGTAGACACTCGTTTAACTTCTCCATTTGAGGCTTCATTCAGGCTCTTTTTAATTCGGTTGACCATTTCAGCATTAAAGTAAATATCATCTTCTTTTATGGCAGTTAACATATAGGATTTGTCTTTCCCCCGCTGTACTATTACCTGCTCTCCCTTGTCAACTTTATCAAGATACATACTTTGATTTTGCCTAAATTCTCTACTGCTTATTACTAACATAATTTAAATTTTGTGTACCATTATGGTACAACAATGCAAATATAACAATAGTTCCTTTACAGCATCCGATGGCCCTTAATTATATTCGACTTTACCGACTTTAACCGGACAGGATTGTATTTCTCAATAATGTTTAGATATTATTGACTTGTCATTTTCTGTCAGAAATACAAGATACCTCTATCTTTTTTGCTCGCTGCCGGAGCTCTTTCTCCCAAGGTCAAAAGACTCCGGGCTCCGATTAATCTGACAAAGATAACTATGTAGATAAGAACTGAACGAACTCCTAATAATATGTGTATGAATAAAGCAGTAACTTGTATTACGTTATATTTTCCGGGCAGTGTTCTCCTTACCGATTTGATCTAGTTTATTTTCATTTTCCATTATTGCATTTTTGGCCATCAATTTATCTATTAAGTGCAGTCAATGGTGTTGTTCATTAACTCCTACTCTTAACCACTGCACCCCTATAAGTTCATAGTACCACAATCCTCAAAGGACATTGTTGTGACTTACCCTTATAAAAAATTCATTGATATATTTTCTTGAGAAACCTTGAAGATGTAGGCATGGGTTGTATTTTATCAAGTTTAATTCGATTGTATGTTATTAAAACACATGAATTAATTGTTTTTTGCCTACTCCCATGATGCGGATCAATATCTGCCTGATTGTCAGGTCTTTTATCCATTTATAATGAATTTTCAACCTCCTCATTTCCCGAAATTGAAAGGTAATAGGGTCCGGATTATCCACTCTTTTAAAGCTGATTAAAATTTTTGTTTCTAAGAAAGGGTTCATAGAATATTTACAACAAATTATTACTGCGCTATGAAAAACCAAGACATGATGATTGTCTATCCTGATTATGAAGAACCAATTAATGTCCTGAAAGTCTTTTTCAATGCACAAAAGATTAAGTTTGAACCGTCTAATGAAAGCCATACACCCCTGAGTTTGGCGAAAAAATTGAAAAGGCATGACAAGACTATAAAAAAGGAAGAGACAAGGTTTATTCTTCCGAGCAACTCAATTCAATATGGAAGTAATCTTTCTGCCTGATGCGGGAACCGATTTTAACTATTGGATTGATACCAACAATAAACCGATTCTTAAAAAAATTGCCCGGTTCATTGATGGCATAAAAATTAATCCTTATTCCTGATTTGATAAGCTTAAGGTAAATTATCAGACTTTACCATTGCAATCGGATAAGCACATTTACACCTTAATATGGAACCTTCTTGGTTAAGAGGGTTTTTTTATAACAAAATCAATAGTAACACACTAAATTGAACTACCTTTGTAATAGATGTGATTAATGGAAGAATTAGATGAAGTTCAAAAAAACAATTTGAAATATTATTGATATCGCCACTGCGATCAAACAACAAAAAAATGTGTTTAGCAATGTAATGAGTACCACTATGTAAAATTTTCAGCAATGCATACAATAGATTTAATTCGAGAGATTCAACGCCTACCAATTTCCAAACGTTTGTATGTGGTAGAAGAAACCATCAAATCCATTAAAAAGGAAGAAATGCAGCACCAAATGGAATTGGCTGCCAATGATCTTTATAATGACTATGTTAACGATAAGGAATTAACCGCTTTTACTTCACTTGATTTAGAAAATTTTTATGAAGCAAAGTGAAGTATGGTTGATTGACCTTGACCCTACAAAAGGAGCTGAAATACAAAAGAAAAGACCTGCAATCATTGTAAATAATGACAGTCTGGGCAAACTACCCTTAAAAGTTATTGTGCCTATTACCGATTGGAACGACCGCTATGAAATTGCCCCCTGGATGGTAAAAATTGAACCCAACAGCACCAATGGACTTTCCAAAACTTCATCTGTCGATTGTTTTCAAATTCGTTCCTTATCTCAAGAACGGTTGATTAAAAAAATCGGCTTCATTGATGGAGCTACACTATATGAAATAAAAGAAGCCATTAGAAAAGTACTGGATTTATAATTTCTTAAAAAACAACTATGCAATCACAAGAAATAATATTAATTGCCGGTTCTCATGAGGTTGTTGATAGAAGTTGAATAAATTTGAACACTACAGAAAGAATCATCTATCTCAAAATTTTTATACCGGCCATTTCGCCACTCCGCCTCCTGAATATAGAGCGGAAGACGGGACTCGAACCCGCCACCTACAGCTTAGGAAGCTGTCGCTCTGCCGGATGAGTTACTTCCGCAGGATGCAAATTGCCGGACAATCAGGGACATTGCCATTCAATGTTACACATTTCTGAAAAATGAAGTATCAATTTTCGCAACCAAAACAGTGGACCGGATATCGCAACGAAAGACTTCTTCCGTAAAATTTGTAATCATTTATTTTAATATAGACGGTTTGATTTTGAAGTAAAGGCTGTTTTACATACTGGTCAAACAACTATAAAAATTTAGCTAGG
>Ga0116152_10003320_pt1 | contig 12946 bp, 14 predicted proteins | sample AD_UKC119_MetaG_FD_89894 | JGI IMG/M metagenome (GOLD analysis project Ga0116152, IMG submission 89894) | Active sludge microbial communities of municipal wastewater-treating anaerobic digesters from Hong Kong - AD_UKC119_MetaG | ecosystem: Engineered > Bioreactor > Anaerobic > Digestate...
TAACAGCTTCCTGTATTCTTCAGCAGAATTCAAATCTTCTATATTAAGAATTTTATTTTCTACACCAACTGATACTTTACTGCGAACGAAATCAAGCTGAATCCCCAAATTCTCCAGCATAGGTATTATAATTCCTGCACTTTCCAAAGCACGCACTCCTGCTTCAAAATGAAATCCGTCTCTTGTAAATGAATTAACCAAACCTCCGAATTCGTTGTTCTTTTCAATCAAAAGAATTTTTTTTCCTGCACGGGCAAGAAAAGCAGCAGATGTTAATCCTGCGATACCTCCTCCAACAATTATCGTATCGTACTTATTCATTTTACTGGTTTCTGATTTAATTTCCCCATTTTAATGCTTACATCCCAAAGTTGTTTTGCCACTTCTATGTCCAATGCAGGCGGTGTAGGTTCTTCTAAAGTTGTAAGATTAAAAAATTTACCACTTATTTTTTCTGTTTCTTTTGAAACGCCAAGATAATAGATAGCTTCGGCTGAAATAGATGCCGGTTTTAAAGTTTTATCAAGAATATTTTTTTTGTACCATTTGTAAAATCTACCATTTTCCTGTCCGGTATCGGATTTTACTGCTCCGGGATGCATAGCATTTATAGTAACTCCTGAATTTCGAAAATATCCCTCAAAAACCAGCATTGTTAATAATTGGGCCAGTTTTGCTGAGCCATAGCTTTTTAGACCTGAATATTTTCTTTTCGTCCAGTTTAAATCATCAAGCCTGAGTCCCCATGCCGCAAACCGGTGTCCTTCTGAGTTTACTAAAATGATTCTTGATTTTTGTTGAGATTTTAATTTTTCTTTTATCCTGTAATTTATTATAAATGATGATAAATAGTGTACTATAAGTACTTTATCTATTCCTTCTTTTGTCAATTCCTGTTTAGTCAGATAAATCCCGGCATTATGAATGATTACATCTATGGATTCCTGCAGTTGAAGTAATATGTCTGCTACAGCATGTATTTCATTTAGATTACTTAAATCGGCAATTAAATAATCACATTTTACCTTGTATTCTTTTTCAATTTCGATTTTCAACGCTTCTGACTTTTCTTTATTCCGGTTAATGCATATCAGATTCGATCCATTAGATGCAAATTTTTTTGCCACCAAATATCCGATTCCTGAAGTAGCACCGGTAATTACAACCAGTTTATTCCTGAATTCATTTTCACAAATTGCAGGACTTTTACGGTTATTCTTTATCATTGCAAATACATTGGACCACTTGTATTCTTTTATGTACTTCCAAACGTTACTTTTTCTTTCATTCATATATCATCCAAATTTCTTTTTCATAAATTTTCTGTATGCCTTCCCAAAGTGTGGAATATTATCAAAAATGTCTCCCCATAAATCATAGTAATCACGTTGTTCAATTATTTTTCCATTTTCGTTTATAGTAAGTCGGCTTACACCATACATTACTGAACTTGGATACTTTTTATAACTAATAGTCATTTCCCATTCCAGAAAGAAATCAAAGTTATTTTGTGTTACTTTTGTGAGTGTCATTTTAAGGTCTTTTGAGCGATTCGTTAATCGTTCAGTCATAGCTTTGAAATCTTTCATACCTCTCAACTCTTGAATTGAATCCCTGAAATAAATTTCATTATCGTAATAGGGAAGTATATGCGACCAATCAGGTTTACCTGCTGTATTATAAGTTTTTGTCCATAATTCCTTTAATATGTCAATTGTGAGTACGAAATTTTGATTGGGGAAATTACCTTTTGTATTTTCAACATTCATATAATTAAAAATTAATATAGTAAGCAGTGCATATCATTTTTATGTCTTTATTCAGTTCAAACACTGTGTCTTTAAACGAAGGGAATCCGAATTTATTCATAGCATTATTCGAAAATCCATAACCTTCTTTAGGCGCTTTAAACCAATAATTATCTAGCTTCTTGTTGTTATTTTCATCGTGAAAATATTGAAATGAATATTTCCCCGGCTTTAAATTTCGAATTGTCAGAGTACATTCATTATTTGAAATTTTTTCAGAAAATCCTTTTAAATGTTTGTTGTTTTCATCACGTAAATCAAGCACAACAAAACCTGTACTGCTATTCAGGTTTTTTATAACCACATTTAAATTTAATTGACCTATAGTAGTTGTGATGTTAAAAATCAAAAATGTAAAAATATAAATTAATTTTTTCATTTTTGTGATTCTTTAAATTGTTCAACTTTTATTAGCTTACTTACATCATAACCTCTCTGTTTAATCTTGTTCATCAAATCATTTTAAATATTTATATCCAATTGCGGTGTACGGGATAAAATCCAGAGATATTTATCGGAACTGCTTCCAACTACAGCCCATTTATAATCTTTGTCAAGCTCCATTACAAAATAATCAGCATAGAAAAACCAAAAAAATGAGACTTTTATCTTTGCAGGTGTGTTTCTGTCCGGTATTATAGCTTTTCCTACGGATTGAGATTTTTTCCCGTTTATGTTGCCCTTAAAGCCTGCATTTACGACCTTAATTTTGCCGTCATCGCGAAAACTATACGTTGCAGTTACACCGGTTAGCTCACGTTCAAACGAATGGTCGAAGCGGGCAATTTCGTACCACTTACCAAGATACCTGTTAATGTCGAGTTCTGAAACTACTGAATTATCAATCATATTATTCTGAATTTTACATGTAGAAAATAAAAGTAAAACAGCTAAAAATACTACAATATTTTTAATCATAAATAAAACCAATTACAAAAATTTAAATTGAATAATTTCTATCTCATTTCAACAATTAAAAAATTCATTTTGTTTGACTTAATAATAGTAAAAATTAAATTTAATAAGTTATATAACTCAATTATTTTCGATAATAGACATTGATTAAAGTAAATGTTGAAAATTTAATTTTATTATTTATCTTTATCGCATGAATATTTTCACTTGAGTTTTATAATTATTAACCCGGTTAAACTCAAAAATCATGGAAAAACACAGAACTACCATTATCGATTTGCTTAACGAAAGTGTAGATAAATACGCCAAGAATCCCTTTCTCTGGGAAAAAATTATTAAAGAATATACATCCATTACTTATGAAGAAACCCGACAACAAGCACAAGTTGTGGCCGCCGGATTGCTTTCATTGGGAGTTAAAAACGGAGATAAAATAGCTTTGCTTTCTGAAGGACGAAATGCCTGGATTATCAGTGAGTTGGGAATTCTTTATACAGGTGCGGTTAACGTTCCGTTATCAATAAAACTTGAAGAAAGCAACGATTTAATTTTCAGGCTGGTACATTCCGAGTCGAAATATATATTTGTTTCCGGAGGACAACTGAAGAAAATCAGGACTATCGCTTCACTTTTACCGGACATAAAAAATGTGATAATCATTGACGATCAACCTGCTTATGAGGAAAAGGAATTGCCTTTAAGCAAACTGTTAAACCTGGGCAAAGAATATCTTAAGAAAAAACCTGAAAGTGTTGTCGAAAGAGGTAATACCGTAGAGCCAGATGATGTTGCAACTATTAGCTATACTTCCGGCACAACTGCTGATCCAAAAGGTGTAATGTTAACGCACCGAAATTACACATCGAATGTTGAACAGGCTTTAACATTGATGACTATTCCTCCCACGTTTAAAACTTTAATAATACTTCCGCTCGACCACTGTTTTGCACATGTAGCGGGATTTTACAGTTTTATGGCTTGTGGGGCAAGTGTGGCAACGGTTCAGTCAGGTAAAACAGGCTTGGAGACGTTAAAAAATATTCCTATCAACATTAAGGAAATTAAGCCGAATTTGTTGTTAAGTGTTCCAACCTTAGCTAAAAATTTCAGAAAAAATATTGAAACAAGTATTCGTGCAAAAGGGCCGGTTGTTAACTGGTTGTTTAGGAATGCATTAAAAGCATCTTATTCATATAATAAAGAAGGTTTTAACAAAGGTCGTGGATTGCAAATATTCAAAAAGCCTTTGTTGATGTTGTATGATAAAATTCTTTTCAAAAAAATTCGTGAAGGCTTTGGCGGCAATATTGAATATTTCATTGGTGGTGGCGCATTACTTGATATAGATTTACAGCGGTTTTTTTATGCTATCGGAATGCCAATGTTTCAGGGTTGTGGTCTTTCGGAAGCAACACCTATAATTTCTTCTAACGGACAGAAACGTCATAAACTAGGATCTTCCGGCTATCTGGTGAAACCACTTGAACTGAAAATTTGTGATGATAACGGGAATTCACTTCCTAATTATCAAAAAGGTGAAATCGTTATTAAAGGAGAAAATGTTATGAAAGGTTATTACCGTAATCCAAAATCAACATCCGAAACAGTAAAAGACGGTTGGCTTCATACCGGCGATTTGGGTTATATGGATGATGATGGATTTTTGTATGTTATGGGACGGTTTAAAAGTCTGTTGATTTCGAGTGATGGCGAAAAATACAGCCCCGAAGGAATAGAGGAAGCAATAGTTGAAAATTCGTATTTTATTGATCAGATTGTGCTTTACAACAATCAGAATCAATATACAACTGCTATTCTCGTTCCTAACAAAGAAGCGCTGAAACGTTATGTACATCGTAAAAAACCGGAATTGAATTGGGAAAGTTCCGAAGCTAAGGAAATAGCTTTGAATAAACTTCAGCGTGAAATAGGCGAATATCGTAAAGGTGGAAAGCATGAAGGTATGTTCCCTGAACGCTGGCTACCGAGTGCACTTGCAGTAGTTGGTGAACCCTTTACCGAACAAAACGGTTTAGTAAACAGTACAATGAAAGTTATTCGCGGAAAAGTAGAAGAACGTTATGCTTCAAGAATTGAATTTATGTATGGTGCAACAGGAAAAGAAGTTGTAAATCCGGCTAATATTGAAGCGATAAGTTGAGTTCATTTACCATTAATTCATTTACGATTTACAATTTAAGAATTGCATTTTGTTTAATTTCAAGAACATTAAATCATTATGAAACTGAAAATTCTGTTTTTTCTATTATTTCTGGCATTGATTCCGGAACTTAAATCACAAAACACTTCCAACAATTCTTTGGAAATCGGTGTGGGAGTGATTAGTCAGCAAACTCTGAAACTATATTGTGAAAACGGTGTTGGAGTCGATTTAGCCGCTGATTTTTTATTGGAAAAACGGTTGCATGTGAAACTTTCGTACATTACAAGCCGTTTTGGAAGCGCTTTGGGTAGCAATGCAATTAAACAGGATTATTACCTCATGGGTTTGGATTGGCGTTTCAGAGCACAAAGTGATTTTCAGATTTTCGCGGGTTTAAGCACCGGTTATTTTATGGCTGATTATGAAGTTAATATTTTTAACGGACTGCCTTCTTCTTCATTGATACTTGCTCCTGAAGTCGGATTGGTATATAAATTTAAATTTCCTGTATCTCTTGGACTTTCAGGTGGATATAATTTAATCAGTGGAAATGGTATTAGCGTTCCCGGAACATTATTTCCACTTTATGGCAGACTGAGTGTGCTTTACGATTTGGGTAACCTTTTTAATAAATAAATGAAAGCCATGAAAACAAAAATAGTTATATTTTTATCTGCGGTTTTAACCATTATAGGATGTAATCCGCAACCTGAAATAGACAATGATACAATGTTGGATGGCAATAAATTATTTGATTTATCGCTTTATCATCCTGAAAATTATCTTGTTTCTGCATATATTCCCAATCCTACGACGGAACAACAAAATACTCCTGTAATTATTACGGCTCACGGCTATTCTGCTACAACATTTGAATGGGACGAGTTGCGCGATTGTGCTGATTCATCAAAAACGTTTTATGTGTCGCAGGTTTTGCTTGGCGGGCATGGACGTTCATATACTGACTTCAAAAATGCAACCTGGGAAGTCTGGGAAAGTTCCATTATCAATGAATATATAAGTTTAAGTCTGAAAGGATTTAAGAAAATATACCTTGCAGGTTCATCTACCGGTTGTCCGCTGATTCTGAATATGGTTAAGACAGGTTTTTTTGAAAACTATACTTTACCTAAAGGAATTTTCCTGATAGATCCGATAATTATTCCTGCAAACAAACAATTGACTCTGGTAAGTTTGCTTGGCCCGGTTTTGGGTTATACCACCACTAATATGTCGGATGGAGAACTTGGGAAATGGTATGCATACCGTCCTCAGGAATCTTTACAACAATTGATGGATGTTATAGATGTGACAAGAAAAGATTTACAGAAAGGATTTGTGCTACCTGAAAATACTTATTTGAAAGTGTTTAAATGTAAAGAAGATGATAATGCTGACCCTGTTGGGGCAGTACTGATTTACAAAGGATTGAAAACATCATCCGGTGGAAATGTTGATATTGAAATGATTAATTCAAACCTGCATGTTTATACCCGGCTTGAAGGTAGAGATGGCGTTACAACCACTGACAAGGGATTACAACAAAGTACATTTAAAGAAATGGAATCAAAAATGCTGGAGTAAAAAATATATTATTAACTTTTCCAAAGTTCTAAAACTTTGGAAAAGTTAAACTTATAAATCTGCAAATTTTCTCAAGAAAAAAAACGTCTGTTTCGTCCAGAACATCAAACTCACTGCTATCAATATCCAACACACCAAAAACCTCATTCTCATTTACAAATACCGGAATTACGATTTCTGAAACCGAAAGACTGCTGCAGGCAATATGACCAGGAAATTTTTCTACATCAGGTACTAAAAGACTCTTTTTTTCTTTCCAAGCTGTACCACAAACTCCTTTCCCAAATTTGATTCGCGTACATGCTACCGGTCCCTGAAAAGGTCCTAATACCAGTTCGTTTTCTTTCACAAGATAAAAACCTGTCCAAAGCCAGTTAAAAGTCTGATGTAATGCAGCACAAATATTGGCAAGGTTTGCTGTCAGATCTGTTTCCGAACTGCAAAGCGCTTCTATCTGGGGAATTAAAGCTTCATATTTCTCAGCTTTTGTTGCTACTGCGGATATGTGTATTTCTTCTGACATATATTTTTGTTTATGACACAAAAATAGCAGAATTAAGAATGAAAATTATTAACTCCGCAAAATATTGTAAAAAGATTTGGTTTATTTCAGGAAATAATTGTAGGAGCGCTATTAATAATTTCTCCGCTTATAACATCTATATAAAATTTAAAATATACATCAGGTACATATACTTTCCAAACTACATGTATTTTAATCAAATCATCAGATTCAACAGCATAAATCAGATTGGAAAATTCTGCAGATTCAAGACTTTCAGACGTGATTTTCATTGTATATGGTTGTCCGGCAATATTATAATGCGTTACTACTTTATTCAACAGCAAAGATTTTATTTTTCTTTTATCAAATTTGAATTTTTGAGGGACAATTATTTCAGGGAACCAGTTTCCGATACAATACGTAATTTTTCCATTAATAACCCGGATTCTGAGCCCTGAATTATAAACTTCTATATTTTGATAAAACTGATTCCCAATAGTAAACATCCAACTCAGGCTTCCATCATAAACCCGTGATGAATCTGCTTTTACAAAATTGACTTCTTCACGATATTTAATTCCTAAGATTGCTGAGTTTTCTGTAATAAACTTACCTATAATCACTTGTGCCTCTTGTTTTGTCAAGTCCGCTATTGTTGGAGGTAATACCGGGAATTCTGTTCGTGAATCTCCGATAAAACCAAAATCGTTTACTGTTTGAAATAAATAAGGATTTGTTTCTAATAATTTTGTGCGTAATTGTTCAAGCGCTGAACTTTCCAATTTTGTGTAAGTAGAAGGATAATTCTGATTGACATGAAAAATATCATTTTCATCACAACTTATAAAAGTAAGAATAACGAGTGCTGAAATCATATATTTAATGAAATTTTTCATCTCCTGTTTAAATAAGTAATTTTAAAAATAAATGGTAATCCCGATAACAATCAGGAGAAATAGTACATGCTCTTAGTTTCCAATAGGTAATTTGCTCAAAAATTTTATATCGCTAACATTTGAATAATCGTACTGATAAAGTCCATCATCGGCAATCATCATTAACACACCGTTAAATGGAATAACATCGAAACCATCCATGCCTGTATAATGTGCAATTTTATTTGCCATTAAAGTCATGGGGTCGGTTGCATTAAATATTTTAAGTCCATCATCACATAAAAATAATTTTCCATTGTCGATGCCAAGCCCTTTTGGACTTGTCATAGTGTACGAAACAAGTTGTTTAGGATTTAAAACATCGCTTACATCTACTACTATTAGTTCATTTGTATTTTGTCCACAATTGGTGCCCGAACGAATTGTTACCCAGGCTTTATCATCTTCAACAACAACAGGATCACAACCGAAAAAATGTTGAATAGATGATAGATAAACAGGTTTGAGCGGATCTTTAACTGAATAAATCACCATCCCGGTAGGAGTGCCAAGAAACATATTGGTTTTATAACTAAAAATGGTTTCAACATTCCATCCAACATAAACATCTTCCGCTGCTTTTTGAGGAGTTTCACCTGTAAGGTCAAATATACTCATGGTATTATTCAAAACTGAATATAATTTGTCTTCATAAATTATAAATCTCGACATTGAACCATTCACACCAGTTGAACTTCCTGAATTTGAAGCTTCGAAAGCATCAAAATACACATCGCCTTTCCACCATCCCCAGCCCCAGCCGCCGGTGTATTCGTCCATGTCTTCAGTCCTTTCCACTTCTTTCCAGCCTACAATTATTCCTTTGTCTTCCGAGCCTTCACCATAACAAAGGTTGTAATCGATACCCCAGCTGTTATCTGTTTGCGGAAGCGCAGTCGAAAAAACATTTTCAAGACGGCCTTTAAAAACAGGTTGAGCAGGATCAGTTACATCAAACCAAACCAGATCGATATATGAATCGGCAAAAAGCATATTATTACGGATAGCTATATCAGCATTTCCGAGCAGTTCAATAAAGCCTGCATTTTTAGGATTTGACGGATCCTGATTGTTAATTATGTGAATGCCTTTTTCCGATTCTGAAATATACAAATATCCGTTATAATAACAGATTTTACCGTAATTTTCAATCTTTTGAGCTTCATCCGAAATTTTTACCGAACTTCTGAATTCATCTGCATTCATGAAAACAGGTTCGTTAATACTGTAAGTAACAGTTTCACTTACTTCATCGCTACAGCCTGCAAATACAAAACTGCAAAGCAAAAATAATTGAATTAGTTTTTTCATTTTTATTTAGTTTGAAAATGTGATAATTAATGTGCTAATTTGCCAATTTGTTGATGTGCTGATGTGAAAATTTGAAGATTTGGAAATGATAGAGAAAACGGATGAACTTTATAAACATTATGAACTATATAAACCAATCACTCATCTCCAATTTCTTTTTCTTTTCAACTTAAATTCTTAATATTTCTCAACATTCCCCATTTTAGCTGCAAATAAAATAATGCCCGTACTTTTCTCCCTGATCAGGAAAATAAACGGACGGTTTACGTAAAACACTGGATTCATAGGCATTGAAGTAGTTTCAAACTCAATGATTGTTACTGCTGCTGCTTCAGTTCCATCTTCATTTACTTCGCAATAGGTACTGTGAATTACTCTTGAAATAAATAATTTATAATTTGAAATACCTGAGAAATCTGCATCAGAAGCACTGAAAGCATTTTTCATACCGAGATTTATCAATACATCTTTCATTTCATAAGAATTTTCTATTTTAAATCTTGGAAGTTTTACGTCAACTTTCTGAATGAACATATTGCTGAGTGTGTTATTCCATTTCTCAATGGTCAAGCTATTTAACACATCGGTAGTCGTTTTTCCTGCAAGAGGTAAAATTACCGTCATGCTGAATGAGCCGTTACCGTAAGGTAAATCGAGATATTGAGCCAAATCATCGCTTGTATATGCGAAAGTATCGCTCAATTGCATCATGTTTACTGATACCGCTTCGTTGTTCTCATTTGTAAATGTTCTTTCTACGGTTTCTTTGTTGTCAAATTTCTTTGCCCAAATTCCCTTGAAATAAATTGCATTGATTAAATACATTACAGCATCGGGTGAAATCTCATCCAGAGGCTCTTTTATCAGGTTATTTGTTTTTCGTGCACACCAGTTGTTGATGGTATCGAGCGCCCATGCCTGAGCAAAATCAAGTTCGCGAACTTCGGCATTAAAATATTCTTTATTTACATCCAGATAATCGGCTTTAACAGGAAATCCGGTACGATACCATATTGAATTGGCGATATTCAGCTTTGTTTTATTGTCCACCTTTGGAAGTGTAGTTTGCATAATCTGATAATACTCATTGATTTCATCCACTGTCATACCCGACAAATTCAGAACTTCTTCCATTTCGGTTTTCGTTTCATTATTAGCGCCGTTCCAAGCCATGCCGAGCGCAATGCTCATACTTAATGGAGATATAAATACATTCGGTTTTTCTGAATTTTCGATTGTAGCTTTCAATAAACTAAAAGCGAATTTATTATCCTGTGCAACTTTTTGTTGCATATTAGCTTTCAATACCAGTGGAGTTTCTTCTTCAGGCGTTATGTCGTTTTTATTAGTGCAACCGGCAACCAATAAAACTGATAAACAAAATAATAGTAATTTCTTCATTTTGATTCTGTTTTTATGTCGATTTATACTTTAATAATCAGGCTTCTAATGTCTTTTCAAAATGACATACCAAAACATTTTCACTGTTGCTTTGATGATTATGAAACCCATTACCCTGACAATTTTTAAATTCTTTACATTCTGCGCATTTCCCTTTTTTAGTCCAGTTCCTGTTTCTGAAAACTTCAAATTTCGATTGCCATACAGAGTTCAGATTATCCGCATAAATGTTTCCCTGCGAAAATGCTCTGTCGATATTCGGGCAAGCTGAAATTGACCCATCATTTAAAACCGAACCGATATTGATGCCGGCTCTGCAGAAAAAACCAGCATCCCGAACTTTCCATTCATAATTACCTACATATCCTTCGCAACTGAATTTCACATCGATTTCTTCTTTTTCCCTTGATTGACCTATAAAGTTCATTAAAATTTTAAATTGATTATCCGTCAAAAGTAGTTCAGGGTTTTCTTTTGCGCGTCCAATTGGAACAATTGTAAATAATCGCCATGCTTTTACCTTCTTTTTAATCAGATATTCTTTTATCTTTTCAAGTTCATCGATGTTTCTTTGATTCACACAAGTTACAATATCAAAATTGAGCCGGGAAGCATTGGCTGCTAAAAAAATTGCAGAATCCACTTTTTCAAAACTTTTTTCGTTATTCCTTAACCAGTTGTGAGAATTTTCCAAACCATCAAGACTAATTGTAAGCGCTCCAAGACCGGCATTCAGCAATGAAATATGTCTTTTTTCATCATATAAATAGCCGTTTGTAACCATACTCCACCTCATATTTCGTTCCCTGATCGCTCTCCCGCATTGCTCAATGTCTTTTCTTAAAAGCGGTTCGCCACCGGTAAGTACAACCATAAAATTTTTCGCCGGGTTCTCAATCGTATCAAGCGCTTTCAGAAAATCTTCCAATGGCATGTCTTTTTGTTTTGCATCTTTACTGCAATCGCTACCGCAGTGCCTGCAATTCAAATTACATCTTGTTGTACATTCCCAAAACAAATAATTCAGCGTATGTTTTTTTGTTTCCGATTTTTTGAATTGTCTGAAAATTGAATTTTTAAATGAATTTGCCATTTATCAATTTTCTTCAAGTTCAATATTAAGATTCATACATTTATTGTTAACTTTCAGCACGGTATCTCTTTTTACAAAATTTTTATTTGCAGAAGCGTCAACATCTTCAAAAGTTAGCTTTATGCTGTCGCGTAATTCAGTATAAAACGAAAAGTTACCTGCGCTATCGGAAAAAGCATATTGTATTTCGTTTGCCACTGAAACCTTTATACCTTCAACAGGTAAACCTGTATTTTTAGAAATTACTTTTCCTTCAATTAATAAATCATAACCAAAATCCTGTGGTGTTCCGTAACATGCCTGAAATACAAAAGCTGCCGATGTTAAACAAAATCCTTTTAATAAATTCTTTTTCCAGTTTTGTTTCATAATTCATTTTCAGTATTTAATTGACTTATTTTTTCTTCAATTTTATCAAGAAATAAATGATATTTTTCGGGAACATTTGTTCGCATTTTATCAATAAGCCAGAATTTATGAATACTACCAACATAGTATTCAACATAAATTCCTCCCCAATCCCCTGCATCCGGTTCTCCAATAACTACATTGTTTTCATTCAGTAATTCAGTAGGGAAAAAGTCAATCAGGTCTTTTGTTTTTTCAAAATTATCCTCATTGAGAACCGTAAAATCAGCGATATAGAAATTAGTTGAATTTGGGTAAGTGTGATTTTTATCCTTGTACAAATTGTTTTTATCAAGTTTGTAAATCACCACACAGTTTTCTCCGATACATTCACCATAATATTGTCCGAAAATAATATAATCATTATCTGACAGATTAACCGGCTCGGTATTACATGATGTAAACAGAGTGGTTATAAGCAATATAAAAGGCAAAACTCTTTTCATTTTGGATTAATATTTTTCCAAATGTCCGATCTTTCCGATAAATAAAATTACGCCTGTGCTTTTTTCACGAATTACAAACAGGAACGGTTTATTGATTTCAACAATTGGATAATCAGGAACTGAAGATTTGATTATTTCAACGATAGTTGCAGCAGCAGCTTCCGTACCTTCTTCATTAACTTCGATATAAGTATCATGCAGAACCCTTGAAATCATCAGATTATCATCGGCGATATTGGTAAGTTCAGCGCCTGCAGTAAATGCCTTAACCATTCCCATATTTTTCAGTGGTTCATTTAACAGAAACTTGTTTTTGGTTGTAAATCTCGGGAGATACAATGCAAGTTCTGTTTTTGTTAATCCTGATATAACAGCA
>Ga0116152_10003323_pt1 | contig 12943 bp, 10 predicted proteins | sample AD_UKC119_MetaG_FD_89894 | JGI IMG/M metagenome (GOLD analysis project Ga0116152, IMG submission 89894) | Active sludge microbial communities of municipal wastewater-treating anaerobic digesters from Hong Kong - AD_UKC119_MetaG | ecosystem: Engineered > Bioreactor > Anaerobic > Digestate...
CTCGGGCCAGCACGACATTCTCGATGTCGCGGCCGATCGCCACGAAGTCTTCCGCCGTCTGGGTGTGGTCGACGCGCTCGACGCCCTGCTCGATGATCGGCCCCTCGTCGAGGTCGGTCGTGACGTAGTGGGCGGTGGCGCCGATGATCTTCACACCGCGCCGGTGGGCCTGATGATAGGGCTTGGCGCCCTTGAAGCTCGGCAGGAACGAGTGGTGGATGTTGATCGCCCGCCCCGACAGTTTGCGTGTCAGGTCGTCGGAAAGGACCTGCATGTAGCGGGCGAGGACGACGAGCTCGGCGCCAGTCTCCTCTACGAGGGCGAGAAATGCTCCCTCCTGCATGGGCTTCGTCTCAGGCGTCACCGGCAGGTAGACAAATCGGATGCCCTCGTGGTCGGCGATCCGGCGGGCTTCTTCATGATTCGAGACAATCGCGACGACCTCGGCGCGGAGCCAGCCGACCCGGATCTGGTAAAGCAGGTGCAGGAGCGCGTGGTCGAACTTTGAGACCATGGCAATGATCCTCGGCGCGCTCGCAGCGTCCACCACTTTCAGGTCGAGGCCGAGCTTCTCGGCCGTGGGAGCGAACGCCTGTTCGACCGCCGACGCGGTCAGGCCCTGGGGGCCGACGAAGGCGACACGGAGAAAGAAGCGGTTCGCCGGCCGGTCCCAATGCTGGTTCATCTCGGTGATGTTGCCGCCGAGGTCGGCGACGGCCGTCGAGACGGCGGCGATGATCCCGGGCAGCGGCTCGCTGGTCAGGGTCAGGATAAACGAGGTTTCCGACATGTTCGGCACTCCGGGATCGTGACGGCGGGGCCGCCGGTAGGGGTTCGTGATGGTCCGATTCCGATGGCGAGGCTGCCGGGGCGGCTCTCAGAGGTTGCCGCCCCGGCAACGCAGCCGGGAAAAGTGAACTCAGGCAGGGCACTGGATCGGCCTCCCAGAGGCGCCGAAGCTCTCAATTCCCTACCAGAAGCTCTTCTTCAGGCGTCGTATCCGACGTCGCTCCTGCGCCAAAGAACGTCTGCGACATGTCAAAAGATATTCGAGACAGACCAACGTCCTGCCGGTCAGGCGGTCGAATCCATGAGCCCAAGGCCCCTTGGCAGCTCGCCTGAGAGGCGTTGGGCGGCTCTCAGCACTCCGGGAGGTCGACTGCTGGGCCGCCTGTCGAGGTTTCCTTGTGCCGACGCTCATGTCGTGGCCGGTCTGGCGTATGGTCTCGACGCAGCCGTCGAAGGGCACGACGTCAGTGCCATCGCCGCGAAGCGCGAGCGAGGCGGCGACGGTCTTGATGGCGCCGAGGCCGTTGCGCTCGATGCAGGGGACCTGGACGAGACCCCTGACGGAGTCGCAGGTCATGCTGAGGTGATGCTCGACGTCGATCTCCGCGGCGTTCTCGACTTGGGAGTTGGTGCCGCCGAGCGTGGCACAAAGGCCGGCCATGGCCATGGCCGTGGCAGAGCCGACTTCGCCCTTGCAGCCGACATCGGCCCCCGAGATCGAGACGTTGGTCTTGATGACGCCTCCGACCGCGGCCGCGGTCAGCAGGAAGTCGCGGATGCCGCCGTGGGTCGCGCCGACGCAGTGGTCCCGGTAGTAGCGGATGACGGCGAGCAGCCAAGTTTCTCAGCGTATTCGGCATCTTCAAGATCGACGTCGGTCTTTCGCCCTCCCACACCATGGGTCCGATGCTGGCTGCCCGCCCTGCCGAAACCGGAGCTGCGGGGGCAATTCCGGTCAGGATGTTGGTGTCGTAATGTGCTCCGCGTGGGTAGCCATGCAGAACGGATGGAACTTCAGCCCTCGTGGATCGGATGGGCGTCGGTGAACTTGCGCACCTCGGCCATCACCTCGGCCTCGACGGCCGCATCGCTCTTGGCGCCGGACGCAGCGAGCGCGTCGACGATCTTCAGGACGAGTTCGCCGACCTTGGCGAATTCCGCCTCGCCAAAGCCGCGGGTGGTGCCGGCGGAGGTGCAGAGACGGATGCCGGGGGTGGCGAACGGCGTCCACGGGTCGAAGGGATGGCGTTCTTGTTTCAGGTGAGGCCGGTGCGCTCCAGCGCCTGCTCAGCGTCGCGGCCCTTAACCCCCTTGGGCCGCTAGGTCGACGAGCACCATGTGGCAGTCGGTGCCGCCGGAGACGATGTCGAGGCCGCCCTTCTGCAGCGTGTCGGCGAGGGTGCGGGCATTGGCGATGACGCGGGCGGCATGTTCATTGAACGATGGCTGCAGCGCCTCGCCGAAGGCGACGGCCTTGGCGGCGACGACGTGCATCAGCGGACCGCCCTGGTTGCCGGGGAAGACCGCGGAGTAGAGCTTCTTCGCCCGATCCGCGTCGTTGGTGAGGATGCCGCCGCCGCGGGGGCCGCGCAGGGTCTTGTGGGTGATCGAGGTGACGACACGGGCGTGCGGCACCGGATTCGGGTGGAGGCCGGCAGCAATCAGCCCGGCGTAATGCGCCATGTCGACCATCAGGTACGCGCCAACTTCCTCGGCGATCTTGCGCAAGCCGGTGAAGTCGATCTGGCGCGGATAGGCCGAGGCACCGGCGATGATGAGCTTCGGCTTGGTCTCCAGCGCGCGCTCGCGGACGGAGTCCATGTCGATCATCTGGTTCTGATCGCGGACTTGGTAGTCGACGACGTCGAACCACTTGCCGGGCATGGTGACCGGCGAGCCGTGGGTCAGGTGGCCGCCGTGGGCGAGCGACATGCCCATGAAACGGTCGCCGGGCTGAAGAAGGGAGAGAAACGCCGCCTGGTTCGCCTGGGCGCCCGAGTGCGGCTGAACGTTGGCGTAGACGGCGCCGAAGAGCTTCTACACGCGGTCGATCGCGATGGTCTCGACCTCGTCGACGAACTCGCAGCCGCCTTAGTAGCGCTTGCCGGGATAGCCCTCGGCGTACTTGTTGGTCAGCACCGAGCCCTGGGCGATCTGCACGTCGCGGGAGACGATGTTCTCCGAGGCGATCAGCTCGATCTGGTGCTGCTGGCGGCCGAGGTCGCGGCCGATTGCGGCGGCAACGGCATCGTCGGAAAGGCGGGAGGCGTCGGCGTCGAGCATGGGAGTTCCCTTATAGACCTGCGGCGATCTCGCGCATGGCGATGTCGAAGAGGGCGCGGACATGCGGCGCGAACGAGCGCCAGACGGTGAGTCGGAAGCGGTCGTTCGCCTCGCGGACGAGGACGACCTGCGCCGTGTCGTAGACGGTACGGGCACCTGCGCCGACCGGCATCGACGCGAGGTCGCGTGGGCAGCCGGTGGCAAGCAGGTCGAGGACGGCCGGGCCTTCGAGCAGGTAGGTGATCTCGCGGTCGGAGACCTCGACGGCACTGTAGGGCCCTGGCAACCCGGCGACGAGATCCGCGGCGGCGTCGCCTTCCAACAGCCATTCGTCCGGGCCGAGGCAGAGGGCGCAGCCCTCGATCGCACCGATGCGGGTCGGCAGGGGCTGGCCGGCCGGATCGGCGACCCGCAGCGTGATGCGGGTCGGCGGCGGCAGCTCGGTGACGGTCACGCCGGGGTCGGTGGTTGCAGTCATCGCTCCTACTCCTCTCAGGCGCTCAGCCGGCGGTTCTCGGGGTCGAGGAAGGCGGTGCTCTTCACCACCTTCGCGGTGATGGTGCCGCCGGGCATCGGGATGTGCAGCGTCTGCCCGTCCCGTTCCCGGCCGTCGACGACAACGGCCATGGCGATCGAGCGGCCGAGCGCGTCGCTCCAGTAGGAGGAGGTGACGTGGCCGATCATCGTCATCGGCTTCGGCTGGGCCGGGTCTGCCACGATCTGCGCTCCCTCCTGCAGCACGACCTTCGGGTCTTCGGTCAGGAGGCCGACCAGCTGCTTGCGGCCCTTCGCCACCATATCGGGGCGGGTCAGCGAGCGCTTGCCGACGAAATCGGGTTTCGCCTTGCCGATCGCCCAGGTCAGGCCGGCGTCGCCGGGCGTCAGCGTGCCGTCGGTGTCCTGGCCGACGATGATATAGCCCTTCTCCGCGCGCAGGACATGCATGGTCTCGGTGCCGTAGGGGCAGATGTCGTATTGCTGGCCGGCCTGCCAGAGCGTCTCCCAGAGGGCGCGGCCGTGGCGGGCGGGGACGTTGACCTCGAACCCGAGCTCGCCGGTGAAGGAGATGCGGAAGAGGCGGGCGGGGAAGCCCGCGACGGTGCAGACCCCGACCGACATGTGCGGGAAGGCGCCCTCGGAGATGTCGAGGCCCTCGACGAACGGCTCGAGCAGCTTGCGCGCGTTCGGGCCGTTGAGCGCGATCGTCGCCCACTCCTCGGTGGTCGAGGTGAGCCAGACGCGCAGGTCGGGCCACTCGGTCTGGAGATAGTCCTCCATCATGTTGAGCACGCGCGCCGCGCCGCCGGTCGTCGTCGTGACGTGGAAGCGGTCCTCGGCCAAGCGGCCGATGACGCCGTCGTCGCGGATGAAGCCGTCCTCGCCGAGCAGCAGCCCGTAGCGGCAGCGCCCGACCCCGAGCTTGGCCCAAGGATTCGTGTACATCCGCTCCATGAAGGTGACGGCGTCCGGGCCGACGACCTCGATCTTGCCCAAGGTCGAGGCGTCGAAGATGCCCAAGCTGGCGCGCGTCATGCGGCACTCGCGGGCGACCGCGGCGTGCATGTCCTCGCCGGGCTTCGGGAAGTACCAGGCGCGGCGCCAGAGCGCGACCGGCTCGAAGGCGGCGCCGCGGGCCTCGGCCCAGGGGTCGATCGGGGTCTTGCGGGTGACGTCGAAGGTCGCGTCCTGGTGATAGCCGGCGATGGTGCCGAAGGTCGTCGGGGTGTAGGGTGGGCGGAAGGTGGTGAGCCCGACCTCCGGCGGCGCCTTGCCGACGGCGTCGGCGGCGATCATCAGGCCGTTGATGTTCGACAGCTTGCCCTGGTCGGTCGCCATGCCGGTGGTGGTGTAGCGCTTGACGTGCTCGATTGAGCGCATGCCCTCGCGCACCGCGAGGCGGATGTCCTTGGCGGTGACGTCGTGCTGGTAGTCGATGAACGCCTTGGCGCTGCCCGGGTTGCGATCGGTCGGCAGCTCCTTGAGTGTGATGCCCGCGCCGGTGCGGTCGGCCGCGACGGCGTGGGCCTGCGCCTCGGCCGTGCGGCCGGCGCTGCGCGCGGCCTCGGCGCCGGCGGTCGCGCCGTCCTCGAGCGCCGTGCCGATGCCCCAGAGGCCACGCCCAGCTCCGGCGATGTGCACCGCCTCGGTCTTCCGGTCGGGGAGGAACGCCTTGAGCGTCTCGTCCCAGGCGAGCGTGCCCCGGGTGTGGGAGAACAGGTGCAGGCTCGGGGTCCAGCCGCCGCACATCAGCACCGCGTCGCAGGCGATGGTGCGGGCGGTGCCGGCCTTGCCGTCGCGCAGCGGGTTGACCCGCAGCGACTTCACCCGCAGCCGTCCCGAGGTGCCGGTGGCGGTGTGGCCGGGCAGCGCGTCGATGCCGAGCGCGCGGGCGCGGTCGGTGAGCGCGGAGTCGACGGACGGGCGGACATCGACGATCGCGGCGGGCTTCACCCCCGCCTCGGCGAGGTCGAAGGCGGCGTACCAGGCTGAGTCGTGGCTGGTGACGACGGCCGGGCGGTCGCCGACCTTGACGCCGTAGCGGTTGAGGTAGGTCTGGGCGGCGCCGGCGAGCATCACCCCCGGGCGGTCGTTGCCGTCGAACACCAGCGGCTTCTCCAGCGCGCCCTGCGCCAGCACGACCTCGCGCGCGCGCACCCTCCAGAGCCGCTCGCGCGGCGCGCCCGCGGGCGGCATGGCGAGATGGTCGGTCAGGCGTTGCGCGAGCCCGAGCAGGTTCTGGTGGTAGTAGCCGATCGCCGTGGTCCGCGGCATGAGCCGGACGTTCGGCAGCGTGGCGAGCTCGGCGAGGGTCTGGCCGAGCCACTCCCAGGCCGGCTTGCCGTCGATCACGACGCCCGGCTCGGAGAGCAGCGCACCCCCCATCTCGGCCTGCTCGTCGACGACCATCACGTCCGCGCCCGAGCGGGCGGCGGCGAGTGCCGCGGCGAGGCCGGCCGGACCGGCGCCGACCACGAGCACGTCGGTGTGGGCGAAGCGCGCCGCGTAGGTGTCGGCGTCGGGCTCGGTCGGCGGCTTGCCGAGGCCCGCGGCACGGCGGATGATCGGCTCGTAGACCCTGTCCCAGAACGACCGCGGCCACATGAAGGTCTTGTAGTAGAAGCCGGCCGAGAACAGCGAGCCCACCCGGTCGTTGACCGCGCCGACGTCGAAGGCGAGCGAGGGCCAGCGGTTCTGGCTGGTCACCTCGATGCCGTCGCGCAGTTCCTGGACCGTCGTCCGGGTGTTGGGCTCGAAGCGACCGGGGCCGCGGCGGGTGCCGACGAGCGCGTTCGGCTCGTCGGAGCCGGCGGAGACGACGCCGCGTGGGCGGTGGTACTTGTACGACCGGCCCATCAGGTGGACGCCGTTGGCGAGCAGCGCCGAGGCCATGGTGTCGCCGGCGAGCCCGGTGTAGCTCTTGCCGTCGAAGGTGAACGGCACCGGGCGGGTGGAGTCGACGCGGCCGCGGCCGGGCATCCGATGGCTGGTCATGCGTTGCCTCCCGTGAGCTTGGCGAGGTCGGGGCGGGGCTCGCCCGCCGCGTAGGTGAGAAGGAACTTGTCGCTGACGGTCTCGCGCACCGCGTTGAAGAAGCGGGCGCAGCCGTTGATGTGGCGCCAGCGCTCGAAGTGGTGGCCGCGGGGGTTGGAGCGGATGAACAGGAAGTCGCGCCACTCCTCGTCGGACAGCGCCGAGGGGTCGGCCGGGCGGGCGATGTGCGCCTCGCCGGCGTAGGCGAACTCGAGCTCGGGGAGCGGTTCGTCGCAGTAGGGGCAGTGGATCAGCAGCATCGGGACCTCCTCAGTGCGCGACGGCGGCGGCGGCGGCCTCGTCGATCAGCCGGCCGGTGGTGAAGCGCTCGAGCGTGAAGGGCGCGTTGATTGGGTGCGGCTCGTCCTTGGCGATCGTCCAGGCGAAGGTGTGGGCCGCGCCGGGGGTCGCCTTGAAGCCGCCGGTGCCCCAGCCGCAGTTGACGTAGAGCCCGGGGACCGGGGTCTTGCCGACGATCGCCGAGCGGTCGGGGGTCACGTCGACGATGCCGCCCCACTTCCGCATCATCCGCATGCGGCGGAAGACGGGGAAGATCTCGCAGATCGCCGCGAGCGTGTGCTCGATCAGCGGCAGGCCGCCGCGCTGGGAGTAGCTGACGTACTGGTCGGTGCCCGAGCCGATGACGAGCTCGCCCTTGTCGGACTGGCTGATGTAGGCGTGCACCGAGTTCGACATGACGACGCAGGGGAAGACCGGCTTGACCGGCTCGGAGACGAGCGCCTGCAGCGGGTAGGACTCGAGCGGCAGCTTGACGCCGGCGGTCTGCATCACCACCGAGGTGTGTCCGGCGGCGGAGACTGCGACCTTCTTCGCCGCGATGAAGCCCTTCGCGGTCTCGACGCCGGTGACGCGGCCGTCGGGGCCGCGGCGGATGGCGGTCACCGGGCAGTTCTGGATGATGTCGACGCCGCGCGCGGCGGCGCCGCGGGCGTAGCCCCAGGCGACGGCGTCGTGGCGCGCGGTGCCGGCGCGGCGCTGGAGCGCTGCGCCCAGGACCGGGTAGCGGGCGGAGGGCGAGATGTCGAGCGGCGGGCAGAAGAGCTTCGCCTCCTTGGCGCTCAGCCACTGGTTGTCGACGCCGTTCAGGCGGTTGGAGTGGACGTGGCGCTGGAAGGACTGCACGTCGTGGACGTTGTGCGCGAGCATGAGCACGCCGCGCTTCGAGAACATGACGTTGTAGTTCAGCTCGGTGGAGAGGTTCTCCCAGAGGTCGAGGGCGTGGTCGTAGAGCCGGGCGCTCTCGTCGTAGAGGTAGTTCGAGCGGATGATCGTGGTGTTGCGCCCGGTGTTGCCGCCCCCGAGCCAGCCCTTGTCGATCACCGCGACATTGGTGATGCCGTGCTCCTTGGCGAGATAGTACGCCGCGCCGAGCCCGTGGCCACCGGCGCCGACGATGACGACGTCGTAGCCGGCCTTCGGCTGAGCGTCCGGCCACTGGGGCGTCCAGTGCTTCTGGCCGGTCAGCGCGCCCTTGATCACCTGGGCGAAGGAGAAGTGTGTCATGCGGGCCTCCTGGAGTTGATCGCGTTGCCATGCCACATCCGCGCGGGTCGGGCTGAATGGACGCGTCGCCTGTGCGCGCCGCGGAACACGTTGTCCGGTTCAGTCATCGAGCGGCCTTCCGGCGGTCTCGCGGGCGAGAAGCATGGCGACGAGCGCTACCGCCGCCGCGGCGACGAGGTACCAGGCCGGGGCCAGCTTGCTGCCGGTGAGGCTGATCAGCCAGGTGGCGACGAAGGGCGCGGTGCCGCCGAAGAGCGCATTGGCGGTGTTGAAACTGAAGGCGAAGCCCGAGTAGCGCACCTTGGTCGGGAAGATCTCCGACAGGAAGCAGGGCAGCGTGCCGTCGTTGATCGTCAGGAGCGCGCCGAAGGCGATCTGGATGAGCACGATGGTGAGGAACGTCGCTCCGTCGAGCATCGAGAACAGCGGCACCGTCAGCAGCATGAACAGCAGCGAGGCGGTGATCAGCGCCGTCTTTCGGCCGAAGCGGTCCGACAGCTGCCCCATCAGGAAGATGAGGAAGATGTAGGCGAAGAGCGAGATGCTGGTGGCGATGAAGGACTCGCTCTGCCCCATGCCCATCTCGGTGATGAGATAGGTCGGCATGTAGCTCAGGATCAGGTAGAAGCCGACGGCGTTGAGGCAGGTCACACCGAAGGCGATGGCGATCTGCTTGCGGTAGTCGGTGAAGAGCTCGCGGACCGGCGTCGCCTCGACGTGGTGCGTCTCCTCGAGCTCGCGGAACTTCGGCGTGTCCTCGAGCTTCAGCCGGATGTAGAGCCCGATGAGCCCAAGCGGGAACGCGAGCAGGAAGGGCAGCCGCCAGCCGAAGGACTGCATCTGCTCCTCGGTCAGGATCCCGAATAGCGCCGCCGACATCAGCGACCCGGCGAGGAGGCCCGCCGCGGTGCTCGCCGGCACCATGCTGGTGTAGAAGCCGCGCCTGGCGGTCGGCGAGTACTCGGCGATGAACGAGGTGGCGCCGGCGTACTCGCCGGAGGCCGAGAAGCCCTGCACCATGCGCACGACGAGCAGCAGGACCGGCGCCAGCATCCCGATCTGGGCATAGGAGGGCAGGAGCGCGATCAGCGTGGTGGCCCCCGACATGATCAGGATCGACCAGGAGAGCGCGGTGCGGCGGCCGATCTTGTCGCCGATGCTGCCCCAGACGATGCCGCCGATCGGGCGGATGACGAACGAGATCGCGAAGACCGCGAAGGTCGCCATCAGCGCCGCCGTCGGCGCGATCTCGGGGAAGAAGGCGGCGGCGATGACGGTGGCGAAGTAGCCGTAGGAGGCGTAGTCGAACCACTCGACGAAGTTGCCGATGAAGCTCGCGGTCAGCACCTTGCGCAGGACGCCGGCCTCGACCTCGGGGTCGTGCGGCGGCACGCCGGACATGGTGGCGGTCATGGACATTGGTCTTCTCCCTTAATCGCGGACGGCGCCGATGGTCATCGTGGATTCGTTGTCGCCGGGAGCGAGGCGCGGACCTCGGACTCGCTCCCGGCGGACGTGCTTCAGGCCAAGCGGCTCTGCCTGCCGTAGCCGGCGGCCAGGGTCAGGATGAGGTAGGCAGCCCCCGAGACGAAGATGGCCGGGAAGGAGGCGGTGATCGCCGCGGCGAGGTCGGTCAGCCCGTAGTGGAGCAGGTAGAACGTCGCGAGGCCGAGCGCCATCGCCCACCATCCCGCCGCGTTCCAGTCGCCGAGGCGGCTGAGCGTGGTGCCGTCGCTGCGCTCGCCGGCGAAGAGATCCGCATCCTTCACCCGCATCCTACGGACCACGAAGTAGTCGAGCACCACGATCGTCCAGAGCGGGACGAAGATGCCTCCGACCAGCGTGAGGAAGAAGGTGAAGAAGTCGATGAACCGGGCGAACAGGAGCGGCAGGAAGCACATCACCAGCTGAAGGATGGCGATGAACCAGAGGTACTTCTTCGGAGACGACGAGCGGGTGGCTCCGATCAGTCCCATGCCGGCACCGTAGAGCACCGTGACGTTGGTGCTGACGGTGGCGAAGAACACGACGAGGAAGGCGACGGTGCCGAGGCCGAGCGACGCGATGATCGAGCTCGGATCCGAGGCGGCAGGATCGTAGACGCCGGTGTCGAGCACGACGCCGATCACGCCGATCGCGCCGACGAGCATGAACCAGCCCTGGCCGAGGTTGACGCCGAGCCAGCTGCCGCCCGTGGCTGCGACAGGGGTCTTGGCGAAGCGGCCGAAGTCCCCGATCATCGCCCAGCCCCAGCAGAAGCCGAAGGCGAGGTCGAAGTAGAACGCCATCGAGTTCTCCGCCGCGGGCATCGTGACCGTGCGGATCTTCGCGAGGTCCCAGTGCCCGAGGACGACGATGGTCTCCCAGACGCCGAGCACGATCAGCAGGACGACGGCGACCCATTCGAGGTACTTGATCGCCTCGTGACCGCTCACCACGATGGCACCCTGGACGAGCGCGGTCACCAGGATGCCGAGCATCAGCGGCCCGGTCGCGCCCGGCTGGCCGTATGTCGGCCACCCCCACATCGTGCCGAACACGTAGGTGAGCGAGATCGCGGCGATGAAGGTGTTGACGGCCGGCCAGCCGATCATGCCGAAGAACTCGCCGATGCCCGCGATACGCGCGCCCTTGACCCCGAGCGACGGGATGGTCGAGGTCACGGTCGAGGCGCCGTGCTTCCACGCGATCCAGCCGATCATCGCCCACGGGATCATCATCAGCGGCAGATAGATCAGGCTGTACTGCAGGACGAAGCCCAGCCCGAGCGCCGCCGCCATGCCGCCGAAGAACCACGAGCCGGTATTGACCCCGGAGCCAAACCACGTGACGGTCAGATCCCAGAAGCCGTACGAGCGTTCTTCCTTCGGGATTCTGTGCGTGCCGTATTCCACCTTCGATCTCCTCCGAGCATTCAGACACTATCGTTGTGACGACGCCTGTATTCCCCGGTCCCGAGGCGACGGGGCGGAGGAGCGGCGTCTTGTCGGTTGATCACGGGAGGGCGGCGCGGGGAGCGCCGCCCCGTCGCGGCTACTTCACGATCAGGTGCTCCGGCCCGTAGGGGAAGCCGGTGATGTTCTTGTTGCCGTCCTCGGTGATGACGAGGATGTCGTGCTCGCGGTAGCCGCCGGCGCCGGGCATCCCCTCGGGGATGGTGATCATCGGCTCCATCGAGACCACCATGCCGGGCTCGAGCACCGTCTCGCAGTCCTCGCGCAGCTCGAGGCCGGCCTCGCGGCCGTAGTAGTGGCAGAGCACGCCGAACGAGTGGCCGTAGCCGAAGCTGCGGTACTGCAGCAGGTTCTTCTCGGCGTACATCGCGTTGAGCTCCTTCGCGACGTCGGAGCACTTGTTGCCGGGCACGAGCAGCTCCTTGCCGCGGTCGTGGACGGCGCAGTTGATCTCCCAGAGCCGGATGTGCTCGTCGGTCGCGCTCTCGGCGAAGAGCGTGCGCTCGAGGGCGACGTAGTAGCCGGCGACCATCGGGAAGCAGTTCAGCGACAGGATGTCGCCCTTCTCGATCTTGCGGCTCGTCACCGGGTTGTGGGCGCCGTCGGTGTTGAGGCCGGACTGGAACCAGGTCCAGGTGTCGAGGAGCTCGCCGTGCGGCCAGGTTTTGGCGATCTCGCGCACCATGGTGGCGGTCGAGTGCAGCGCCACCTCGTGCTCGGGGGTGCCGACCTTGGTCGCCTCGACGCAGGCCGCGCCGCCGATGTCGGCGATCCGGGTCATCTGGGTGATGTGGGCGATCTCCTCGGCCGACTTGATCATCCTGAGCCGCATCGACGGCGCGGCGATGTCGACGAACTCCATGCCGGGGAACTCGGACTTGAGCAGGTTCAGCGTGTCGATGTTGATGTGGTCGAACTCGATGCCGAGCCGCTTCACCCCGCCGGTCAGCGTGCGGACGGCGTGGAAGTAGTTGTCCTTCTGCCAGTCGGTGTAGGTGACGTTGCCGCCGTAGGTGCGCCGCGCCGGCTGGCCGCCGTCGATGCCGGCGGAGATCGAGGTCGAGGCGTCGGGGGTGACGACGAGGCCGTAGCGGCGGCCGAAGTAGCAGTAGAGGAAGTCCGAGTAGTAGTTGATGCAGTGGTACGAGGTGAAGAGCGCGGCGTCGATGCCGGCCTTGGCCATGTGGGCGCGGATCGCGTCGAGGCGGCGCTGCATCTCGGCGGCTGAGAAGGTCGGGGTGACCTTGGGGCCGTTCTTGGTGAAGTCCTGAAGGCGTTCGCGCTCCAGCACGAGGCTCGTCATCTGGGTTCCTCCTGTCGTTAATGGTGGGCAGTATCCGGTCCGAGGCACCGTCTTGTCAAAAGACCGTTTCTCATGGTAGCATGAGAAGAGTTCATCGAGGTTCGGCCATGTCCCAGCCGCCGGTCGGTGCGCTCCGCGTCTTCGAGGCCGTCGCCCGGCACGGCAGCTTCAGCCGTGCCGCCGACGAGCTCTGCGTGACGCAGTCGGCGGTCAGCCATCAGGTGCGCGGGCTCGAGGGCTGGTTCGGCGCTCCGCTGTTCGAGCGGTCGGGCAATCGCGTGACCCTGCTGCATCATGGCGCCGAACTCGCGCAGGCGCTGGCGCGCGCCTTCGGCGACATCGACGCCGCATGCCGGCGGGCCCGGCGGGCGGGGGGGCCGCCGATGCTGACCGTCGCGGTGATCCCGTCGGTGGCGATCTGCTGGCTGATCCCGCGGCGCCAGCGCCCGGAGGTCATCGAGCGGCGGAATCGGCCAGCAGGTCGCCACCGACGGGATCACGGCGACGGTCAGCATCGGCGGCCCCCCCGCCCGCCGGGCCCGCCGGCATGCGGCGTCGA